>Ga0123341_1004473_pt1 | contig 12278 bp, 7 predicted proteins | sample Turbeapinknodule_FD_89959 | JGI IMG/M metagenome (GOLD analysis project Ga0123341, IMG submission 89959) | Root nodule microbial communities of legume samples collected from Mexico - Turtle bean Mexico pink nodule | ecosystem: Host-associated > Plants > Roots > Nodule | place: Mexico: Nepantla... | reverse complement strand
GTTTAATTATGTTTGAAAAGTAAGAAAAAAAAATTAGGTTTGATAGTAATAAATATATAGGTTTAATTGAATAATTTTTTAAGAACAAAATATAAAAAAAAAAAAATCTAAAAAAAATGCGGGCTGACCCGCAAACCCGCAGACCAGCTCTTATGCAGGGCGGAGCGGAAATTCTAGCCCGCAATAATTTTGTGGGGCGGGCCAAACGCGGGACAGGTCAATGCGGGACGGGCTGGCCCGCTTTGTCACCCCTAATTAATTATATTGTAATACATAAAACATAATTAATTATATATATTTCTACTAAAATCTTCAGAAAAATAAATTATGCTGCAATTTTTTTCTTAAATTGTTTTTCTTTCTATTTAAACGGTAAATTAGTCGCTTTTTGTTTGCGAGATCCACAGTACTAAAAAAATGCTACGGACGTATTCTTTAACACAATCTTCTGACATATTTTCTTCCATTTTTATAGGTTTTTATAAATTTTAATCAATATTTTTACTAATCTGGATATATTTTTCTTTTGCCTTAATTCTGAGATATATTTTTCTTTTGCATTTTATCTGGCTTCAACACTCTTCATCTACTTTTGCTTTTTCTTCGAAACAAATCATTATAGTGTTTTTGGATATGATATATATGGATATAAATCTATTCTTGTAAATTGATTTTATAAGTTTAAATTAAATTTAAAATTTATTTTTTAACATTTTAAAGTTATTTAGAATCACGTTAATTTATTGAAATTATTAAATTATCTATTAAATTATTTATAAATATATAATTTTACACATAAATTAACATATTTTCGATATGAGAAAATATACTAAAAAATTAGTTTAAAAATAAATATAAATAAATACAAATTTCATATTATAAACCAATTTTATAAAAATAAATTAAACTACAAATTCACTTTTAGATAGTACTATCTATGGTGTATACATGTAATAATATGGAAGATACACCAAACAATAAATATTATGTTTCACTGTGCATCAAACATTAAAACAATTCTTATTATTGAATTGGTATATATATCTTGTTTATGTCTTTTTTATAAAAATTGAAGTATCCTAAAAAAAATACTCGTATTCTACTTTTTCATCGTCAATTAAAAAAAACATTGAATTGTGATATCAATAGCTTCTTTTTTTGTGTTCAGAACTCGTACGGTTTGCAAATACTGGAAGATTTGAGAAATCATAAGATAAGCTTTGATGGGATAAGGGCTCCAGCATTGGCCGCAAGAATATCTGGAGACAAAAGTGCATTTTTCAATTGTGGTTTCGTTGGTTTCCAAGATACTCTTTGGGATGAATTAGGTCGTCATTACTTCCAAGGTTGCAGGATTGAAGGTGCAGTGGACTTCATATTTGGTGATGGACAATCCTACTACCGGGTACTTGAGATTGATCTTTTGATAAGAAAGATTTTCACATCACTCACATTGATTAACCAATTAATTGAATTCATTATAGGATTGTGTGTTGAATGTGACTGCCCTGGGTTCCATAACCGCACAAGCACGCAAGTTAGACAGTGAGCCAACTGGTTTTGTGTTTGCAGGAGGTTCTGTGATTGGTAGCGGTACTAGTAACTCGTTACTGGGGAGAGGGTATCGTCCTTGTTCTAGAGTTATCTTTTATAAAACAAACCTTGGAAGTGTGGTTCGACCTGCAGGATGGGATGCTTGGACCTCCAAAGACGACGTGTATGATCCATCTATTCATTCCTTTACCATTATATCATCACTCATATATACTTATATTATAGTATTTATGCAGGAGTTGCCTTTTCTACTCTGAGATTCTGTGTTCAGGACCAGGTTCTGGTACTTCCCAACGTGTTCCTTGGGAAAAGAATTTGACTCTCACTCAATTTGCCCAAAATTATTCCTTGAAAGTCTTCATCAACTCAGATGGATGGCTCTCCAATTTACCACACAAGACAGAATGACATCTTCTCTTCAAATTTTAGACACCTTTTTTCATGCAAAACACATTACTTTAAGGCCTTTTCTCCTTATGTTTTAATCTACTACTTTTAGATTTATAATGCTTGAAGGGATCCCAAGTACGCGTAATTTCACCTTTTTTCTTTCATTTTCTGCTCGCACTAACTTTTTAACAAGGTTGATATTTATTTACTTGTTGTTAAAGTTCGATTTAGAAGAAGATTCATTCAATTTTTTCTTTTCGCTCAATCTAAACCAAATAAATCTAAATTGAAATCAAACAAGTTGAACCGGTGGGCTTTAATATTGGCCCAATTTGTAGGGGTGGGCTCATTGGAAAGTGACTGGGCCTCCACCAAGCACCAGTGTTAGTGTGTGGAGTCCTGCAATGCTACATGGCACTTTTAATCACGGCTTATTAGCAAGTGAAATCATGAACCAAACACGCTAAGAGGAAGCGAAAAAGAGTGCGCAACGATAAAACGACGCTGCCACGTGGCTGCTAAAAAATTCTCTTGCGTAATAGTCTCAAAAAAGAAGTAGGGAGAAAAAATGTCCACACAAAAAACACCAGTTGCAGTCTCTGCTAGAGCGCACGCGACGAAAGTTCAGGCTAAGACCCAACAACATTCCAAACACCTCTTACAGATAAGGTGTTTGCGAAATATCCCGGAATAATCTCATTCACGACTCCACCAAAGAAAAGAGTGTTGTTTGGGGATGAGCATTGAGGCAAAAGGGGTTTCTTCAACGTAGTGATTTTGGGACTGCAACTGCATGAGTTGGATAAATACGAGGAAGATTGGTAGCTTGAAGTTATACAAGCTGCAACAGCTATGGCTATTGCTACGGCCTCCCTCTCTTTCCATTTTCGCAAATTCCCCATTCCTCACACTCCTTCATTTTCAATACGCCATCGTCTCCCTTCTGGCCCAGGGTTCAATCTCTGTTACCCCCGTGCCTCTCACAGGTCAATAGTCATCCCTCGTTGAATGAAATTGAAATTGAAATTTCAAATTTGCATTCCGAATTAAATGTTAATGGATGTTCGTTTTCTCTCTGTTTGATTGGTTTTAGATTTGCGTGTTTTGGTTCCAAGTGTTCGCTGACGGATACTGATGTGCATTTGGATCATGTGACCACCGACGAGGATGAGGGTCAGGGAAGAGGGGTGGTTGAGCCTCTCTGTCCGGTGCCATTTGTTAAACTCAAAACTGATATTCTTGAGACTGAATCTTTGAACTTGCTCTCTGAAGCCACATTTGTAGATACTCTCTTGACAACATTGCCTGTAGGTTTCTTTTACTGAGTTTGAGGGTGTCGTTAATCATTGCTCACTGTTTCTCATCTTCCGATGGTGTGTTGTTCTGCAGGTTTTGTCCGAGGAGGAGCAACATGCCCTTTCAGCTACTCCAGCCCACCCGGTTGGGTTACACGGTGGGTTGTTTTCTCACATCTAACTTTCGCGACCAACTTTGGTAGACCGCAACTAAGGCGATTTTCCAAACAACTAACTAGAGTTTTCTCTCTCGAGCAAAAATTCCCTAATATACTGTTGGAATGGAAAGCATTAAATAACTGTCTATTGCATGGGTTGGTTTCAATTGATTGATATTGACATGGCCATTCTTCGGTTTCATATGGCCTCATGAATCATCTTTAACCTCAAAAGTACAGACATCATAATGTTGTGAATACAGTTTATTACAGTTATTATCTTTATTGAGGTGAACCGAGCCCGTCTCGAATTTTGTTTGATGTCTATCTTGTCCAATGACTTTATTTTTTTCCATTTACACTCATTGATGCTGTGATGTTGAATCATCTAAGCTGCTCTCAACTTAAAGATTATATATTTTCAGCTTTCTATGCTAGTTGCATAGCTGCAAATGTAGTGGAGCAGCTTTGGAATTTTGCTTGGCCTTCTGCCATTGCCTTGATTCATCCAAGTCTTTTGCCGGTTGCTGTGATGAGTTTCTTCACCAAAGTGACTATAATTGTTAGCGGTCCCTTGGTTGGCAAAGTGATGGATCATTTTCCAAGAATGTATGCATATAATTGCTTAACAGTCGTTCAGGCAAGTTGTTTGATAATCTATATAAAATAAAGGAAGATAGAGCTCTTTTGTATAAGGGATCATTCCTCTATTTTTTTTTTCAGGCAGCAGCTCAGTTACTATCTGCGGCAATGATTATTCACGCCCATTCTGTGCGACATACTTCATTGTCTAGTCTGCTTCTGCGTCCATGGTTTTTCGTATTGGTTTCAGCTGGGGCTATCGAGAGGCTGTGTGGTGTAGCTTTGGGAGTTGCAAATGAGCGTGACTGGGTTGTGTTGGTATTGTCATTCTGATTCATTTGGATCTTCCTCTGATCTCTTGAAACGTGATTTGTTCCCTTAAAAAATTATGCTCAAGTTAAATCTTGTTCTGATACTCATTGGCTTCTGTACACAGTTGGCAGGAGTGAATAGGCCTATTGCACTTGCACAGGCAAATGCTGTTTTAAATCGAATTGATCTCCTGTGTGAGGTAATTATTTGTTTTATTTCTTTTATATTTGCCTTAAGTTGATTGGCTAGCTTATAAATTTCCATGTGTTACAGAGCTTGCTATGATTCCATTTGAGTGAAATATTCAGAAACTGTCTTATGAAATATTAATTATATTATTTGTCTTGGAAACTTAGGAAATGTTTGTATGCAGATAGCTGGGGCATTGCTCTTTGGATTCCTTCTTTCTAAATTTCATCCTGTAATCTGCTTAAAAGTTGCTTCTGGCTTAATGATGGGGCTTCTGCCAGTCACAGTAATTTCTCTGTCTTTCTTCTTGATCAATAACATCCATAGTTTGCAAGCGGAATTCATTTTCACTCTCCATTCTTAATTTGCAGATTATTTTCACTTATTTAACCAACAAACTTTCTACCGGTGTTCTTGATAGACCTAATCCTTCACAAACCTGTTGCAGAACATTAAATGAAGATTCTGGAACAGATGCTAATAGTATAGGTATACTATTCTTTCTTTTTAGAATTATCCTTCTCTGAGTATCTAAAATATACTTACTTCCATCTGCTGGAAAACCAGTTTTTAAAGGTCTGGAAGCCATCAAGCTTGGCTGGAAGGAGTATCTGGGTCAACCTGTTCTTCCTGCAAGTCTTGCATGGGTGCTCCTCTACTTTAATATTGTTCTCACGCCAGGCAGTTTGTTGACCGCATTTTTAACACAGCGTGGTATGTGACAATTTTCTCCATAGTACCTTTTTTATCTGGGGAAATTTCTTTCACATAAAACACGTAATTTGTTGCATTAGCAATATAGTGAAGCACCTGACTTTTCAAAATCTTCCATCTATCATAAACTCATAATTAGCGGGGTTTATCTATTTGTTTAATATGACAAACATTTCATACCTTATATTAGCTTTGATTAACATAATCTATGCCTCGTTTTCTTATTTTTTACTCTTTTCAGTGATTACATTTGTCATCTTTCGTAAATGGAGTTTTTTTAATTGACGTCTTTTAATACTGTTAATATTAAATTATATGCTGTGTGACAAATGGTAAAAGATGCAGAAGGGAAAAGGTAGCAGGTTTTGATGTGAGGTTCATTGTTGTAGTCTCCGCAATTGTTTTAAGCATTAATCATTCTTTCATAATTAGACCAATAATTATTGACATTGTGTAAATTATTTTTTCTTTACTTCTTTATTTTAGGGTTTGGGGAATAATTTTTTGGTATTATTATTGCTGGGTCATGATTTTCTTTTCAATATTTCTGCAGGCTTACATCCATCTATCATAGGAGGATTCAGTGGAATGTGTGCTTTCATGGGTGTTGCTGCAACATTTGTGTCTTCTACTCTGGTCGAGCAATTTGGCATTTTAAAGGTTTGTTCTCTATCTTTAAAACTTTAATTTTGCTTTTACTTTTGCAAATGGGAAAGTTGGAGCACTTTTTTTAAAGATTTTTTTCTCTCTGTGCCAGGCTGGGGCAGTTGGGCTGGTATTTCAAGCTTTACTTCTCAGCATAGCTGTTGCTGTATACTGGAGTGGATCAATTTCTCATCAGAGCCCTCTTCTTACTTTCTTATTTTTGATTGTAAGTCACTAAAGTATTAAGTGTCTGAACCTTTATTAATATAAGATGGGGACAGGATACCAGTTTTGAAAACAGTTGCAACAGGTCATTGAATATCTGTTAAAATAGCAGAAGTTGGTATGAGCGGCAGGAGAGGAGAGAAAACACTCAGAAGATGTCCCAAATTAAAATATTTATTTACTTTTGGAAATTTTCAGGCTTTGGATTTTTCATGTGAAATTAACTTTTGTCAAATTTGTTCTTACTGAATTTTGTTAACATAACTGTTGTGCTTCTGTCTGGGCAGATTTTATCACGGTTAGGACACATGTCATACGATGTTGTAGGGGCACAGATTCTCCAGATAGGAATCCCATCATCCAAAGCAAATCTCATTGGGACGACAGAGATTGCTGTTGCTAGTTTGGCGGAGTCCATAATGCTGGGTGTTGCAATAATTGCAAATGATCCCTCTCATTTTGGATGCTTGGCCTTGTTGTCTCTTCTATCAGTTCTTGGTGCAGCATGGATGTTCTGTAGATGGCTGTTGAATCCAACAGATGAACAAAAAAACCTCTTTTCTTTTCTATGATCCTCAGTTTGATAAATATGTAAGTATCCCTTGTATATATTGTTTGTTGTTTATGAGTATATTGTTTCTATCTGAACCTGTCTCCTACCATATAAAATGCAACAAAATTGCCCGTTTTCTTATAATCCTCAACTTGATGGGTTTGCAAGCGTTCCCTGTATTAGTACTTCATCGTTTGGTAGCACTATTTTTCTGTCTTATTGTCTAGCACTATTTTTCTGTCTATTGTCTAGCACTATTTTTCTGTCTTATTGTCTAGAATCGTTCACGAAGTGCTGGCCCTTGTCTAATGTTTTCTTACGCAATGACACAAAAGTTTGGTGGGGGGACCATCTGTGCTGCTTGTCATATTGTTCTCTTTCTTAGTCCGACATTAACTCATGTAAACCAGGATATAACTGGTTTGGTGTCGTGTTAATAAGAATCATTATGACTAAATTTGAGATTTTGTTAGTGTTCCTTAGGTGTATGACTAAATTGGTTGCCTTAGACAGCAAGGGATCCAGTTTATGGACTCTATTAGACATTGGTCTTACAATACTTTATCTAAACCATTATTCTTCTTTCAATGCAGTTTTTCCATTAACTTCCTTAATGCAAAGGCTGTTGGACGTGGACAAGAACCAAAATATAGTATGATGAGTGATTTATCCACTTAATACATGGAAGCTTAAGGTGCTTTCTTCTCACCTAGCCGGTGATATTCATTGTATGAACAAACAGATGCCTTTGCCTGTATGTAGTTCCGTAAATGTGTAAACATGCCTTTATATTATATTAGTGTACATGAGAAATTTAATTAGCTAGGTGCCTTAGTTTCAACACAAAAAAATGCTTTGCAAAGCATTTATTCATTTTTAAATTCTTTAAAAATCTGAGTAGACTTGTCCGGCGATTTTGATAGGGTTTAATGATTCTTGGTGAAATTTCACGGAATACAATTCTTCTGTCCAATGTTAAATATGATTTTTTTTTGTTTAAAAGTGGTTTACCTTGATCTCTTTAAAATAATTATACTTCAAAATAAATTGCATTTTAAGGTAAATATATTGCTAGATGAACTGAGACTGAAATTAATACTAAATATGTTAAAATAGTTTTTCTATAGTCAATGATTGACGATAAAATATTTTGATGTTTAATTTATTTTTACTTCACTCTATGGAAAAAGGATTTTGCTGTACTTTAAAATATATTATGTGCTGTATGTAAAATACATAATAATTTTAGTTAATTAAAAATAAAGGAATGATATTTATTTTAGACAATCAATCAGCATTTTCATTCTAATTATTTGTTCTGTTGGAGATATAAGAAGGGAGGGCCTGGTATATTTTATAACCCACCTTTATGCAGCTTTTTAAAGATCTTTGAAAAAAATATTCTGGTTTTCTATTTAATATCTTCATAAACTAAATCAATTGAACCATTTTTCCACTAACTAAAATATTAAATATCACCCAAAATAAAATAAAAATCTCAATATTTCTTTCATCTTAAACCCTAAACTCTAATCATACTATATCCTTCGAATTTGATCAATTTTGTGCTTTTAACATTACTTTATTAAAGTTGAAGTTGAATATCCAAATAATAAAAAGTTGCAGAGTTTGATCTAGTTCTTCTATAACCTACAGTCTGATCCAAGCAAACACACAAGTGTTTTTCCTAATGGCCTAACCTAGATTCTCCAGAGAAGATATCTGTTCATGAAGTGTGACCTCCATAGCAATCACATCTCTTTTACTATATTTTTCCCTGTATCTCTTTTCCCTTTCTTGGAAAGTTGATAGTCCATTGTTGAGAATGAAAAAGGTGCATTCCAGTGTTCACTGTTCCCTTTTATTAAACAACTGCAATATTTCAACCTCTTTCCCTGGAAAATGGAAATGATTGACACACACTCTCTGAACAAAAACAATTCTTGTGTTCAGAAAGACTCATGACTTGATGTTTATAATTTATTCATCACAAATGAAAATAAGTTCCTTCCCAACAAATAAAAATAAAAATTTATTATTATAAAATAAAATTTCTTAAGGGAGAAACAGAGGTGAATCTTAAAACTAAATGGGCTTTGTAGGTTCATTAGCAAAGGCCCAAAGTTGTTTAGGTTTTCAAATTGTTTTGTTACGTGCCGTGTTGACGCCGTTATGTTACGTATGTTATATATGTTACGGATGTTGATTGATTATTATTGACGTGAGAAGGAAGAATATATTGCATCAGTGGACGGCACGTATCCGTCACGGTGGGCCCCTTACTTCAAGAATGGAATCACGTACGTTCAATTCTGTCATGTTTAGTTACTTTTCAACATAAAAATAAAAACTGTAAATTTTATATTTGTGAAAATCATATAATATAACTTTTTTTTTCAAATCATAAAAAATAATACTTATTTATTTATGTTTGATTGTGGAGAAATAACATTTTTCTGTTTTTAATAAAAACATGGTCTCACAAGTGTTTGTTAGCATGTGACATAAATAAATAGAAAAAAGAGAGTGGAAATTTGGTGAGGTCAAGTTGCTATGAATATTCAGGTTTGACTCCTTAGTGTGATATGAAAGCAAACACAAGACAGTGGTCAGAGTGTTTAGGTTTCTCAATTTAATACACTAGTTTTAAAAACAGTCTTAAAAGTTCTTCAAAAAGTTTCAATATTGAAAATATTATTATTTTCTATAATATATAACATTTTTTCAACCTTTCTCTTTCTAGGATTTTTACTTGACAATATTAATCAATTTTTTAATAAAAATTTATACAAACATTTATCATAGTTCTTTAAGTTTTTTTTTTTTAACCTATCACGTTTTTCTCTATTGATTTCCTAATTCTAATTTTCTCCCTTAAATATTTTCTTTCTCTTGTTTATAATTTTTTTTTCTCATAACTCATCTATTTCAGAATCTATCCTTATTTTTGTAGTTGCGGAGCTAATGATCAATTCTAACCAATCAAATTTTCAAATAGAGTAAATTTTCATTTATTCTAAAGTTTGTTTGTTCTCTTTTTTTCTTTATGATTTTGTCATCAATTTTTGTAAGGCCAAACGAAAAAAGTGATCATCTCAACTTAGCTAAGCTCATACTTAAATTTGATCGTGTTTAAATACTTTGTTCCAAGTCACTGTATTTTGAGTAAGTTTGTCACTATATTTTGAGTAAATTTGTGATTAAGTTGAAATATTTTTTGGAATAAGGAATTATACGAAATAGAAACTACTTATAATTTTTTTTATAAAACCTTAGGATAGATGATCTAGATGTGAAAGTGACTTGGTCACAAATCTTTGACTTTTATGTAGGGATGATGTTCTTTAAAGATTGTTTAAATGTCTGAAACTAAATGTTATCTGTGTTTTGGTTAATAGATGAATAGTTTTATTATATATTGAATTGAAAACTCTCAAATGAATGTTCAGTACATGATATAAGAATGACTTAATTTGCAGCAAGCATAACTAAGATATATCAGTACATGATGAAACCATGAGTAGCACAACACCATTTGAGCCAAACTAGCCTCCCATAAGGATGACCCACAACATGACACAAAACCCAAAGTTAGGTCAGTCATCTCAAGCAGCTAGTGACTCCGACCCTACTATTCCTTAGAGGATCACTAGGAGCAAAGTACAGAAGCAAGGGCCAAGACATCAACTGCTTTGTCTTTCCATCTTTTTATAGATTATGGTTAATTATAATAATTTGGGATTCACACTTATTTAATTCATCTTGAATTAAATTCGTGTCTAGTGACAATCTTCATGAGTTCCATCTATACTTGAAATCAACAAAAACTACTCAAGTGAAACTCTAAAACATGGACCATGTGAATCATAAATCAACTCTTATCCATACCTGAAGAAGTTCTTTTGATGGTTCAACATAAATAGTGAAGTGGTTTAGTATGACTTTGTTTGTCTGACTTATTAGAAGACCAAAGTTGAGTATCAAAAGACTTTGAAAATTGTTACAATGGTTAAACATAGCTGAGTAGAAATGGAGTAGTATTCTTATATAATTGGTTAATTTTTCCATAGTTATTGAGAGTACATAATGTAATCTAGATGATAATAGACTAAGTGAAGAAGAATACACAATTTCTTCTAGAGAAAATAAAAAGGGCTTTAAAGAGATTATGATTTTCCAGCTAATGTACCATTTTGGAAAAGCAAATGTTGTTCCAAGAGTTTATTAGAAATTTCAAAAGTTTGAATTTGAAAGTTTTTTAATTTTAAGATCACATTATTTGTGATATGCTTGTTATAACTAATGATTTTATATAAAAAGTGAAAGAGAAGCAATTTGTGGATTTGAATTTAAATAATACTTTGAGCCTATTAAATACTAATAAAGCTAAAGATTTCTCTGTGGGAAGGGGTGATATCTTAAGATTTAGAAACACAATATGTGTGATAGAGGATGATGAATTAAGGGGGATGGTGTTATCGGGGTATTATGAAAGCAAATTTTGTTTACATCATAAAATGACCAAGTTAGAAATCCCATTGTGGAAGTGGAATGATATTTTCAAGTATTTTATCACTCCTTGCCACATAGAGTGAGAAAACATGACTCAATGCGATAATGGTTGATAGATTAACAAAGACTACACACTTTCTACCCATAAATTTGGGAATTTCCATGTAGAAGTTAAACCATATTCATATAAATGAGATAGTCAAATTAAATGGTGTACTCTTCATCATAGTACCAGACAGGGATTTTGTTTAACTTCTATGTTTTGGTAGATGCTTCAGGAAGCCTTGGGAAACAAACTCAGATGCGGTTTATCATATCATCCTCAAACTGACAGAAAATAAGAGAGAACTATTCAATCCTTAAAGTATTTGCTTAGAACTTGTGTATTTGATCATTTTGTCGGGATTAAATCTTACCTTTGGTAAAATTCACCTATAGCAGGCCAAACAATCGACAAACCTAGGATAAGTTAACGATTTAAAAATAACTCACAAGTATTATCATCATGTAAGTAAACAATCACAACATAATGCATATCTATTATGTAATATATAATAAATAACATACAATCAAAACATCTTTTGACCAACACTTGTCAGTCACATTGTAGCGGGTCACTTTGTCGGTACCCCCGATTAACCCAACTACCCCACCCATAAGGTAGGATTAATGTTGACCCCATCCCTATTTGGTATACCTCATTGTAGCCTCAGGGCATGCCTCTAGTATTCATCCATTGACTTCTCATCACCTGGTACTTAGTCTACATGGTCGAGACCACCAATAGAACATGGGAATCCACTCCAACATAGCTTACCACACTAAATGCAAGTTGTACCTTTCGAGATATCATACATCTTATTAAGAAATCTTAGTAGATCACGTGCACCAACTTTTAACTCTACTTGATTTCACATTACTTACCTCACAGTACAAACACATAATTATCAAATAATATTTCAATTTCACCTTCATTAAAGTCTAAAAACATTGAAGTTGATTTTTGGTTGAGTGATTGTTTGAGGTCCAAAAACATCCTTAGATCCCCTTCCAAGACTCACTTGGCTTAATTTTCTTATCCAAAATCCTAATTTTCATGGTTGTCACTGTATAGTATATACTCTTTAGTAACTTCCTTTCGTATTATCT
>Ga0123341_1004468_pt1 | contig 12282 bp, 12 predicted proteins | sample Turbeapinknodule_FD_89959 | JGI IMG/M metagenome (GOLD analysis project Ga0123341, IMG submission 89959) | Root nodule microbial communities of legume samples collected from Mexico - Turtle bean Mexico pink nodule | ecosystem: Host-associated > Plants > Roots > Nodule | place: Mexico: Nepantla... | reverse complement strand
ATTAATAATTGCTTTAAAAATATAAGTGAAGAAGTGTATTGATAGAATTTCTCTAGATTTTGAGTTCATGAATTTAAATTTTTATTTATTTATCCTCATATAAGACATATGTATGTTGTGACTGCAAATGGCACGAACTATCTTTTATCTTTTAAACGGAATAATATAAAAATAGGAGTTGGCCACATAGAAAAAGAATAAGATGGTTTCATTGAAACCATAAAACTTTTGTAAGTTTGACCATCCATTGGTAATTGGTGGTTTAAGAAGGTCTATATTATAGGTGATTGTATGTACATTTTCTTTATGGTCTTCTAAGAACCATTCGTAATTAAATTCTCCTCTAAATTGGATAACAAATACATAGTCAACATTATCAAATTACTTGTAAATATTTGTATCTATATAAAATTATCTAACGTTTTTAACAGTTCAAAATATTACAATTGATAGAAGAAAAAAAAAATAACATACTTGATGTTGGATACTCATGCACCCAAAGAAGACCCTATTGTCTGGTTTGGCCATTGTTTGTGTGCTCAACATTTCTCCTTAATTCAATAATACACAAACAATAAAAATACAGACAATGCAGAGAGATATGAAGAGTATATATAGTCAGGTATTAGATGTGGGTGTAATAAATATCATGTTTGTATTCCAACAATTTCAAGATTGCATGTTTTAAGGATTGTACAGTTTCAAGACGGCACGATTTCAAGAGGGATGGTTGGAGAGTGTTCGCTTTGAATATGGTACGTTTTGGAATTTGTGTGTGGTTACAAAAAGAATTAAATAACATGTATTAAACAAACAAATAAAATAATATATGAATTAAATATACCTTTTATTTTTTTCGTTTTTGGTATCAAACATGGATTTTTATTTTCTATATGAGTCTGATTAAGTTCTTTGACAACTGCAAAAATACAAGATCTTGATACAACATATGAACATGACGTAGTAATGAAGAATCAAAATTTAAGAATAATATATTGGTGTAGCTGCCTTATTTTACATGTTAACCACATGGAAAGAAGTCAACTCATTCTTCATAAGATAGCAAGCCAGAACATAAAATATATAAACCTATATGTGTGAATTAATTTTGAAAACATATGTTGATGACTTCATATTATTAAATAAATAGTTTTGAAATAATGGAGTAGATTGTGAATTATAGCAAAGTATTGTCGGAGAAACAAGGTAGCAAATTTATAACTTTTTTATAACTATACGTAACAAGTACTATATACAACAATTTTGCAATAAGTGGCATGAAATAAGTAAAATTATTTTTACAATAACAATTTCAAAGTATGAGGTATTGGAAAATATATTACATTGATTAAAGCTTTATCAAAGAAGAGCTACTTAGTCATACAACAAAATGAAAAAACAATAGCAAATGGAGTACATAGCTGCTTTTCTTTAGCTGTCATAATATGAGTATTGAGCAATATGATATTAATGTCAACACATATGAATTAGCACAACATGTTAATTACATGACAAAAAAAACTGAAAAAAAAACATATCTACAAACACATATAACCTTATATACCATTAATAACACAAAGAAAAAGTTATAAATTATGAAGAATGATTTAGTACATGTCATAGATTTTGTCTTAGTAGTTTAAAGTAAACATAAAATTGAGGTTAATAGTGTTAGAAAAAATAAGATAAAAGAAAATGATATAATATATTTTATTAATAGAGGTGTGTATTCATTTTTGTCTATACCATACTAAGCAAGTATGTGTGGTACCTCTGCTGCTTGAGTTTGTCAACAAACCACAATATTCCTGAGTTTATGCATTACGACATTTAGTTTTTCAAACTTACCTAAACTTTTAATACATAATTATGTGTATGAATGCATAATGAATGTTGTAAACAAATGTTCATATGCAATGTATTGTTATATGAAACTAAAATAATACAAAAATAATCAAATTTCACACATGACCACTGTTATTATAGAGCAGTATGTAACAAAACCTATGTAAACTATAATGACTGTATTATAGTTTGTACTGGATAATCACAGTTGGGGTTACAAAGCACATTAACATTACTTCATCTTGTTGAAAAACTTAAAATCAGAAAAATGAAAGAAACCTGTTATTAAAAATAATAATGGATAGAAATTGTTAGCTTCATATACCAGAACAAAGAAATAAAAAATAAAATTATTTATGGATTAAAGAATGTTGATACTTGATATGTATGACTGTAACAATGTTTTAAAGATCTTCAAATATTTCCTTGTAGACCACATTAGTAGTTGAATTACTTGTATTTTCATCTTCATCCAAAATCAAGATTTTCAACCATTTTTTAGATTTAACTTTGGAAACAACGTCATATAATTGCCGATGTGTAAATATTGGACGTGGTGGATATAGGCCAACTTTAAAAAAGCGTTTGATTTGAGCTTTTATTTATTTTCATTGCAAAGCACAAAGTTATTAGGAATTGTCTTCTCTGAAAATTAAAAGGCAGGCCTAAATCAGAAGGAATCAAGTTCATTTTAGGAATAAATATTTTATCACCAATATTTTTCTTGTAATCATTGTGGCACCTATAACATTCTTCCCAAGTTATTGACTTGTAATCTTGATCCATTACACGATCCATTCGCTTGATCAATATTCCTTAGAAGCATCACCGAAACTCCAACTTTTAGTTTAACACAATGATTAGGAATTCTTGAGCATATGATATCATTCAAAAGTTCTTATGTACACCACTCCACTTGAACATTTTGTTGTTCATCAGATTGGAAATGTATGTCTGAACATAAATAACTAATTTCTTCTTTGGGTATTAAAGATAAGATAAACTCATTGACTTGGTCTATACATTCAGTTGTAAGACAAAGTATTGCGCCATCATCAAAAGATCTAGCAGAGGTCACATTCTGTATGAGGGATAAACAAATTCAACAAAGTTCAATAAAGGTTGTTCAGTATTTTCGATTAAAATTTCTTCTGGTATTTCAATAGTTGCTTCACCAACTTCATTTAAGTTCATATCTCCATCTCCAATCTGAAGGATCCAATCTACTGTAGTTTCGAGTGATTTCTCATTGCTTAATCTCATATTCTCTATAAGTTTCAAGACTTTGCAATGTTTCCATAATTCATAGTAGTTTATTGTTTCCTTGACAATGTCATATCTTGATCCATTTTTGACAACAGACAAAATCTGCCTAAAATATCCTCCCAATACAATGACTTTACCACCAAAAGGTTTATGACTGTTTTCTTCACTTTCAGCCCTCATAACGTCCATTAAAGTTTTTTCCAAAGCTTCAAAACATAACCTATTCATCATTTGAACTTCATCCCATATAATTAATTTAATTTGAAACAACAACCTCACACGAAGACTTCCTTGAGTTATGTTGAAGGTTGATTCCTCCTCTGTTAACAATGGAATGCAAAATGTAGAATGAGTTGTTTTCCCTCCTGGAAGTAAATAGGAAGCAATATCACTAGAAGCTACATTTAACACAATCATCCCTTTTGATCTAATGGAAGTGGACAATGTTCTCATATAAAATTTTTTCCTGTGCCACCATATCCGTATAAGAAAAAAAATCCGTCAACTTCGAAAAGTAATTCCATCATGATATTCTTGCAGACATCCACTTGCTCAACAATAAGACATTGAAACAGAGATGAATATATTTCATACATGCTTATTTTATCATAATTTAATTAATCAATAATAAATCTATTCTCATAAATAAAAGAATCTAAATGAATGGGTTTTGGTAGACAACTGAAGTCTTTTAAAGACTTACCATTTGAAATTAATAATTCTTTTACTTGTAGAAGACAAAGATTTTGTAATTCAAGATCTTCAATTTGAAGACCTACCAAAACAGGCATATGTCATACAAGGAATTTATTATTAATTAACTTTGAAACCAATTTTTTTTTTATACCTGGTAGCTTCAACTCCTTTCTTTTTTGTATACAATATCATTTGATAACAACTTGCATTGTTCCACACTTCATGAGGTTTGGACATAGTATTCATGAGTAAGCATGATGCAAACCAAGCTAACAACGAGATGATCAATGATGCACACTATGAGAAGTCATCTCAACAATCAAGTGAAGACCTTACCAAGGATTTAGCAGACCTCACCAGAAGAAGAAATGGACACAAACCAGAGCATCTAATGTTCTTCTTGTTGGTCTTCTTAAAGAATAAAACAAGTTGTAAATAATTTGGGCTCACTTTAGGGGTCCAAATAGCAAATATAGGCTAGAATAAGGTTCCTTTAGCATAATAGGGGGTGTAGGTATCATTTTATCTTGTTCCTAGCCCTTTAGGAAGACAATTTGACCTAGTTTCTAGAAGGACAAACCTAGGATGCATGTTTGACTTAGTCAAACCCTAAGGCTGACCATTTTTTCCCTTTTCTCATCCTACCCCTCTTTCTTTTTTTCCAAGGCTCCTTCACCTATAAATAGGAGGCCTAGCCATTATATTTGACATGTTGAAATTGAACAGAAAAGTTACTTTGCACAAATATTGTGAGAGCTTGAGTGAGTATTGTCTCCTCTTCCTTTTGGTCTTATCTTGATGAGAATGAAACTCTCAAGTGGCGGCCTAACACTTATCTTAGTGGTTTCCACCCATCAAGTGGCGTGACCACCCACCACCACTTCCACAAGTTTCTTCTTCCATTTCCTTCATGTTTCCTTTCCATTAATGTTTCCTAGTTTTCTTCTTTATTTCGGCAATTGCATTCATGTCACCATACAATGTCTTTTTATCTTTGCCTTTTTGTGAAATGCACCTTCACACCTACTTAACCACTTGGTTAAGTCAGTGTCCAGTGGGAATTTTCCTAAGGTCATCACCATTAACTCCTAAAATCTCAATTTTAAAGTAAAGTGTCACCTAAAAGAAAACATCTAAAATCAACTCACATCATGTGGTATTCAGAGCTTTGGTTTTTTAGCTTATCTTATTTAGAGTTGATTGACACTTTACTTTCTTGCATCTTTAATTCCTTGTCTTTACATTCAAGTACCTTTAATTTTTTGTCTTTACATTCAAGCACCTTTAATTTCTTCTCTTTACATTCAAGCACCTTTATTTTCTTGTCTTTACATTCAAGCACATTTAATTTCAGCCCTTTACTTTCTTGCTTTTCAATTCGGCATTATTGTTATTCATTAGCTTTGTTCGTTTTTTGAATGTTCCTTTATGTCTTTTATTGTTCTTGCCTCTTTTGCCTTGAGTCATATGTTCTTTAGTGGTCTAGGAGTCCTTATATTATTGCTTCTAATTGATTTGCTTTTAATTGTAAAATTTTATAAGTAATTAGAAACTTGTTCTAGTAGAAGTAGATTTAAGTTCCAAACAAAAGATTTCAAGTGATCAATTATTTTGAATCCCAAAGTTTTTGTGAAAATTGGAGTTATTGGAAAATATGCATGATCAAAACTATGGACATTTCATTTCTATAATTAAAAAACTAGTATAAAAAAAAGAGAAGTGTGAAGCGCAAATTGAGGTTCCTTTTTCTTAAAGAAAAACATTTCAAAAGTTTGGGTTCAACTTGATTGGCAAATTGATTTCAACCATTGTGGAATTTTTATCCTTTTGCTTTAACAATATCTAAAGAAAAAGTTTCATTGTTAAAAGTTTAGTAAGTATCTTAAAATCTTTTTGTGTGCCTTTTTCTTGCTTGTCTTCCTTTTCATGTTTTGTCATATTCTCTTTCTAAAATTTCGTTTAGCTTTTCTTGCTTAAGCTTTTCTTGATTGTCTTTTGTATTTCTTCCTTAATTTTTCTTGCGGTTTCCATTAAGATCAAGTGTTTAAGGCTTTGACCTTTTTTCATTTGAGAGTTTTCAACCTCAAGAAAGACCTTTGTGAGAGGATAAACCTCATAAAAAAGTGGACTTTAAGTTTAACTCAACCTCATAAAAATGGCTTATAAGGTGAGGTTTGCACCCACTTATATACTATGAAATGTCCTACTTCCAGTCGATGTGGGATCTCCAACACACTTCCCTCACGCTGAGGCCACCAACTCGTGCATGGGACTATATATTATGGGTGGTCTAATAATGGACCGATAGCAGGTGGCCTAATAAGCCCAACAAACAATCGCTAGGATAGGCTCGAAATGGCTCTAATACCATATTAAGAAGTAGACTTTAAGTCTAACTCAACCTCATAAAACCAGCTTATAAGGTGAGGTTTGCACTCACTTATATACTATAAAATGTCTTAATCTCTAGTTGATGTGAGATCTACTACAATAATTAAACTTAGCGTTGCCGTTGGGGACACTACGTGGGAAAGAAAATGTGAGTAAATTGTCGCCAATGGGGACACTACTTGAGAAACAAATATTAGTGTCTCCTAGACCTACGCTAAATGTAATAAAATATTAACTTGCATCCACTTTGTGTCCCCATTCTCGACGCAGTATCATTCTGCAACTTATTTTTTAATTCCATCTACTTTGTGTCCTCATTCTAGATGCTAACTTATTATTATTATTTTAATAATTTTTAGTGAGTTAAAGGTCTCCATTGTGGACACAATATTTGACATTTATTTTTGTGTCCAACTTGAGTAGACTTCACCCTTGCTAATGACTTTTTTTTTATAGCCCCCGCTTTTTGTTGGCAGATAAAATGGATTTTTCTTGTAGTGTTCAAATCCTTCAAACCTAATCTGATAAAGTTCATACATATAAAGAAAATATTTGAAAGAGATAAAAGAAAAAAATATCTCTTTCAAAACTAAAAAATAATATCTTATTTATAAAGATATTTGTGAATATTCACATTCAAATTATAATAATTTAACATATAGATTAATGATAAAAAAAATCTATAATAAAAGATTAAATATATCCAAAGAACGTATTTATATTTGTATAAATACGTATGAGATTATATTCATTTTTATTGTCAAAATTGAGCATGACAAAAATTTGTTTTTGTTTATCTCTCTTTCAATTTTTCGAAATAAAATAGACTATATACAATCAATATATACACTGTCCTTTATAATAATTCTTGATTGATTAAGAGTGTTTAACTTTTCGCATAAAACCATCATGTTGATGATAGGCGCCAACATGTGGCAAAACCTTCTTTACCTTTTGTAAAAATTCCTAGCTTAGTGGGGAAGGTGATCCCAATATTTACCTAGGATGGGAGACTAAAGTCGAACAAATCTTTAATGTACATGAAGTCCAAGATGACCAAAGAGTTAAGTTAGCCTCCTTATAATTTTTGGATTATGCCATGCAGTGGTGGCACAAAACTGTAATGGACATTGGACTTAACAAGAAGCCAACTGTGGTCTCTTGGGAGGATTTGAAGTTATGCATGTGCGCTAGATTTGTGCCTCCACACTATAGGAAAGAGCTCTTGTTGAAGCTCCAAAGGCTTCAACAAGGAACACAAAGTGTGGATGCTTATTTTAAAAATCTTGAAACAATTTTAACTAAAATTGACATGCATGAAAGTGAGGAGTCCAAAATGGCTCGCTTTGTAAGTGGCTTAAGAAGAGACATCCAAGATGTGTTAGAACTCTATGAGTACTCCTCTTTAGAAAAATTGGTTCACCTTGCCATCAAGGTAGAATCCCAAATTTCGAAGAAAAACTCTTTCAAAAATTCACATAATGATGGCTTTTACCACTCATCTTGGACACACAAACACAAGTCTTCTTCAATTTTTCCCTCCAATTTTGTAAAGGAGTCCACTTACAAACCGAGGGGTTCTAAACCCTCCACTTCAACCCCTAAATCTCCTACCAAAACCTCAAGTAAAAAGTGTTTTAAATGTTTAGGTTTTGGGTACTTAGTGACCGATTGTCCAACAAAGCAAACCATGATGGTTAAAGGGGGCAAGTAGTAAGTGACTATAGTGATCGATCTTCTAGGTCTAACTCCCCTTCCCCTTCAAACACCTCTAGTGATAATGAATATGAGATACCTTATGAAGGTGACTTATTGGTAATAAGGCGAATGCTTGGGACCAATCCAAAACCTTTGGATGACACCCAAAGAGAAAATATTTTCCACACCCGTTGCCTTATCACCAACAAGTTATGTTCCATGATAATAGATGAGGGTAGTTATGCTAATATGGCAAGTACAAGAGTTGTGGAGAAGCTTGGCTTACCCACTATCTCTCATACAAAGCCCTATAAATTACAATGGCTTAGTGCCGAAGGCGACATCATGGTTAATAAACAAATCCTCATAAATTTTGCTATAGGAAAGTATAAAGATGAGGTTTTATGTGATGTTGTGCCAATGGAAGCAACCCATATTCTATTGGGAAGGCCTTGGCAATATGTTAGACAAGTTCTACATGATGGCCTAACCAACAAAATAACTTTTACCTTCCAAGGGCACAAGGTTACCTTAAAACCCCTCTCTCCCAAAGAGGTTCATGAGGACCAAATAAAAATGAAAACAAAAAGAGAAAATGAAAAAGAGAAAGAAAAAAATGATAAACCGAGTCACAAAGTATCATCTTTCACACCTAAATCAATCACGTTGACTTGTGCCATGCTACAAATTACACCTCCAAGATGTCCTTCTTCCTTATCTTTTTCATTACCAAAAGTTTCTCCCTACACACCATCTTTGTTAAGGAATGTTAGGAATGATTTTCAAACACCTGCTAAAAGGTTTCCACCTTCTAAGAGGATTTTCTTCAAAACAATTTGTCATTTCCACACAATCTTTCCAAACATGGTCTGTATAGAACCCCATCTTTTAAACTCCCCGAGCTTATAGAATATAAATGAAGTTCACATCTCACTCCTTGCACTATTTTATATGTGAGCAAGTTGACTATGTTATCAGCAGGAGTTCTAAATTCGTGGTCGAATTCTCTCCAACTTGGGGGCATGATGCAAATCAAGTCAACAAGGAGATGCCCAATCACTAGTGCACAAAGACGAAATGAATGCGGCTATTTAAAATTTATAAGGACGGCAGTATAGCCGCATTTGATCAGCGCGCACTTATAAATCGAAGAGATAAGAGTGCGGCTATATAGCCGCACTTGAAAATACCATTTATAAGTGTGGCCATTTCTTATAGTCGCACTTGTATATGCCAAAACATTAAAAAAAATTCAAAAAATTTCAAACACCGCCAATCTTGTGTGAAGGCAACGTTGATGAAGAGTGGCACGGGAGCGCCAGCAACGACAGCGGAAGCGGCGGCAGAACAAACCAAAAAACTCACAAGAACCCACGAAGGCAATGAAAGAGTACTGAGCAATGCAAGAAACCAAAAAATGTAAGAAAAACGAAAAAATTTATACATGAAGAGTGGCATGAGCAACATATATAAGAAAAACGAAAACATCTATGCATATATTTGTGAAGATGAAGAGGGAGAAACAAAGCTCAAGAAACTTACATTGGCACAAATGGAATGCAGATGCAGCAGAAGGAGATGAACTCAGAGCGCAAACGCAAAACGAAAGCAAAGACGAGAAAGAAAGTATGAAATTGTGTGTGGCGCGCTTCAAAATTTAGGGTAAAAAAGGATTTATGAATGCGGCTAAAGATAAAACCGCATTCGTAAATCAAAATAATTTCAAAAATGCCACCACGTTTTTTATGAAAGCGGGTAGCGCAAAAGCCGCACTAAATAAAGAGTATTATTTTCTTCTTTTTGCACTAGTGAATGATGCTAATTTACACAATGAGAAGTTATCTCAAAGTGGAGAGCTCACCAGAGGGATAATTAGACATAGACCAGAGTATCTAAAGTTCTTCATCCTAGTCTTCTTAATGATTAGAAAATGTTGTAAATAAGTTGGGCTCACTTGAGGGGTCCAAATAGTAGAATAAGTAAGAATAGGTCAATATACCATAAATAGGAGGTGAAGTTATAAAATTGGGCTTATGATAAGTCCATTAGGGAAGGAAGGAAACCCTAGCTTCTAGAAAGCTAAGGAAGGGGCGACATTTACCAAAAGTCCAACCCTAGGCCGCCTCCTTTCATGGATCATCCTACCCCTCTCCCTTCTTGTTCTCCAAGGCTCTTCTTCTTATAAATAGGAGGTCTCCCTCATTGTATTGACAAGTTGAATTGAATAGAAGAAAAGTTACTCTGCACATTTTGTGTGAGATGCTAGTGAGGCTTGTTCCTCTTAGTCTTTAGTCTTATCTTGTAAGAATTTGAGAGTTATCAAGTGGCGGCTTCCAACACTTATCTTGGAGTAATTTCATCCTCCCAGTGGCGTGCTCATCATCTCAAACTCCATTCTCATAAGCTTCCTTTTCCTTCATCTTTTTCCTTCCATTGTCATTCCATTCAATTCATAAATATGTTCTTCTTTTGGTTTCCTTTTGTCCATTCGGTTATTGTCTTTGTAATTGCTTTCCATGCTTAATTTCGCACCTTATCTTGGCATCATTGTCACTTTATAATTGTCTCTTTTCTTTTTCATTTGTGAAATGAACCTTCATATCTACTTAACCACTTGGTTAAGTTAATGTCCAGTGGGGATTTTTCTTAAATTTTTACTCTTAATTGCCTAAAATCTCAATCATAAATCTAAAGTGTCACCTAAATGAACAATCCTAAAATCAACTCACATCACAAAGGAACATACACAATACACACTGAAATATTAAAATATCATGTTGACTTCTTCTTTGAATGAGAATTAGTTTCTATGTTAATCTTGAACTTCTCTGAATATAGAAATGCCTTAATTAAGATGATTAAAACTTTATTAGAAAGTTTATGAATGAACAATGTTATTATTGGAAAGTTTTCGAAAAACAGAACACATGTATTTTTCATCTTAAAGAGTTTTTTGAAACATAATTTTGTGAAAGAAAATCCAAGTTAAAAGGTGATTAAGTTACAAAATTAACATTTTGTTATTAACTTGGAATATGGTTGAAATTATTCTTAATAAAAATATCTAAGAATATAAAGTCTTAATTATTTGAAAATATTGAAATATATTGTTTGAGTGATACCCATGATTTATTTGGTAAATTATAATTTTCATGTTCACTGGTACTCATCATGTTTCCATAAATTATCAAAGGATCATAAATATAAAGTTGAAAGTCAAAATTTCATTTTCAAGCGTCTAACATGAATATGACAGAGCAAATGAATGAGAATCTCGTTGATGATGAATGAAGTAGTTTAATGATGATTCAAGCAAAGATATATAACGAGCGAAACACTCTGAAGCGCAAACAAGAGATATAATGCATTAAAGAAGTGTATCTAAAGTTTCCTATTGCAGCGTTTAATATAAAGAAGATAAATCGTGCATAAATAAAAATATTCTACTACAATAAATAATGATGGTAGAGTCCCCAAAAGAGCGACTCAAAGAGAAAAAGTGAGACTATACATGAGGCTAGTGTGGGTTTATCGTCTCAATAGAAATGGAAGCTAACCTTTTGGTGGCTATGCATTAGAGACAACCTCCAATGGGACACAAATTTACAAGGTATTGTTGACTAAACCTACATTAAGAAAAATATATTATTTAACTATAGCGTAGGTTTGGGGGACACTAAAATGGATATAAATTAAATAATTATTAAAAAGTGGACTTTAAGTCTAACTCAACCTCATAAAAATGGCTTATAAGGTGAGGTTTGCACCCACTTATATACTATGAAATATCCTAATTCTAGTCGATGTGGGATCTCCAACACACTCCCCTCACGTCGAGGCTAGCAACTCATGCGTGGGACTATATATAATGGGTGGTCCGATAGTAGGTGGCCTAATAAGCCCAACAAACAATCGCTAGGATAGACTCAAAATGACTCTGATACCATATTAAGAAGTAGACTTTAAGTCTAACTCAACCTCATCAAATCAACTTATCAGGTGAGGTTATTTTTTTATTCCATCTACTTTGTGTCCCCATTATAGACGCTAATTTATTATTATTATTTTAATAATTTTTAGTGTGAGTCAAAGGTCTCTATTATGTCCATAATATTTGACATTTATTTTTGTGTCCAACTTGAGTAGACTTCACCATTGTTAGTGGCTTCTTTTTTATAGCTCCGCCTTTTGTTGGCAGCTAAAATGGATTTTTCTTGTAGTGTTCAAATCCTTCGAACCTAATCTGATAAAGTTCATACATATAAAGAAAATATTTGAAAGAGATAAAAGAAAAAAAAATTCTTCCAAAACTAAAAAATAATATCCTTATTTATAAAGATATTTGTGAATATTCACATTCAAATTATAATAATTTAACATATAGAT
>Ga0123341_1004467_pt1 | contig 12284 bp, 10 predicted proteins | sample Turbeapinknodule_FD_89959 | JGI IMG/M metagenome (GOLD analysis project Ga0123341, IMG submission 89959) | Root nodule microbial communities of legume samples collected from Mexico - Turtle bean Mexico pink nodule | ecosystem: Host-associated > Plants > Roots > Nodule | place: Mexico: Nepantla... | reverse complement strand
GTACATACTGTGAAATTTTCAATTACACTAATAATTTAAATATATCATTGTCATATTCAATTTTTAACATAATACCTTTCAATTTTTTTGATTTCCTCTTCTTTATCTTCTTTTCATCTCAAAATACTTAGTTTTAGAGGACATATCTATATACACAATTCGGTTGCATTCTCATATTTTTTTATGTCTTTCTCATTACAATTTATGAGTAAAATGGATAGAGAAAATAATAGAACTTAATAGTTGATAAATATAAGAAGAATAAAAAATAATTTTATAATTTATTATTATAACATAAAAGAAATATATAAATTGTGAAATTATGAAAAAAATAAAAGAAAATTGTTAAAAAACATACCAAATCTTGAAGATGTTTGCACATAGTTCTCTTTTCTATAGTGATAGTTAAAGTAGTATGACTAATTTGTAAAGCATGATCTACTTTTTTTTTATTTTTTTAAAGATGTTGTTGAGTAAAAACTTGATTTAAAACTATTTTCCTTTTTTTATTTTACATTCTTTATGAATATTTTCAAAAATATGTTTTTTAACTTTTTCATTTATTCGATTATGTAAAGTTTAATTGATTTTTTAAAAAAAAGATTTCACATGTTTTGGATATAATCAATTATCTTCATCAATTATACTAAATTTTTTTAAAATCTCAATCTTTCGAAATAATAAGTTAGATTTAAATAACAATTACATTATTATTAAAGTGTTTTTTTATTGTTGAATGAACATAATAATTGATTATCATTAATAATAATTGATTATTTTGATCAATTATCCTAAATTTCTTTTAAAAAAGAAGTTCATTTTCTTTCAAAAACATATTTTTTTCATACTTTTGGAAATAGAGAACTTTGTTATTTTCTAAGGACATTTTCACATAGTGTTTTTACATAATACAACTTGTTTGAAAACAGATTGTTCAAGAATTATCAAGAAGAGTTGATCATGTTTTTACTTTCCAGTTCTTGTCTCTTATTGCTTCCTCAAATTCAATGATCTTTTGAGTCTTCTAACAAGCAAATCAAATGCATTCATCAGTTGAGTTATATAGGTCTTGTAGAATCCGCATCTTAGGTTGACATGGCCCTTTTTCTTCATCATGATCTGCAAAAATTATTGGAGTATTTATTGGTGCAACACCCAATGTCTCTCTTTGTTTTGCCTCTATTTGATTCATCCAGTCCATGCGCTTTCTTCATTCACTTGTACAACTTGACTCACAATCACTTTTTTATCAATGGGATTAAACAACTTAAAAGCCTTAGTCTTCTCTTCATACCCAATAATCACATATTTCTTACTTTTATCATCAAGTTTGGTTCTTCTTTAATTTGGTACATGCGCGTAGACCACACTACCAAACACTTTAAGGTGTGAAACGATTGGTTAATGACCGCTCCAAGCTTCTTGTGGTGTTTAATTCACCAATATTGTTTGCAAACATCGGCTTTGCACATAAACAACACATTGCATTGCTTTCGCCCAAAATTATTTCACATGTTTTGCTCTTTCACATTGATCAAACCATATCAAGTATTGTTCGATTTTTCCTTTCCACAACACCATTTTGCTAAGGTGAATATGGTGTTGATGTAGTCCAACTATGAGGGGGGATCGAAGTTCAGAGAAAGTGAGAGGTTTTGGTGGAATTGAAAGTGTAATGAAGGGAAAGAGGTGTGGCCAACTCTTAGGTTTACTAGGCCAATTAGGTTCTTTAGCAAAGGAGATTTGAGAGAGAATGAGGTTTCAAATCTGAACTCTTCATTCAATAATAGCATATTTGAATACATGAGGGTTGCTTGTTTCTTAAGCTACCATAACCTTAGTTAAATGGACTTAACTAAGGTGAGTTGTGGTGTCTTAAAGAGGTTGTGTATGCTCCCTTTGAGATGCTCTAGGGACCCTTACTTATGTGACAAGTTAAGGTTTATAAAGTGTCTTTGTGTCATCTATAGAGTACTCTTGAAAAGAAAACAAAATACAGTTCTTATACATGTTTATTCTAGTATTTATACAAACAGTTCTTCTCTCTTATATTCTTGTGCATGGTGTCTTGGATGGTCCTCCATCAGGTGTTGTCAAAAATCTTTTGATACCTTGTTTCCTCACAATAGTTTGTTAAAGCGATTAACATGTACTCTTTCCCTTTGTCTAACTGTAAAGTCTTTATGTATAAATTGCTTGTTTTCTCCACCATCGCCATAAATTTTTTTAACACCTAAAATGCTTCTAGTTTTTCCTTCAAAAAATGAATCCAAGTCTTCCTTGTATAGTCGTCAATGAAAGTAATGAAATACATCTTCTCACTAACAAACTTGGGAGTGATTGGGCCACATATGTCTGTATGGACCAACTCAAGGCATCTCCTTGCACGATATTTCGCCTTCTTTTGAAAATTTGTTCTTGGTTGCTTACCAAATACACAACCTTCACCAAATTTCTTAATGTAGTCCATGTCCGATAACTCATGGACCATCTTCTTCTTTGTTAACTCTTTTAGCACATCGTAATGTAAGTGTCTAAAACGTAATTTCCATAGCCATGCTTTGCCCTCCAGGTTGTCTTGCAAACACCTCTCTTTTATTTTCTATAAGTTGAGTTTAAACATCTGATCCTTTGACATCTCCATATGTGCGAGCATTCTATCATTTTTTCCTTCAAGTACAATATTCGGTCTTTCATGAAAATCAAACATCTTTTCTTCAATAATTGTCATATACTAAGAATATTACTTTTTAAGTTAGGTACATAATAAACATCCTATATAATAAATTTTTCTCCATCCTTTTGGGAAAAACATATTTTTCCCTAACCTTTCACTGAAACCTTTGTTGAGTCTCCAAAAGACACATGTTCATCTTTTATCTTTTGAATATCAACAAAGAGGTGTTTATGGACACATATATGATTACTAGTACCAATATTTAGATATCATACCATGTCACTATCAAGAGTGATACCTTCATTCGTCATCATGAGAATCCCTTCATCTTTTGTCTTGTTTTCCTCGACTAAATTTGCATTTTCTTCTACTTTTTTATTGACATAACAATCATTTGCGTAATATCCATATTTTTCGTAGTTGTAATTGATAAGTGTCAGATTTCAGTAATATTTCATATTAAAATACAGACACTTATGGATATTAATTGATAAAATAACCATAAAATAACTCCTAATTTATGAATTTATATTTTTTTACATATTTTGTGATTTTAATTTGCATAAGAACGATTTATTCCCAAGTTTGTGTTAATTTAAGGATTATAGGAAAAAATGGAGATGATTGGGTAAAAGATATACAAAGCTCAAAAAAGAAAAGATGGAACACACCATGCACTCACTAAAGCTTGCTCAAACTCGCCTATGTCAGATGCCCTCGGTGGATCTCGCCCAAACGAGATTACTCTAAAAGCGTTGGGCCTTTTTTCGTGAAACTCACTCAGGCGAGCCCAATAACGCCCAAGCGAGAAGTCACTTAGCCCAAGCCAATTAGGTTAAATAGGAGGCTTGAGGCACAACCCTAGACACAAGATTGAGAGGAAAACACCATTGAGTGAATTTTAATCCAATTGGGAGAATAGGAGGTGTTATAAACCTTAAAGGAGACCGTCGTTAAGGAGAAACATCCAAAATTCTTCTTTTCTTGCTCTCCCTGTTTGTAACAGCCATCATGTGTGGCTAATTCTACCTTTTGGGATTGTGAGTAATTTATTCAAACTCTTATGTATTGAGGTGATATCTAAACACAATATTTTGTTCTTGATTGATGATTGGTATTATCATTTTGTTAGTAATGCTTGTTTGCTTTGATCTCAAAATTTAGATTTGACTAGAAATCACTTCTAAGTTTCTAACCCAAATGATAATGCTTAACATATTTGAATGCTAGGAATAAATTTGAAATATTAATTGCTATCAACGTCTGATCTTACTGATAGTAAGTTTTTATAAATATGTGAAGAATAGATATTTAGGAGACATCTTAATAATTTTATATGCGAGGAATCGATATAAATGATTTTTATACGGGCATCAATATAAATCAAAGGACACAGTATTGTTATGCTAATCAAAATGCAAAAGAGTGAAAAAGATGAACCCCAATCCGTATTTTCCAATTGAAGCAACAAACCCTTTGACTTGTTTTCTTATTAATCATTTCTATCTTAACAAACTTCAATAAACTTTATTATTGTGTTTTTATTTAATGAATCTTTTACTTGATTGTTCAATTGTTTCTTGTGGATTCGATATCTGTCCTTGGGGACAACTTATTACTTCTGACAACACGGTGCACTTGCCGAAAAATTCATCAGTAACATTCAACATTTGGACGATTTGAACTACCACCTCTTCCACAATTGTGGCCTCATCCACGCCAATTTTGTCGGTTGTCTGTCCTCTCTCTTCATTGTTGTATCCACAACCACAACCTCCGTTGCCTCCAAAGTCGCGACCTCCACGTCCTCTTCTTGGTTATGTTGAACATATATCACCTTGTCTTCCTTGATGGTCATCTTTGTTTGTAAGGCTTCCTCCAAGACTTCTTGTATCTTTTTTTTTTCTTTTGTTGTTCATGTGCTTCAAGAGAAACCGCAAGACCATCAATGATCATTTCTTCCAAATCTCTTTACTCCCGGTTGCACATACAACATTTTCAAAGTTATCGCTCAATGACAAAAGAATTTTCTTCACGACCCTTGCATCCGTGATAGTTTCTCCACTGCGTTTGAGTTTATTGACTACCATTTGCACACGAGTAATGTAACTAGATAAATCTTCTGAATCCCTCATTCTCATGGCCTTCAAGTAGAGTTTGAAGACGCATTTGTTTAACTCTATCAACACCCTTGAACACCTTTTCCAAAATGTCTCACGCTTCCTTCAAAATTGTGCGCCAACAATCTTCTCAAAATTGACTCAGCAACAAATCGATACAACATGTACAAAGTTACGTTATCTTTCAATGCTCCTTCAATGTTTTATTTTGGAATGTTGAATATCCTATGATATTTTTCGGTTCCTTGAAACCTTCTTGGATCACCTCCCAATCATCTTGAGATCCAAGAAAAACTTTCATTTGAATGTTCCAATTGTCATAATTCACCATCTTTGTTAGTCTAGACATTAATAGATTATTCATTACACTCATCATAACTCTAATATCAATTTATCAACAAAGAATATATTTTTTTTCTTAATACACTTTTTCCAATTCATGTCTTCTCTGATAATAATAGGTATACTATAAATTATATTTAAAACTATACTACAAATCACATTAAAAAACCACAATTAAAGGTAATAATTATTGGTTATTTAAATTTTAAAAATAAACTGATGGCAGCTTATGCTTAAAATGTTTTGCATTAAGATTATACGTAGTTCTGCTACTCCATTTGCGGTTGTTGCGTTTCAGTATACGTGGGTACATACTACATATGTTAAGGTTGCACGTTGCTACTCCTTTCTTTGTTGTCGGGTCTCAGTTTACATATATGTAATACTGTGTAATAAATGCATGTAAGGTCCTGGCTCCTTTCTGCTGCACCTCTGTTTCTGTTTCGGTTTGTGAAGGTTCAGTTTGCTTACACGTACCAGTTTCTGCTCCTCCGTTTTGGCCATTCTTTTGAATTTACCTGTTTGTTTTCTTTTACTTAGGGAGCATGTTGCTGCACCTAGGTTAATAAGCATCAAGGTTTCTGCTTCTTTTCTTTTTCTTCTGCACTACGTCTCAGTTTTCAATATCTATGTGTTTATTTGCATATGCTTTCAGCCCCTACACTTCTGAACGTGTGCCGTTTAGTGTCTTTTGGTAAGCACGATTATGGCTGTACGACGTTCGCAATCTACACGTTTTCCTTTTTGAGGGGTAACCTCAATTTCTTGGTCCATGTGGCACGGGTTTCAGTGCCTTTGAGATATGCTTTTTATGTTCAAAAATGTTACTTTCACACTGAAAAAACACTTTTGTGTTGGCATGGAATTGGTAGCAAAGAAAAGCGTTTATTAGCTTTTGTCCCAACTTGTACGTTTTGCATGTGTGAGAAAAGCTTTTATTAGCTTTTGTCCCAACTTGTACGTTTTGCAAGTGTCCTTTTTTGGGTCTAGAGTTTTTCTATGACTATATATGCTTGGACTTGGCTCTTTTGTGATAGATTGAGATCCAATTGTATTCTAAAAATTAATAAAAAAGTAAAAAAAAAAAAAAAGCTTTTTGGGAGCTTGATATGAGTTATATATGTACTTTGGGTCTTATATAATTATAATTTTGTAATTTTTTAAAATATTTTTGCACCGGTTAATTTTAATATAATTGCTTAGTTTATACTACCTATACTAAAGAATTGTTTAGATAGATATATGACCACACGCTTCATCTCATGTCAAATGTCTATTATTTTATATAATAAAAATTTAATTTTGAAGTACCTTAAATAATTTGTTGTATTTAACTTTTAAAGTAAAATCACGAATAAATAAAACACTTGATTATTTGTATGATTGTAGGTATCGTCTCATATTTAATCTAATTTTTTAGTAAATATTAAAAATATTTTTTGTAAATAAAACTCATGTAACATTATTGATGTATATATAATTTACATTATTTTTTGTTTATTGTATGATTTATAAGAGTATGAAGCACAATTGCTCGTCCTGTCTTATTTTAATTTTATTTTAATTGGCGTGAATCAAGAATCAAGAAATTAAAAATGTTAAAATTTGAAAATTAAAAATATCAACACAAAAACCATCTTTTATCCTAAAGAATTACGTAAATATTGATTTACCATTGTAAATGGAAATACGTAGAACCAAAGTCAATTTTTGTCGAGACCAAATAATAATTAACCATTTCTTGTTCAGGTTGTATAATTTTGAAGAAAACAATCAGAGAGAATGTCCTCCCTAATTTTAGTAGCATCCAACCTTCCCCCATTCAAAGAATTAACACATGGACATCTAAACTTTACTCCATTATCACTATTAACAATATTGTGTTATGTAAATTGTATAAATTTTTCTACTCCTCTCATACTCAACACTAATGTGTGCTAAATTAATTCAATCTCAATCCATATGTACGTTTTATAACCATAACAAATATTTAAACATTTTCCAAATGAATGAAAACCTCACTTTTTCAATCAAAGGTGTGACCTTATCATATTCACTTTTTCTAGTTCATTGGTACCTAAATTTTAAACAAAATTTCTTAAATTTCAAAAAATTTAGACAACATTTTGCATTGTCTTTAGACTACACAAAACAAAAGTGGTAATCAACCACAATCACATATGCACCTAAAGATCAGTATAAAATGCAATCAACCAAATTTCATAAAATATATGTACTAATGAACTATTAATAAGTTATTAATTGTCCAACCGGGAAACTATAAGATTCACTACATGCAACAACAATGGAATATCAAACTAAAGAAACTAAGTTTGTGCATTTAGCAAACCAATTAGAAATAAATTATATTAAACAATTCTTATTTCAAACAAAATTTCAACATCATAATACATAATAAAACAATTTACTTTACCGAGAGTCGAACACCCCATACCCAATACTAATACTATTAAATAGTGATTAATATTCTTTAACTGTCCAACCGGAAAACTAATATTCACTCCATGCAACAACAATGGAATATCAAACTAAATTTGTGCATTTAGAAAACCAATTCAAAATAAATTATAATAAATAATTATTATTTCAACCAAAATTTCAACTACATAACACCTAATAAAACAATTTACTTTGTCGAGGATCAAACACCCTCATAACCCAATACCAATGTGTTTAAAGATTTCAGCATAACAACAATCCTTAAGGAACCATTATCGTTTTCGGTCATCAATTACACTATTTGCATTAGTGTTCGTATGCCTTTCTCCTTTCCTAATGATTTTATTCAATTCTTTAAAATAGCAAGTAACCCATTTGGTCAAATATATTCACATAACTGTTGTTACTTACTCCTTGTGGATACTTTGGAGGATGAGAAATCATGCTAGGTTCCAACAAAATATAAATTTAAACTCTTCCATTCACACTATTAAAGGGTATATTAGGTTGTCAAGTACTCAGTACTACCTCTAAAAAAATCTATGAATAATGAAATGACTAACTTTTTTATTTTGAAGTTCTTTAACATCAACACTAGGCCTAGGAAAGGTACTTCTACTATTCAAGTCATTTAGAAAAAAATTTATGTGGGTTGGATTAAAGTCAACATGGATATTAGAGGGTGTCCAGGGTATGTAATTTGTGGTGGTACTTCTAGAGGTAGTCAGGGTGAATATATTAGCAGCCACATTTCTTATAGGTATCCATAAATATTAATGGAGTCATTCGTACTATTGAGCTCTCCTAGGTTAATGACTATATGTGTGTTTGCCTTGAGTTTGATTCTTCTTTGTTGTGTTACGACTTCCCTTCTCCTATGATTGTCCCTTGGTCCATTAAAGATAAATGGAGAAAAAACATGAAAACTTGTGAGGTTATGGAGTTCAAGGTGTCACACATCTTTCGTGAAAGGAATCAATATGCTAACAAACTTGCTAATATTGAAATTGAGAAAAACTTAGACTTCAAGTAGTTTAGTGTTATGCCTTTGATTATTAGCTTAGACGTTTTTCATTATAGGTTTCAACTCCATTTGTTCTGATTGGTATAGTTTCTTAGTTTATGTTTCTCAACATGAGTTTGGTGTCATTCCACCATGTTTTTGTACTTTTGTTTTTTGTCTTTTTAATGGATTTGTTCATGAAATGGAAGATAATAGTCGAATCTTGGAGGGTCAACTTAAATGAGATGTTAAAATTCATAATGATGTCTAAGTTAGATTTTATAAAAAAAATCATGTTTCTAAAGGTATTATAATGAAAATTAATTATTTTGGTTATATTTTCATAAATCTACTTTTTTTTCTTTATCTTTCTTATATTTATATCTATTAACTAAATTTTTATTATCTAAAAAAGTTACCAGTAATGAACCATGATAATTTAAAGTGTTTTTATTATATATTATAATAATTAATAAAAAAAATATTTATATGCATATTTTATTACCATTGCACTTTTAGCAATTATTTTTTCTTATGCTGATAATTATATAAAAGTTTTAATTATATCTATTATTTTTTATTATTATAAAAATGTTAATAGCACCTATATATTTCCATAGTATAATGAATTCGTAACATTTTATAAAGGCACTAAAGTACTTCTATATAACCTACATCCACGATTTTGAAATTCTAACGCCTACATTACTTCATCATATGTTTACCTGTTAACACGTTTACAAACATATCTTTTATCTTCCAATTGTTGAGAATCTTTTTTTTCAACAATGTTTTTTGTCGACCTCTTCATAATCTTCTGCCAATCTTCATTGAGTAATTTAATTCTAATAGATCCATTTAGAAAATACTCCTTCGATTGACCTTTTATTATCATTGATAATATTACTCACATATCTCATAGCAACCCCATGTTCCTTTGTATCATTGATTTTGAAAAAATCAACTACAACAATACTTGAACTTTAAAGTTGTCTAAAGAAATTGAGTCTAGTTCCAAGTAACATCGAATTATTGGTATCAAAAATATTAAATATGTTTTTTCATTCCGCTATTTTTATGTAAAATTGATTTTTGTCCCTTTTTTTTTATCAGCATTGATTTTCGTCTTTAGTACAAATTTTAGACTTCTTGGATATTTATAGTAAGAAAACTATTAAAATGAGTCGCTGTCAGTTTTTTCTTTTACGTGACAAACGAGTTTTTATCGTGGATTAAAATGTTAAAATATTTTATGTTGACTCATAATTGACGTGAATGTCATAATATTATAATATAGTCAACGCAGAGAATTCATTACGTAAAAAAAAACTATTTCAATAAATTTCTTACTACAAGTATTCAAGAGATATGTTGGAGATCTCACATCGACTAGATATAAGAATATTTCATTGTATATAAGTGGGTGCAAACCTCAGCTCATGAGCCGGTTTTATGGGGTTGAGTTATACTTAAAGTTCATTTTATAATATGGTATCAGAGTTATGTGTTGTTGCAAGCTGCATCAGTTGTCATGTGCTTGGATCTAAATCTAGGCCATCCATTATTGCTTCTAAGGCCACTTGTACCACCTATTTGAGCTGATTTTGGCATTTGATCCCTCAGTTCCATCAGCCCAAGCATCTCATCATACTTGTTAATTAATCATGGGTAAACCTGAGAAAATATTGATATATAAAGTTTGAACTAAAGATAAAAGCTAATATCGTGTTATAGTAAAGAAACATACTTAATATGTAGGAAAATTCGTACAAGAAACACACACTAGAGTAGTTATAGAAAAAATCTAGCTTGAGAATAGCTTGAAGAAACAAAAGCTATAGTAATAAAAAGTGCAATGATGGTGTGATGGTGTGGACAGTGTGGAAATTGGAAAAAGCAATATATGGGGTCCATGCTCATGAGGAAACCCATATTGGGTTCACGTGAGTGCTGGGGTACGTTGTGTAAGAGTGTTGGATCCATGCCACAAATGGAGTTTCTATTATTGCATGGAAGCGATAGAGAAGGAGAAAGAGAAAGAAAGCAAAAGAGAGAAGCTTGGATAGGATTAGGTTACAACTAAGGTAGGGACTCAGAACAACCAAGTTTTCATCACTTGCAACATATCCTCCCTTCATAATACACCTTTATAATACAAAAGGAATCAATGGACCCCAATTTTTTGTTCAATAAAGGTATCATGCTGTTGGATCAAAACCTAATTCTTCTGAGTGTGAGATACCATTAAATAGTTTATTTCTCAAACGTTTGCTTTTCTAGATATACAGACCAAAGATTCATTTTTTTTATATGGACACTTTGTTACATCATGTTAACATGAATTTTGATGTTAACCATCATTGAGCATACCATTCACGTGGCTCATGTGTGTTAGTATGAAAGCATTGTCATATAGTCCCTCATTTGATAAAGATGAGTTTGAAACTTGTTTATGTTATGCAATAGTGTCCTTTCTAAATATACTTTTCAACAACTTCAAATCCCCTTAAACCAGAGAAAAAAAAAATAAAGGTTTAAGAATGAACATGTGGATAGAGAATCGAATTTAAAACAAGTCATGTCGCCTTACTTCCTAGGTTCACTTGTAAATTGTAATCGTTAACCAAACTTCTCGTTCTTCGATTGAATTGTAATTTGAAGTTAGGAACAAAATACATCACAATTTGATAACTGACAATGGTTGATAATTAAGGTTAAGGAAGTCCATGACGTGTTTGTTTATGATTAAAAGTCATTGATTTTATAAGTTTTTATTTTCAATAAGATGTTTGTGTGATGTTATTACATTTTTCTATTTAGTAGCTTAAGTTTAGTTGAGTGAATTAGTTAATTATTTTTTATTTAATTTGATTTGTAGTAGAGTTGAACGACTTCTGAAATGATTTTTATTTATTTATTTATTTTTACTGATAAAAAAAGTTAAAATAAGTAAGGTTAAGGTAATGAGGACGAAAAAGAACTTGGTGACCAAGGAAGAAAAGAAGGATAATGGCATAATAATGGTTTAGGGAAACCAAGTTTGTTTCAGGTGCTTACTACTACAATACAATGCAATGGAAGATGTTTTTCAAACTAAGAAAAATCAATGCTTTTGAAATCTAATTTTTCAATAATTCATTTATTAGAATTGTTATGTAAAATGCATGATTTTATTTATCTATTGATTATTGATTCAATTACCATTACATATGAATAATACTCTTCAAAAAAAATTCCTATTCCTAGGCGCCAAACTTATAGCTGACATAAAACTACTTAATGTTACATACGAAAATATTATGACCCACCACATTAACATTTTCATATATTTCAATAATGGTAATGAATGAATTTAAAATAAAAATAATATAACGAAATAAGGTTAGTGAAAATAATTTAATTACCTTAAAGAAATGTATGCTTTTTATTAGAAGTACAAATTCTTACTTCACATTTTTAGGTAAAAGATTATTCCTATATTGTTAAGGATTTGAGAATTAATATTAAATACAGATTCAAATGCAACTATGATAATAAGAATATTTCAACAAATCTCTATTCATTAAAACAAATATTAAAACTAAATTAATTTCATCTAGTTAATTAAAGTTTGTTTAACGGAAGTTAAAATTACTCAATTAGTAAAAATAATAATTGAATAAAAGAGCATCAAAGAAAAAAT
>Ga0123341_1004464_pt1 | contig 12287 bp, 8 predicted proteins | sample Turbeapinknodule_FD_89959 | JGI IMG/M metagenome (GOLD analysis project Ga0123341, IMG submission 89959) | Root nodule microbial communities of legume samples collected from Mexico - Turtle bean Mexico pink nodule | ecosystem: Host-associated > Plants > Roots > Nodule | place: Mexico: Nepantla... | reverse complement strand
TTTTACTTTTTTTTTTTTTTTTTTTTTTTTTTTTTTTTTTTATTTTTAATGTTTTTTTTTTTTTTTTTTTTTCTTTTTTTTTTTTTTTTTGCTTTTGAAACACTTTACATAGTCTTTTATTTTCAGCCATAAATAATTCATAGAAATATTGTGAATATAAAAATATTAATTATAATCTATTTATTTTAGGGTACGTGTGTGGTAGATGGAGATATATTTATATATTTTTGGTATTTCTAAAACAATTAAATTTAATTCAATGGATTGACTGATATTACTTAATTTTTTAACGAAAATTGATTATAATTATTTAAGAGATAACTTTGCTTCTTTTGAAAAATTGAAAGATAAAATTTCAATAAAAATATAATTATTTTGAAAAAATATTATTTTTGGACTAATGATTAACACATGAAATTGAGAATCTTCAGGTACTATGTTTTATTGTGCTGTTCGGCCAAATAATTCTAAATATCATCACATTATATGAAATTAAATATTATTTTTTAATATTGAAAAACAAAAAATGTATAGTTCATAAGTTTTTCAGTGATGAAGATGATGATTCTGCTATTATTCTTAGCCTTATAGACAACATTGAGATGATGAAGTAAAATTTGTTGCACTTTATTATGATGAGTAACAAAGTAGAGAGTACATCTGACAAGGTTACACAAAACCACCGAACAAAAACAAAAGAAGAACCCTCTCTGGTTAAGGAAATGCAAACAAGATCTCAGAAGAAACAACCCTTGAAGGAGTGAAAGGTTACTAACAAACCAAAAAACCCTCAGAAGTCATCAAATTCGCTCTTCTTCAACAAAATAAGGCCATTTTTCGTCCTGAAAGATAGCCATGGAAGCATTTGTAAACCAGATGAACGAGATGTGTGGAGTTCTTAATACTTACAGTAGATACAATGGAAGTCTCAGCAAGTGTTCAATAAGAATAAGAAAAACAAACAGAAGGTATTTAGAAGTAATCTAAGATCAAACCTTTAATTGAGTTAAAGAAAAGATCTAAGAGAAAACCAACACTCCACCTTTAAATATAATCTTATTCTTATGACTCCAAATCTCAAGTATAGTCAGCTAAAGATAAACCATGTCTTGCACTACACCAAAAAAGGCTTGCACTTCTACTAACATTAAAAAGATTAAGATACTAAGGTAGAACTAGGAGAATAATAGTAAGCAAAGTTTTCTACATGAATCCATAACTAATTAGTTCATAGATTTGACATAGTTTGGGTGTTGTATCATGTGTTTGGAATATACTCATAGATGTAAGAACTTTACTGATATTTCAAGACTCTTTCTGCATGTAGCAACACTAATTGGCTATTTTGATATCATTGATCTCTCTTGTAAGTGCTGGAATGCAGCTAGAACTACGAGCAATGCCTCCTTTCTTTGGTCCTCCTTTTTCCCTAGGGCTAATGGACTTAGCCCTTCTACCGTCTAGAGTGCTCTTTTTGAGCATCTCTTTCATGGCCTGTGCTTGGAAAAGAACAGGGAAAGCCCTACCATATTTGTTGAACCTAACACATGCACTCATGTGTGCACTCAAGGCCTCTTCTTTTTCTCCTCCATTTTTCTCCAACTCTTCTTTCACTGCCTCACCACACAACCCACACACCCACTTCCCATTGAACTTCTCACGCACACGGTCTATGTACTCGGGTGTGCACTCCTCAGACATCCCACAGCACTCACACTTGGCATTCTCAACCTCAGATATTGGTGTTAGCTTTAGACCATCGATCTCTTCTTTGGTCAGCTCAAAAGAGATGTCTGAGACCGTTCGTTGAAGGTTCTCAGATGCAAGCTTTGGTGGCTTTGACATGTTGCTTTTCCTAGAGAAAGAGCTAGCCAAAGACTCTCCATGGGGTGCCATAATGGATCGAGAACGAAGAAAGGATATCTCAGAAGTTTAAGGTTTAGGGTATGATTGTTGCAAAATGGGGTGTGAGTTTAAGAGTGTTGTAATGGAAACAACAATGAACTATATAAAAAAACTTGAAGAAGGATGGAGCAATGCTATTTATAATAGTTCTACTTGGTTGGGTGAATGTGAGAGTTGTGAAGATGGGTGGATCTAAGAAACTCAAGTGTAGTTTTCCATAATCGTGAAGCTGCTACATTTTTCACGAAAGATTTAATAAGAAAGGCAATGGAAATGAGTTGTATAGCTTTTCGAAATTTGAAATAAATGTGTATCTGATCTGAAAGATTCGTGTCCTTCTTTTGTTGTTGTTATCTCTATGTTTCACTACTTAGTACTGTGTTCCGTGCTTGGTGGTTGTGTCTTAAAAAAAGAGGTTACGACACATGCTGCATGCATGCATGCTTTCTTTCGAGAGAGAAAAGGATTGGAAATTAGTCAATCACCACCCCATTTTCAGAGGAAGAGGATTTCGTGTTGATTAATATTATACACCTCATATTCTCTTTGGTGTATAGAACTTCTTAGAACCTCTAGTATGTATTACTAATAGGATAGCGGATTGATCTTTAAATTTTAAGTCGTTTTTAAACTAATTGTAACTAGATAGACAAATGAATTTTTTTTAAGTATATGTTTCTTTTAATTTTTAAGATGGTTGGGCCACTTCTAAACTGAACCACATTCATTGTATATTTTGATAAAAGAAATCATAGAATATTATTTTTCAGTTTCAAATATTCATATATAGTTTTATAATTAGTATTAGTATACATTTATATTTAAGAATCTTTAGCATGTGCAGACTTTGACCTTTGTTTTATTGGAAAATAAATTCCCACATTAAACACTTTTTTCATTAGTTTTATGTATGGGATTAACTTCGATCATGCATCCTAATATTGTTCCACAGTTTAGAAACAATTCTATGTATTAAAAGCAAAAAACCCTACTTAATAAAACTTTTAATTTAAGTAATGGCCAAGGAAGGCACTATTGTTGGGAAAGATTTAACTCAAATTTCTTATCCATTAAAAATAAGTTTAACCACACATATTCCTAGATTATATATATAAAGATTAATCGTGTAAAAAAATGGTTTTGAAATTGCAATTTCCAGTGTCCAGCATGAGCATTGATATTCTCGAACACTTTATCTACATACACTATTTCTTATAACTCACTCGAAAAAAATAACTTGACACCAATTTCATCTGTTTCACACCTAACAAAATTATTATTTTATTGTAAATATTATGTGGTTGTTTTATACTATTAGAAACTTTATTCATACTTGCTTCAATGTTTGATTCTCACTTCATTCTCCAATCTCGAGGAGTATTTTTTGCAAAAAAAATCGTTCTATTGATTTATGGAATTTATAAGAATGTTTTTTTTACAAGGGTTAAAATATGCTCAAATATTTTAATTTATTCATTGATAAAAAAATTCTTAACCAAATATAACTTTCTCTTTCCTCCTTTGCACTAGGTATAGGTATGCAACTCTTGAGGGGTAACAAAGAAATAGAATGAAAAAAATGAATGCATGCAATTGGTTTGAGACAATGGATCTTAAAATAAAGTTTGACATAATGAGGAGCAGAATGGTAATGTTCATGTTCAGTTTACACATGAATGTGACAAGCTGCATAAGAGAAGGTGTCCTTTTGGTTAGAATGATAATTAGGTAATGGCATGTTTCATAACTGATGCAGTGAACAAGGTTGTTTCCATTTCTAAAAGCTTCTTTCGAAGAGATGTGGTCCAATACCAACCTAGCACCAATACAAGTTGTAGGGTATTCACATGCTACCATACTGAAACCATATGTATATACCTGCTTCGGCTTTCTTCTTTTGGGGTAAAGTTCTTTACACCAAAAAGGAGGAAAGGAAGAAGCCAGAGATATAGCAGACCTTAATTTCCTCCACATACATGAACTTCCATTTCACGAGGAGTGAACCCCATAAAGGTAGAAGGAAAGTAATTAAATAAAGTAGAAGCCTCTCTCATACGATGCTGAATTCCAGTAATTACTACGAATAAAGATGATATAGATATGTAACTATACATCTAAATCAATGAATATGTGAATGACATGAAGCCTGAGTCTAATTAATTAACACACGTGACGAAGGGAATCATCCATCCACACATTATTTGTTGGAGAATATCTACTGAGATGAAAAAAGAAACTCACTCTTCTCTTCCTTTTTTTCTGCTAAATTTAGGTTCTAATTACACCAGGGGTTTTGGCCAAGAGGAAGAGGTGTAGTTGAATGGCCTCATAATTTGTATTACAGTAATAAAGTAGTTTTGATTTGGAAATGATGTGTGTGAGGCTGTTAGTGAGGCAGAGTAAATGGCATGAGTGTGAAGAGTTATTAGGAGATGTTGACTAAAGGACATTCATAATTTTGAAGCTGAGTTATACCGACAAGTAACTGAATTTGTAGATATCATATACAATTATTGCAAACCTTTGATGTTACACCAGCCTGAAACTATTAATTTGACGTTGTCAGTGACGCAGTTGCCGGTTGGGCAGTCCTCTTGGCTCCTCCTGGACCACTTTTTCTAATGAGCAGAAAAAATGCACAGATTAATACCCAACAAGATGCATCATTCTTGAGTTAAGAGAACAAACTGTCTAATAATAATGATTAAAACATCAATAAATAATTGATTTTATCATAAAAATTGTGACAAATATTACACTTTCTGAATCAGAAGCTTTAGGGGATTGATTAACATTTTTCTTGGGTTTATTCATCTGTCAATCCAAGCTACACTTTCCTGAGAAGAAAAGGACCTGCCAGAAACTGCCTCACATCCAATCGTATTCTATTTTTTGACAGAATGGTATACAAGCCTCACTTCTCTAAATGACAGCCAACTTGTGAAACTAAACAATCCTAACAATCACTTGTTAGAGAAGCTTAGGGTAATATCGCTATTTATTTATCTTCTTGTTAGATTATGCTAACCCAGTTCGATAATTGTAAACCGAGCATAGCAATACAATATAGTTTGATAATTGTAAACTGTGCACAGCAATATAATACAGAAAGAAATTTGATGATAGTAAATTGTGTATAGTAGCACTACGATATAGAAGGAAATAATTTCCCTTATTGCATGTGACTACTTTGGAAATTAAGATTTAAGGTGGATCAAACATTTTCTTCACTCAATTCAGGGTATCATTATAAATTTATCGCAAATCAGAAGGTGAAACATTATGCAGAGGTTGAATAAGCAAACAAGTGAAGATAAATAGTCATATAATATGCAAGCCAAGTATTTAGAGCAAATACAGTAAAAGACCAACTATCACGTGTCTTAAAGAGTAAATCTTTATCTAACACTTAGATACAATAAGCACAGGTGTTATCGGAACATGAGGTCAAACAAAAGACCAGTTCATAAACATAAAGCAAATACAATGAGCATTCTCTTCTTCATTCAACACCTTCCAAGCAACAACTCTCTCGTATGAGACGGGTCGCCCCATGCTTGAAAGACAAATACCACCTTGGAGACATGCAAAACCCTACCAAAAAAGGAGAAATTAATTGAAGTATCAGTTATGTTGACAACATACATCCAAATCAGAAAGGGACAAAAAATAAATTATGAAAAAAGAGAGCAAGTTCACACTGCTTTACTACAGAAAAATACCAGACCTGTTGAATTATCTGGGGAAATTCTGAAAAGAGAATTTTTCGTCCATGATCATCAAATATTTTCTCCAAAGATATATCTTGTAATGCAACTAGGGTGGTCTCCAGCATGTCAAGCCCAGCTTGGTTCGAGAAAGTGAACACTGGCAATGCCTGCATAAACAAAAACTAAATGAACGTGCTCTCAAACAAGATAGCGTATATCATGATTGTAGTTATTGTTGAAACTGTTTTCCAAGTCATTGACACTGTTAGCACAAAGTTAGATGAGTCTATCAAATAATGTCATCCATTTCTGTTCTATAACTTAAATGCACTATATTTTTATAAAGAATAAATGATATGATAGACTTGAAACACTGATAAGTAAATGAGCTTGGAGCAGATTATCAAGGCTAATTTAAACCAGCTGAATACTACTCCATCTAGCACATTTTAATAGGACACTGGGGCTTTGGTCCATGTTGATACCCTGTACTTCAGAGTATAACCTTTTATCCTTTTCAGGTTAGAAATTTGAATTGCATTATGGCCCCAGAAGGTTCCCGAAATAGATATATGTCACATGTGCTATGAAGTTGAAATAAATTTCAAGTATACCTTCAGAGTGCAGCACAATATTGCATCTGAGTGATGCCACAAGGACTTCAGCAAAGATTCATTCCCCTCGTTGTTAGATTTGAGTAACTCCACACCCAAGTAGCACCTACAAAATTAAAATAGTCAGGAGAAAGCTGTGCATCTATCATTAATTACACTGAAAAATAGTAGGTACATAACCATTACAGTAACTTCAGAGTTCTTCTATGCTAGATCTGACTGAGTTAGAAATAACAAGTAATAGCACAAAACGGAACTACTTAGGAAACTTTGGTCCCGATTTTCTAAAGCTTCTTTTGTCTTTAAAGCTAAACTCCTTCAAATCTAAAAAACTACTTTAAATTAGCTTTTCTATAGAAGGTCACTTTTTTGGCTTTCCCATTCATTAAACGATAGAATACTTTCATTTTTAAGAGCTTAGAAAATTGGTGTTTGGGCTTGATATTCCTTTAACGAAAAGATATGCCTAAAAAGGCTGAAGCCCTACATAAGAAACTAAACCCTATGTTTCGTTGGTTGAACCAAAGCAATATCAATGAATTTTTTAACACCACTTTATAAAACTATGAAAATAGGTAGGAAACTTCTGGGTCACAAATTTGTGAGTACAGTGAATTTATGAAAGATGTAAAAAATATCAATGGAATCCATATATAGATATTGAATTTTAAATTGAAGTCTCTCAATTAATCCTTGTTAGAGTTTTGATGACACAAGATTTTGCAAGATAGATCAGGGTATTTGCATGACTTCTAGTGCCATGCTGCCCAAGTATGGTGCATCTATTACAGAACTCAGCATTTGTTCCGGTAAGATTATTCTCCAAAACGAGCAAAATATGAAAGCAGTAGGATTTGTTTGGAAGACAAGAATTCACAATCAAGAAAGAGGAAATTTCACTATCTATATGCAATCTACCAAATCTAGCAACTTAATTTCTTTATTGAATGAGACAGAATATTAAATTTGGTGACCATCCTTAAAAAAACAATGGTCTCACACAACTTAAAACACATTGCATGAGCCTGAGCCTCAGTAGTGTGCAAGCAGTAAAGTTTACAAACCTGTAACTGTTGCAGATCCAGTGAGCAAGGGTTTGTGCTTCAGGAGTTCCCAATGGTGACCTGAGCCCTGCCTGTGAACTCAAATGAGAAGGAGAAAGTGCTAATGCTACCCTTTGGACTGATGATATAATGCTCCGAACATATTGGCGAGCCATAGATGCTACATGATCTTGCATATGGCTTTCAAATGCAAATTCAAATGCTATTGTCATCACAGATCTCATACAGCTGGAATTTCCAGCACATTCATTTGAGGCTCGGTTTCCACTAGGGCCAATGTCAAGGGCAGATGCAAGGTCAAGGGTGCGATTGGGGCTGGAAGCTTCCTGAAAACATTTCATTGCAATAATTATAAGATTCTTGTCCCAAAAAAATACAAACAAGAAAATTGGTTCAATAATGTATGAGGCAAAAGTTAGGAGGGGAGTAGAGAGGCTAAATTATAACCAAAAATAAAGTGATTAAAAGACTACATTAGGTAGAGTCAGATAGTTATATAACAAATTAATTTTTTTTTAAATAAGTCCGAAAAAAATACAAACAAGAAAATTGGTTCAACAATGTATGAGGCAAAAGTTAGGAGGGGAGTAGAGAGACTAAATTATAACCAAAAATAAAGTGATTAAAAGACTACATTAGGTAGAGTCAGATAGTTATATAACAAATTAATTTTTTTTAAAATAATGTGATATGGATGTATACTATTCATTGATTAGCACTAATTGGGGCTATAAAAATGTATTCCTCTTTTAAACCTGAGTATTAATTTCAGTCTTTATTTCCCATTTTATCTAGCCCTATTTTAGCAGTGATGTAGCTTTCTTTCAACGACCTAGCCTATCTTGCAATAACTAAAATATTCTTGTTGGGGATAATACAAACAAATCAATTGGTTCAACAATGTATGAGGAAAACCTTTCCAGATTCGAGAGGAATAATGCGAAATCCGGAAGGTAGAAGGGGGGCATCATCAGCAAAAGAAGCATCAATTGGAGCAGATATAAGTTCAGCACAGGTGCCCACAGCATTCTCATCCATTCCACTGCAGAGCTGCCAAACCAACAACAAATTAATTATAAGAAAGAAACTCACATATCTACCTATCCATTAAAGAGGCTTGAGGATATAATTTTTTTTTCTCTCGTCATATAAATCAAAGAAAGAAGAAAGCGAGAACAATGAATTCTTATGTATACCAAGTTTCCAATCGTTATTTTAGTCAGGAGTATTTAATGATGACTAACTAGTTCAGAGCATATAGAAAGCACAACTTAGACGACCAAAAAATAAGAATGTCAAGACCTGTACTAAATTTTAAATGTTATGACTACCGTTTCACATTATGCTTTCTAACCTATTAGTGTTGTATGCATAAATCAGAACAAGGAAACTGGGTTTTTCCTTCATTCTGAAAGAGTGAAGCATGGAACAAGCCACATGAGGAAAATAAAACTTACTTGTAAGAGAAACATTTCTCTGGGCATTATCGTGTCCTCAGGAGAATGAGCAATTCCTTCCAATTTAATGACTTCCAAACACTAGCATGAGCAATATAGAAGTTAGTAATTGTTGAATTGCAAAACTATTACAAGCTCTATTGCATAATTAGAACGAATTTATCACCTCTTCATGCTCAATTGTGTGCGCTAGAGGGAGTATAACTTGACCTCCATAATTTCCAACACGAGATCCTGATAAGCTGCAAGGACCAACTTTAATAGCAGCAGCTGTGTAAGCATCCATATTGTTGTCTGCCCATTCAGATCTATGCTCCCGCAGGAACCTTAGGAGAATGGCAGGGGGCACATTCTGGACAAGAGAAATTACACGTGGAAACAGTCTAAGATCAGGATAATGTAAGACCAAAATCTCAATATAAACAATCAGATGTCTGCAACTGAAAACCATTTTTCAGTTAGACAAATTTTCTGGGAGATACTTTTGTTTAGGAAGACAACATAACAAACAAAGGGCGTTAATAATAATCATATAACAAATAGGGCATTGTTAGCTTCAAATTCCAAGTTATGGGACGTGGGTTCCACATAGGAAATATGGGATTCTAGTATGGGGTTTATAATGTCTTGGACTCTCCAACTACAAACAGATAGCTTTTGTGATGTGATTCTTAAAGGTTCTTATCAAGGCATGTTCACCAATAATTCATTACAAAGGTTGATTACTGCTCAAACAAGTCCTTATTCCATCTGAGCAATTTTTTATTAACTAAGAATTGGTGTTACCACTAACAATAAATGATAATTTGAATAGAGCATGTGCTGAACTAACAATGCAAAGACAGGACCATGCACTAAACATTATGCATTGGACAGACGTTTACAATATAATAATATGAGCTTAAACTGTTTCCACAAATATCCAAAAAATTGTGAACAGCAACAAAATAGACATATTTGACTGATACGATTTTTATTTTATAATTTAAAGGAAATTAATTGAATCAAAGAATCCTGACCTGTAATAGCATGGATGCTTTGGCACATAGCACTGCATTACTGACAGAAGGAAATCCGTTGGTAAAGGGAAGATTCAGACCCATTAATTTGTCAGGGGATGAATTCACTAGAATAGTAACATCATCTACACCATCATTGCCAATTGTTGTCCATCCCTCATCAGTGAACCCATTGAGTGCTTCATTGAAACCCCTGTCATAACATAAAATAGACGTGAGATTCAAATTTATTTCCAAAGACTTTGAACAAAAGCCACACCACTTAAGTAGAATATATTAACCGGCTCAATCTTTGGCTAAGAGCTCGTAGGGCTGCTGGTCGTCTACCCCACCCAGTGACATTAGACTGAGAAACTTCATGTGAGATCTGCCTTAAATGACGTAGGGCCTACTTGAAAAATTAAAAAGAGTTTCCCATTTTAAATCTATTAATCAATACTGTTACTATAAAATTAAATATTATAATCATATAGATATAAATAGGAACAAAAAGAAACAAATTATGCATGCTGTTGTATCATCAGGAAATGAGACAGAACAACCATACCGCCATAGTTGTCTTCTGAGCCAGCACTGTTGATGATTCGTACAGTGGCCGTAGCACTTCTGGTACACTCCATGGCTAATAATAGTATAAACATGCTTACGTCAGTTTAATGCAAAATATAATTATTAATGCAGCAACTCAAATTAATGTACCTCTAAATCCATATGATCAACAATATGGATGATGGAACCACCTCCTTCACAAGGTCTGATTAAGTACCCACTAGGCAGCATCTCTGCCCTAACAAAGTGTTGCACAGTAGGCATGCTTGGACCATTTTGAGTGTTTTTAAGAGACCTCTCACAGATCTAAGGCACACATTGAGAATGATTTAGACACATGTCTTGAAGGAGAACTAAACACTAGGTTAGATCATTACATGGGTGAGGTTTGTTATTAACCATAATATCAAATCAAATACAATTTTTTGGACAGGAATTTTTAGAATCATTTACCACTAGACTTCCATCTTCTAAAACAGAAGTATAGCGCAACAACCAGAAATCTCGGGCAGGTGCCAATGTGGTTGGTGCATATAGCTGATCATCAAAAGCAACAAATTAGCATACAAATATAATATTTGGTTCCAATCCATTGAGATAAAAAAAGCCTACATTCATGCACAACGATTTTTTACTTTACCTGCATATAAAGCAGCTCAATGGTTCCACCATTTGCTGTGGGCAGCACATTGAGAACATCAACAGCTCGGCAATCGCGAAACCACAATGGCCGATCTTTGAGGATTTCTGCAACCTGAAAAAAGCATATTTGACCATGTAACCGATAAACTCGAGCCAGACAATCAATAGTAATGTAAATAATAGTAAATCTCGATCACTTACCCTAGTGGGCTCTAGTCCCACTAGACCACAAGCTCTTGCTGCCACACCAGAGCAACCATGAGAAATAGCAACGATTCCAATGGAATCCGGACCAGGCTGTGCACATTCAACAAGAATTAGCAAAGAAATGTGATTTTATAATTTTTTTATAGAAACACGTTACGTCACAAATTAGTTCAAAAGAATGAAGATCACTGGCAAAGATTATCTGAACGTGGAGTGGTAAATGACAAATTTACAATATTTTTACCGCTCTGTTATGCTCTATTCGTATGAAATAAGTAGAGAATAAAATAACAAATTGATCAAACAATGAAAAGAATTTCAAGGATACCTTCATTCCAGGCATTTGGACCCACTCAACAGCAGTCCCAGTAGCCTTAGAAAGAAATTCTGCTAAAGTCTCTTCTGCAATGGACAAAAGCCTGGGGAAAAAATAAGACACGATTCCATAAGTCATAAATACACAGCCAAGTTGTCACAGACCACAGTAGCAGAAAGGGACCCAATAATCATACTCCCACTAACCCTGCAGGACTCGCATCCCGTGGGGGATGTTGAGTTGTCAAACTGTGCTGACCACTCGTCACCGCTGATTCGCAACTTGTGTCTTTGGTTGCCTGCGTAGCCTGCATCGAAAGCACCATGCTAAAACATTAACATACAAAAGCTATGAAATAGTTGATAATCACTGAAAATCCAAAATTTACTAAAACTACACAAATTAAAAAAATATATATCAAACTCCGTAGTCTTTTACATTGGGAATCATTAATTAAAAAGCCCCCAACAAACAAAATCCTTACATTTTGGGTGTGTTGACGAAAATAACCATTTTCATACACCAGTTGAGACACCTGTTTCTGCAACCTATCGTTCTCCTCCATCAGCAGCTTGTTCATCGCAGTCAATTTTCTATTTACAGCTTGCAGCCGCGACGACTCCTTTCTCTGCTTCTCTCTACATCTGAACAACTCACAAAAACAAAACAAACCAGTTACACCGACAAACCGCCACCAAAACTTCACAAACCCTTCATTTCACATTCATTTTCCAGTTCCCTCGACACGCACACTCAAACAGCAACACCGCCACGTTAAAGCGCGGTGAAAACACAAAATTGCAA
>Ga0123341_1004463_pt1 | contig 12289 bp, 6 predicted proteins | sample Turbeapinknodule_FD_89959 | JGI IMG/M metagenome (GOLD analysis project Ga0123341, IMG submission 89959) | Root nodule microbial communities of legume samples collected from Mexico - Turtle bean Mexico pink nodule | ecosystem: Host-associated > Plants > Roots > Nodule | place: Mexico: Nepantla... | reverse complement strand
ATTACAAACTATTTAAATTTTAAATTTAATTTTTATTTCGTGATTTTTTTATAATGTATTTAACATGCTGGCGTAATCCATCTTGTCATTTTTATGAAAAATAATATCTAAATACCCGTATCTTGTACTGATGTGAGTAAAATAAATTTATTAACTTTGATAAAGACTATTTACAATTATACAAAATAACTAATTGATTAATAGTATAATTAATTTCATATATATATAGTTCTCTTTTTTCTTTAGAAATTATTATAATTTTGTCTTATCCAACTCAATGTGTCTGAGTTGATTACCACACCCTAAGTTTATGGAAATAATATAAGTTTTGAGTTTTATACAACATGTCCTATGAAAAGGATATATAGAAAGCATTAAATGTGGCTAGTTCTAGATTAAGGGTTAACTCTAAAAAATTGAAGCTTGAAAAAATATCTAAAAAGTCTAAAAAAAGCAAAAACTTAGTTAGGGTGTTAAAGAAAAATCCTAATGCAATAGAATTTAGCAAGGAAAATAATGAACTTAATTAATAAAAGCTCCAAATAGCACTAAAATACCCTAGGAGCATCTAATGTTTTTTGTTTAGCTTCTTTTGACGAGTTTAGTTATGTTAAATCAATTTTAAGAATTTTAGTTTTTCTTTTCACTTTAGAACAATTCTTTATGATCCTCACACGAGTTTCACAACTAAGATACTCCACAATTTTTTTTAATATTTTCACAAGAAATTAAAGAAAAATTGTGATTTTGTAAGAATTAGTTCTTAAGTTTGAGAATCCTTGAAGTAATAAACTTTGGTTAGAAATATTCTTAGTACTATAGAATAATCTAAATTCTGAGTTCCCAAAGTGTGTTTCTATAGTCCATATATTCATTGAAGTATGGTGAATTTGGCATAACAAGATGGATAACGACTTGAAGGTTATGTAGAAATCAATCAATAATCTTTCAACTTGTGAAGACAATGATGTACTAAAAGAAACCTTACTTTACCTTTAATGGAAATTCATTTCGTATGAGTCTGCATAGAATTGATTTTTGAAAAGGAAAAAAAAGGAGAGAACAAAATTTAAATTTTTAATAATTATTATTAAAAAATAAACTTTAATACTAATCCAACCTTATAAAATTATTTAAATTGACGTTCTCACATATTTATATATTATAAAAAAGTTATTATCTCTAGTCGATGTAGAATCCCCAACATACTTCTTCACACCGAAACCTACGCACTATATATTATGGATGATCTTATAGTGACCCAATAACCAGTGATCTAATAAACCCAACAAACTCTCACTAGGATAGATTTTAAATGACCGAAACCTGCTAACTTGTGTGTGAGACTATATGGATGATTCGATAAAGTGACATGATAAGTCCAACAAACTTTTACTAGGATACACTCTAAAAGCCTCTGATATTTTTTTTGATCTGTAAAGAATAAATAAAATAAAATGAGACACTTCAGGAGTGTCTAAACCTTTATACAGAAAGTGGTCAAGATCAACCTACATAAAATGACTCTGATATTAAGAAGTGAATTTTAAACATAATTCAACCTTGTAAAATTTGTTTATAAAGTAAGATTATCATCCAATTATATATTATGATTTTTTTTTATCTCTATGGGGATCTTTAACAGTTATTCTCTAATTTTAAAATTTTAAAAAGTTTTAACTACTAATTATATCTTATAATATAGTTATGAAAACTTTAACTCTTAGATTTATGGTTTTTTTTTCAAAAACTGAATTAATTTGCAAAGTTTGGTTGGACCAAACATTTTGCTTGCATCATGTGAAGGTGGAAGGTATAAACACACAGTGTGTGCCCAATCCCCACTACAGTTTCGTATCATAATTAAACAAAGTGGTGTCCATCTCACTAAAGCACCAACGTTAAAGACACGAAGAGAGATAGAATGCATGACCATGTTATGTCTTCTGTCTGTTTCAAAGGCTAGTTATTTAAATGTATAAATCTTTTGGATATACTTCTCACTAACCTACTTTTTTTTTAAACAAATATAAATACAAACAAAAAGTATGATATTATAAATAATTTCATATTAAAAAATAATTTTACTTGCACCAATCTTAAATAATAATAATAAAATTTAATTATAAGTTTTAAAAATAAAATAATAAATAAATAAATCAAGAATGCTTTAATAATTTCACAAACTGATAAATATAAAAAGAGACACAACAATATAATGTATGTTTACGTCAAATATTTCCTAGCAATATTGGAATAAGAAAATACCCCTTATATGATCATGGTGCCTGTACTGTTTGGTCCCTCATGAATATTGTGTGTGGATATCTTAACATTTTTTTACTTGATAAAGGGTAATTATTACATAATTTAGAACTTTCTGATTCAATCACTTTTTATATATAACATTATATATATATATATATTAATTAGATAAAAGTATTAATGACATATTAAATGAAGATTGGTTGGATTATTTTTATTAGGGTCTGGTATGAATAATAAATAAACTTAGTATTTATATTTATGAGTATTATCTGAATAAATGAATTTATTTTCTTAAATTATAAAAAAATTATATATCATAGTAAGTCTTTGTTTTCTGTTCTTGTTTTAATAAGCAAAATGATCATCATTTAATAATTTTAGTAAGTGAAGTGCTGTTTCTAATTTTAATAGAATTGAATTGGCTGGTATTTCAAAATTTTAGAAATTAATGTAATGCATTAATTATGAGTTTAATGACAATTCATTCAATCAATGAAAAACCACAATTGATACTTACCATAATTTGGAATGCAATTTACTTAAAAAAAATTAAAATAAAAAAAATTATTAATAAGTGAATTTTAAGTCTAATTCAAATTCTCATTCAATAACGATTGATCTTATAATACTAACAAACTCTCTTCAAGATCAATTCTGATACCATATTAAGAAATGCATCATAAGTCTAACTCAATTTTACGAGATCAATTTGTATCCATTTATACCATGAGATGTTCTTATTTTTTGTCGATATTAGACATCGAGTGTGAAAATTTAGATAGCACAAAAAGTAGGCACACCATTTAGGAATCTTTCTTTCTTTTTGTTTAATATAAGATTGTGATGATTGAGACATGCATGTTTACACGGAATATAATATATGCTTTCATGCATTGCCATTTCTCTAACATTCCTTGAATATGTATACTTGTTCAAGTGATGTAATTGTAGCAAATATAAAGAAAAAAAGGTAGGCCAAACATTGATTGGATTCAGGATAAAAACTAAAGAAGAATAAAATGTTCTTTCACGTATGTTTTTCCCGATTTGAAAAATATGTTTTGTTAAGAACATATTTAACTAAAATTTTGCATTTCACAAATCCTTTTAAATTTACATTCCTCATAAAAGCTAAATCAGATCAAAATGAAAATGAATATGGAAATTCTTTCTAAGCAAATGCTGTCTTATATATTTAGCAAATAAGTCAAATCTATTATCCATCATCTCTTCATTGTTTCCATGCCTACATATATATAAGATTTATTTGGCCATCAAAATCGAAAACTCATTCTGAACAATTCTGCATTAGTAGTTAGAATACTTGAAAAATAAAAGTATACTATTCTGTGGAAGATGACAAAAATAGATTCCAAAGAGATTACTATGGTTAATTCTAAGTCATTTCCCACGTGGAATAGACACCATCATAGGTTGTTACATGTTATAACATAAAATATTTCACACTATTTCATTGTTTGGTTACGTGGATTAGGAAGAGTGGGTTTGGACGTGTTGAAGCATGCAGCAGTCACGTGTCAGAGAAGAGAAGAGTGTGTGTTTGGAAGAATCCACCTGATTATAAGCACGATTGGTTCAAACCCTTTAAAGCAATCATAACGCCATATTCTCAAAACTGAAAAAACTTTAACTTTTTCTTATCTGCTGTGTACATGACGGTTAAAAAAACCAGCTACATGGAACAAATCAACAAAGAAGTAACGTTTTGATGTGGCATGCGTTTTGGTGTGCCATGCTAGGTGTAGCTGCAAAGTGAAAAGCCTAGTGTCCCATTACAAGGAGCTAAAGACAACAATGATCCATCTCCATCTGCTATATATATATATGTATAAATATGTGTGATACAATCTCCAAAGGAGTTTAAAGCTGTGTGGTGGTGGGGGTTTGAGCTGAGTGCACAGTGATTTGTGACTGAGTGCCAAAACATGATCATGAGGAAGCACAACGCACTTTGGTCTGTGGTGCTCTTGTTGCTCTCTTAGGCTCTTTTGGTGAAGTTCAGAGAGCAGGTTTGGTTGGTTGGTGCATTATTTGGTGTATCTCTTTCTCATGGCGGGTGCACAGAGACAGCAGAGGCTCAGTAGGTCATGCATTCTTCTCATAGGTAAGCACTTTTTTTGTGTGTCTGCTTTGGTGTTTTCAACCATCTTATTGCACTTGAATTTGCTTAAGATGATTAAGTATGGTAGTTGCTGTTGAGAATCATGCTTGGATGAGAAGAGGGGAGTATCCTAATTCCACTAATGACTTTGTCTCTTGTTCTAAATAAATGTGTCTTATTTACCATCTTTTGAGAATAACTTCCTGAGATGGACCTTAATACTTAAAGGGATTGGTTTGTGATTCTTGTCTTGGGATACTATATTCTCCCATAAAAGGGTATGTGAAAAGGGAAAACGTCCCTTGAAAACTTAGAAGCATAGGAAAGGAGTTGTGTTCTAGCATCTTATAAAATATCAGAAAGAAGACAGAGTCAAGAATCCAGCAAATATTATAACTCTTGTGTTCTTGCCCTTTCTGACCTTCTATCAGACCATTTTTGTTTGGGATTAAAATTTAACTTTGACATGTTTGTTGGTGCACTTTGACAGCCATTGCAGGAATAGAGAGGTTTGCATTCAAGGGGGTGGCATCCAATCTTGTGACATATCTAACTGATGTTGTGAACTTGAGCAACTCATCTGCAGCAAAGATGGTTAACAGTTGGGTAGGCTTTACTTCCATAATGCCATTGCTGGTGGCACCCATTGCAGACGCATATTGGCACAAATATTCCACCATAATGGTCTCATCTTTCCTGTACTTTGTGGTGAGTCACCCTCCACAAATTTGCTTCACCCTTTCACATTTTTATGCATTTGTTAAATTAGTAGGAGGACAAACCTTAAATGCAATTATCTAGGTGCTTTTATGTTTGTTTTATAATTACAGTTAAACTTTCACTTTAAAAGTTTGCATAATAAAGGTTTTGAATTAAAGAACAACACAAGTCACTGAGGTGCAATTTTAATTCTGAGTAGAGAACAGTGTGCATATTATTTTGTCCTTAGTTTTTTATTCTTTTGCCTCCTAACTTTATTGGCCACTTCGGAATTTAAATATGAAACATGTATGTGGCTGGTAATTTAGAGGACCTACTTTGTGTAACATGTGATTTGGATATCCATTGAGTATGTAAATTGGATTCTGAGTCACTAGCACTCTTGTCACACAAGGATATTTGAGACTAATGACTTCAGTGTTTTGTGGACCAATTAGAGAGTTCATTAGCCTGAGAAAAGTTATCAGTGTTTTGGACCCTTCTCAAGTAATAAACATTTCACCCTATGTGAACCTTAGTGCCACACCTTTTGCTACCTTTGAAATCTGATTCTCTACACCCCACCAAAATATCTTTTCAAACTTTGATTAAAAAAGAAAACTGATGTAGAACAAAATTCACACCTGACATAAATTATCAAACACTAAAAATGTCTGATGGAAAATTCCAAGCCTTAGCTTGAACAAAATTGTATATCTCTGCAAGCTACAGCATACAATCTTAAGTACTGAATTTGATATGTTTAGCCACATGTGGTTGATAAATGTCCATTTATAGTAATTCAAAACAATGGTATACGTGCAGAATCTTGTTTTGTGTGCATCCACTGTTGGGAAATAAATATAATATTCATGTTACCTTCACTGTAGTAACTCAAAGTTGATACAGTATGTTCTTATTTAGAAGGTTATCATTTTTATGTCCTCTATTGACTTATGAGGACATCTCCATAATTAAAATAATTATTCATTTTTGGACTACCTTCATTTCTGTTCTAATAGGAATCAATGACATGCAACTTCATGGAAGTAACTAAGTGAAGTTGTCACCAAATTTCCACTACACAATTGACACAAGGCAACGATAATTATATTATTATAACTGATTTTTGTCTTACTTTAGCTTTAGAGAAAAAAAAGCATACCACTACTCCTTTTTTAAGTTATTAAATTAAGAATTATAGAACCACTAGCTAAAAGGAGATCATTATTGAAAAAAATCCTCGGTAAAATAACTTAAAGTTATTTACCAATTATAGTGCCATGGAGAATTGATTTGATGTCTTGAATCATATCAGTAGGGTAATTTATTCATCAGAAAGCATAAGTAAGACCAGAGTAAACAGTGAATTTTGAAGTGCTTGACAATTTTTCATATTATTAGTGTGTGGTTTGGTTTTGTTATATTATTATATACATGTATAGTGAAATAGGAAGCATTTTGTGGATGCTTCTGCTAGTAAATTTGAATTTTCAATGTTTGCTTCTTTATGTTAACTATATTTTGGTTTGTGTTGTCTTCTTAGGGACTTTTAGCATTGACAACAACAGCATTAGCAAGGTCATGGCATCACAGAAACAGGACAATGTCTTCTTCATTTCTCTCTCTTTCTCTCTACTTAATTTCATTAGGCCAAGGTGGATATAACCCATCTCTGCAAGCCTTTGGAGCAGATCAACTTGGTGATGAGGAAGAATTGCCTTGTAGCAAAGATGATAAAAGTTACAATAAAAAGACTCTATTCTTCCAGTGGTGGTATTTTGGTATTTGCACTGGAAGCCTTTTGGGTGTTACAGTCATGTCCTACATCCAAGACACCTTTGGATGGGTGCTAGGATTTGCCATCCCTGCTATTTCAATGATTATGTCCATTTTGATTTTCTCTGGTGGAAGCCCTATATATCTATATAAACATCATGATGTCGTCCTTCAAGCTAAGAAGCCCCTCATGAGCATTTTTCAAACCATAAAAGCTTCTGCATTGAGATGTTTCCATTGTGGAATTACCCTACCAAATGACAAGTCTGAAGTGGTGGAGCTAGAGTAAGTTCCACTTTCACAGAAAGTCACATTTAGACTTAATTGCACTGTTAGTTCCTTGTTATCACTGAAATTCAATTTGATCTACCTATTTCATGATGCAAATTTGGTCATCTACTGTTTTAGTGGTACTATTTTGGTTCATCCTTTAACTTTTTTAATGGTACAATTTTGGTTGATCCAATATTTTATAGAAATGTAGACGTGGCAATGCACATTTATACTAAATATTAGACATTAAGAGATGAATTAAAATTGCAGAACTAAAGGACAAAAATTGAATTTCATTAATAATAGGAGTAGCAGAAGTACAATCAAGCTTTACATTTACTACTGTGGCATACTCAATGTGCTTACACATGAATACTTATTTTTCTTGTGTTAGGCTTCAAGAGAAACCCCTTTGTCCTGAAAACTTGGAAAGCCTTAAGGATTTGAATAATGGTCCTCAAAGTGGCATGTATTTGCTCAAAAATGCCAAGGTTATGGTGAGGCTTTTGCCCATATGGACAATGCTGCTCATGTTTGCAGTGATTTTCCAGCAGCCTGCAACATTTTTCACAAAACAAGGCATGACAATGAAGAGGAACATTGGTGCAGATTTCAAGATCCCACCAGCCACACTCCAAAGTGCTATAACATTGTCCATAATATTACTGATGCCATTGTACGACAAAATATTCATACCAATGACTCAGGTGATTACTAGGCAGGACAAGGGTATAAGTGTGTTGCAAAGGATGGGAATTGGAATGGTTCTCTCAATCATAGCCATGATTATTGCAGCTGTAGTTGAGACGAAAAGGCTTGAGATTGGAAGGCAAATGAGAAGTGCAGGATTACATTCAGAGACAGTGCCTCTAAGCATTTTCTGGCTGCTACCACAGTACATTCTTCTTGGCATCTCAGACATTTTCACTGTTGTTGGCATGCAAGAGTTCTTTTATGGTGAAGTTCCCAGGACAATGAGAACAATGGGAATTGCCTTGTACACCAGTGTTTTTGGGGTTGGAAGCTTTGTGAGTGCACTGTTGATTACAACAGTAGAAGTGTATACAAGTTCAAAGGGAATACCAAGCTGGTTCTGTGATGACATGGTTGAAGCACGCTTGGACAGTTACTATTGGCTTCTAGCATGGTTAAGTGCAGTGAGTCTTCTATTGTATCTACTCTTGTGTAAATATTACCATAAGAAGAGTGATTCAGATAGTGAATATTGAGGGGGTCTTTTTTCCTTCCTCTTTACTTTTCAGGTCTTATCTTCCTTTTCAGCTATAGTTTGTTGAACTACTTCACCTCATATTGAATAACAGTAATGTTATGATCCCTGTGTGTTTTCTGTTACCAAGAGTGAAAAAGATAAAAAAATTTGCTGAACTTTTGAAGTTTTGAATGTGAAAAGCAGAAACTCTCCTTACAAAATCCCCAATCAAATTCTTCGATTTTCAGGTCACTCAGTTCTTTGTTTCGGTTCGTGATCCTCTCGTATGGTTAAGATATCTGCAAATACACTTCGACGCTCAAGTCAGATACAATTATATTCGGATTGCAAGTTCAAAATTAAAATAGTCATTACCTTTTACCTTGACTTTTTTTATGCAAAAGGATTAACGAAAGTCCAATATTTGTCTAATTATAATTTTAATGTGTAATTTGGTTTTACTTCCTAATTACCTGGACTGATCATGTTCTACATGATAAAGAAGTCCAACACCCAAGATAAATAGTACAAAAACTATTGACCATGAACATAAACCATGGATGTGTATTATAACTTGATGCAATGCCAAATTATGATATTTACATGCATGTTCTTATTTTGACAAACTCAAGTGAAGTCATTGATAACTATGATGGTTTGTCGCATCAATAATTATTGACATAGTAAATGCAACAACTTGATCATTAGATGTGGATCAACTTATCAAAAGTTTTGCACTTCATAATACTTTCACCATTTTATCTTTTTCATCATTTAAAGTTTTTCACATAAATTAAAAAAATGTTTCATTTTTTACAAATTTGGACTACATTATTCATATTTCTTATTCATAATTTTCTAGACCATTTACAACTACTTCATTTATATTCTTATTGAATAATCTTCGGTAATACTTTCACTAGAAAATAACATTAGTATTAAACTAAAAGTTTCTTAACAAAGTAAAATAAATAAATATATAGTCTCTCAATTACTTAACTACATAAAATAATATAATTGAAAAAAAAAAATGAAATTCTAAAACAAAATTTTGAAACATAAAAAGGTAAAAACAATCAAAGTTTTAAAAGAGAGGAAACCTAACTGATTCATTCAATTACCAATTTTTTACTGACACTTATTTTTTAATTTTGTGAGAGTTAACTCATTCATAACTACAATCACATAATTGATATCATGACACCTTTAATAACAAAAATAAAAAATATATTGATATTTTAATTATATATATTTTTTAAAATGTAATAAAAGATTTTATATGAAAAGACAAAACCTATTTTAGTGTTTTTTTTTTTACTTTAAAAGAGTCTCCAATTATTACTATCAACTAATTACAAATTACAAATTACCATAGATTTTTTAAGTACAATAACTATGTGAAGTTAAAATTTAAGATCCATGTAAACTCTACCAAACCTCTCCATTACTGTATTAGATTTCATGCATGATTGAAACAACTATAGTGTTTGGATATGTTTTGAAAGTAAAATAATAATAATAATAATAATAATAATAATAATAATAATAATATATTATTATTATAAAAATGGTAAGTGGGTGGGAGGACATGTACCCCACAATGTCCTAATGTGGATTATCCAATGTCCATAATGGCCAAAGATAGGATTCTCTTTATTGGTCAATGTTCCTAAAGATTTGCATATAATATAAACTATTCATTCAAAGGAAGGTTCCTTAAGTACACATGTCCTCTGATCAAGGATGTTTGACCATGTTCTTTTGTTGTGGATTCCTTCAAAGCTTCCACAATTAATTATTTAAAGCCTTTAAATTTTGGATTCTATCACTTTTCTTATTACTCTCTTAACATTAAATATTAAAGTAAATGCATATTTTGTGTTTATCTTTAATAGATAAATATTCATACTTTCTCTGTTTCACAAATAAATAAATATTTCTTTTAAATCTCATAAATAAAAACTAATTTTAAAAATTACTGTATTAATTAAAAAAAATTAATTTAGGATTTTAGGGTTTCATAGATATAAGGGTTGAACCATTACTTATTAAATCTTTATTGTTGATAAAAAATTATATTAATTTTTTTTATCAGCAATGAATTAATGAAATTAATGGGACAGGAGTATTTCAACCCTTGTAGATAAAAAAAAATTATTAGTATCTAAAATAATTTTTATTATTTATAAAAATTATAAATTAACTACTATTTAGTTATTAATTACTTTAGATTTTAGCTAAAAGATAGAATTAAAAATTACACTATTTAGTTGACAGCAAAATACATTTATACAAAGATAAACAAAATTTAAACACTTAATATTACACAAAATTGTAAAACTTGCTTCATTAAAGGTAATGAAATGTATGAGTTACTTAGAAACTAATCAACTAAGCCTAAAAGAAATGAAGAATCTACAAATGTAACATGCATTTGATGAAAGTAACAAATATTTTATAATTTTTGAAACGTGAGAGTGAAAAAGGAACGGTTTATATGTGAACTTGTTTGAGTGGTTTTTGGTGTCTGATGAAGCATGGGTTTGAAGAGAGTGAGATGTTTTGTTTTTGGTTTGGTAGGTTTATTGATTATAGCAACAAAGGGAGAAGATGATGACAGTGATGATGTTGTGTACAGAGGGAAAGAATACTCAGCAATTTACAACTTTGGGGACTCAAATTCAGACACAGGAACATTTTCTGCAGCATTTGCAATGGTTTTTCCTCCCAATGGTGAAAACTTTCCACAAAAACTCCCCACAAGAAACTGTGATGGCCGACTCATCATTGATTTCATCTGTAAGCACAAACCAAATTTTCTGTTTTATCTTATTCCAAAACAATATTTATCAGTTAAAAATGAGCGTCGAGAATCGAGTCCTCTTCAAAATATAATATTGAGAATTTTTATTGAATTGGAATAAGATCGACAGCAAATCACAAAATTTTGATGATCTTCTCTATATAATGAATAGGTATAAAACAGTTTGGAAACTGTTGTGACGTAAATTTAGTAAGATAGTATCGATCGTTATAGTAAATTATCGCATTCGAAATATTGTATGTTTTGGAGGTCGGTGTTCTGTCACGATTTTGTCTTTAAAAGACACTTCAATAGATTAGAGGAGAAAACTGTATATAAATTATCATTGGTTTCGACTCTTGAGCGATGTGAAACTATATTGACGATATCGAAATAAAAACCTTCAAAATATTTTTAGGTTTTTGCATTCTAATTAGATTCATGGTGTGTCATAGTTTCACAAATTTTCTGGTGATGATTAATTTGTTAAGAAAGGTTGGTTTCTCCATTTATCTCTTCATTCATGTTCTTTTATAATGTGTGCATATTTAGGTGAAGAGTTGAAGATGCCATACTTGAGTGCATATTTGGACTCCATTGGGTCAAATTTCAGTTATGGTGCTAACTTTGCAGCGGGTGGTTCATCCATAAAACAGACGGGCTTTAGCTCAATTACTTTTGGGCTTCAAATTTCTCAATTCATGCAGTTCAAGTCCAGGACAATGGCCCTCTACAATCAAACCTCTCACACCAGTTAGTAATCCTCCCTCTATTGGACTTTTCTTTTTGCAACTCCACAATTTCTTCTGACATCCCATAACTCAGGGAAAAAAATCATTTAACTCTTAGAAAATATATTTTTTACTGAATTTGGAAGATATTTCTAGATTTGGAAATATATTTTGGATTCTACAATTCAATTTTTTTTAAGAAACGTAATCACATTATATAATGCAGAAGATATTTATGAAAACATCTTTCAAATTTTATAATCGAAATGTAATTATTTAAAAAAATATATATAACGGATTATAGAATTTAAAAGGTATTTTCAGATTTAAAAATACTTTGAATTATAAAATTCTTGATCTATTCTTTTTAAGAAACATATTCTAAATTCTATAATCTGAAATAT
>Ga0123341_1004462_pt1 | contig 12290 bp, 5 predicted proteins | sample Turbeapinknodule_FD_89959 | JGI IMG/M metagenome (GOLD analysis project Ga0123341, IMG submission 89959) | Root nodule microbial communities of legume samples collected from Mexico - Turtle bean Mexico pink nodule | ecosystem: Host-associated > Plants > Roots > Nodule | place: Mexico: Nepantla... | reverse complement strand
TTTTTTTTTTTTTTTTTTTTTTTTTTTTATTTTTTTTTTTTTTTTTTTTTTTTTTTTTTTTTTTTATCAGCACATCTATATACTAGTGTGATTGTATGCATGGAACATCTTCTTTAGTTTTTCTAAATTACTAGCGTGAAGCTTTTTTACTGTAAACTAATAAAAAATTACTATAATATGGTTAACTTAACCAACTTAACATACGTTTTCTGAGTGGAGACACTACAAGTGTATAACTGTATTTATTATTTTCAGTTAGCTTGTTCGCAATAAAAATCTGAAACATAGGAATTGCTTATTTTTAGAATTGTCAAAAGGTAATCTACACATAATGAATTCTGAAATTCGATTATGCTTTAATTTTTTTTTATTGTATGGCATTTAATTTTTCACAACCTTTTTTAGATAGTTTTGAATTATTAAATTTTTCTTCTAAGAAAGTTGAGTTGACTAAATATTACTACATAATCATTAAATAAAAATTAATTTTATAAAAAAAATAGTTAAATATTATTTTATAGATTAAAAAATTATTAATATCTAAAATATTTTTTATTATTAATAAAAATTTATAAACTAATTTCTTAATTGATATTTTTTTAAAAAAATATATGGTACTCGTAATTTTGAAAAATAAACTATCCCATTAATATTGGAAAAAAAGAGTTTGGTACTTCCAACCATTCTTGAATAATATGCTACCAACTTACAATAGGATAGAATCATTAAATAAAATTCAATTTTAGATAAAAAATAATTATTTATTATATTAATTAAATTAAATATTATTTTAAAGATTTAAAAAAAATATTCGTATCTAAAACCGTTTATACTATTAATAAAACTTATAAATTAATTTTTAAATTGAGTAACTAGACTAATTTTAGATTCTACACATCACAAATTTATATCACTACCTATCTATTATACTCATCACCAACTAATTTTAGTGTTAAACTCTTTTTTTCCTTCACATCACTCATCCTATTTCATTCTATCTTTTTTCTGTCCTATCCCTCACTTGAAGAATAAGAAATGATGCGAAAAAAAAGTTAGAATAGAATCATCCCATTTATCTATCCTTTTAAACTAACTACTCCAATGTAAAAGAAGAATTGAGGCTTTGGGATGTATTTAATCGAAAATGTAGGCCATTGAAGGTTTTCACACAATGTGTTTTTGGCGTTTAGGTACTGGATTGGTCGTATCCTCAGAAAGATAATATATAAGCTTGACTCCTAATAGAATGACTCCATTAACAAGTAATCTTACTTTATTGGCGAGTGATAATCGAGAGTTTAGGTAAACATTTGCTATCTCAATGATTACAGTGGTAAGATGATCTCAAAAGATCATCTTTGTCCTTGACTTCCTTATTATCAAAATAGAACAGAAAGAAATTGAAATGGATCCCTGAGAAACACAGATAGGGTCAAACCCGGGCAACCCAACTAAGAGGAAAATAAAAGCTATAGAAAGGTCTAAAAGTGTATAATAATAATAATAATGGTATAGCTCTTACAAAATAATACAATCCAATACGAGTTTTTGCAGGCTATATTTATCTCGTTTCAGTAATTTTAGATATCATCACTCTATTTTACGAAGTCTTTCCTACAAAAGCGCAGATATGAAAGAATAGATGTCAACTTTTCTAACGAAACAAAAGTAAGATCTTAGCCAATAAAATCTATTTGTTTCCTTTTTTATTCTTTGTTTAATTTAACCTCTTTGATGAGGTGGTAATAAGGCTTCAAATAAATATATTTGATCTGGAGAAAAAGACATATTACAGTCAATTCTAAACTAGCACAGTGGACAACGTGTGTGTATATAACAGAAGCATGCATAGTTTAGATTCTCAAATCTTCATACCTCCATTCTCACACTTCTGGATTCTGATAGATCCAAGTAATACCCTATTTTCAAGAACAAACTGAATACATATATAACTTTCATAAATGCAAAATTAAGCTGTAGTGAACACATAACTTTTAATATTAATGCACAGAAATCTTCCCACCATGGATCACTTTCTTCCGTAAAGAGTAGAGTTGACCTTCAAGCACTATTGTTTGCTATATATAGGAGAGATGAATTGCAACTAATTAATGGATGCATTGCAGTCCATACTCCAGCTTCCAGAGGTTCAACAACTAATGATATATAAAACATCTGGGTTTATTATGTACAATAACCAGTAGAAACACTATTGTCTTTTTTTCCAAGGTTCACTTATACGCACTTCCTATAATTAGTATTATGCATCATATATCTTTTAGTTACTATATATATATGTATATATATTTATAAACTTTCACTTCCACAGGTCAATCTGGCAACTGGAGGTAGATGTTGAAGCATATTCCTGGGAAATTTGCTCCTTTTTGGATCCATTGGCTACCACAGAAATTTGTTCAGCCACGTGGAAAATAGGTGCATTGGAATAACTGGTCTCCTTGGAAACATCTTGGTTGTGACTGAGCTGAGAAGCAACAAATTTGTCAAGTACTCGCCAATCTGTGACTTGGTCAACCGCATTATCATTGGTACAATAGAGGGAATTTTGACTTTGTTGGTGGCAGTATTGTATCTGTTCTTCCTGAGTGAGTGATGAGAACTGCAAGGTGCTTCCATTGTTTTTGTTATTGCTGCTTTCATAACCAAATGGGACAACTGAGCTGCAACTCAAACTGGCTGCTGAGTGAGTAACTTTGGGGCTTTCAAGTTGTGGAAGTTGGAGGAATGCATCGTGGGGTATGTTGTTGTATTGCAATTCCATGAGCTCAGGTTTGCAGGGATGGTGCTGATGGTATGATGCATAAGGCTGAGAAATGCGCCTGGGGGATTCAAAATCTTGCATGAAGGAAACTTGCTCATCGTACCAACAGGGTGACTGATCATACTCTCCCACTTTCTGCATTGTAGTCATTCGCTTCTTGAACACTCTACACACAACCCAGCCTTCTTCCTGAACAGTTCAAAAGTTAATGATTAAACCCTAACTACAAATTATGTCCAAATTAAATATATATTCATACTTAAGTAATCAACACAAGGTCTCAAAAATGAACAGCATGCTGGTAATATACTATTATTTTATAACAACTTGATATGAATATGAATAACTTTTATGTGTGGAGTTGAAAATCGGTGCAAATTTAAGCAGATATGATTTTTTTTCTGAAGCAATTTAACAGAAATGGATGTTATAAATGCATGCAAATAAGCAGAATACTATTTTCTCTGAAATTTCCCAAAGAACTGGAAACATTACATTAGTGTTTGTAAGAGATTAACACCTTGAGTGTGAAACTGTTGTGTTTGTGAAACTGCTGTGTTTAACATTATTCTCTTTGAATATATCATTGATATTGATTATGAAACATTTATCGTACCCAAAAAGTGAAAGCTTGAAAAAAAAACAATGATCTATTCTATTTGGATTATGTTTTATTTTATTTTATTTTAAATAGAGACAACAAAGTTTTGAATCCAAAATCTTATGTAGACTATTCCAAATCCCACTATTAAGCCGAACTTTTTTTTTATCAGAAAAAAATTAAACTGAACTTAATGAGCATTCTATTTGTATTTAGGCTAATGCTAAATAAACATTGGGAAAGGGAGCAACTAGGCTGGCTGGAAAGGTTTTATGATTCAACCAAAGGTGAGGTTTGGTTCTAGTTTCATCTAAGGGAATTACACTCTTTATTCTTAATATATTTTATTCTTTCTCAATAAAAAAAAACACTTTTTGTTCTCAAATGAGTGTACATTGACCCGGTGTGGAAAGTAGAAAGGGGCTTGATTTTCTTTTTAAATAAGCAAATAATAAAATAAAATTAATTGGAGTATTTATCGGATGATATTTTTTTGATATATTTGTATGCTAGGTTAGACTCTTAATACTATATATTACTATCTTTATTTTAAACAAAATAAAGTTCACATAATTAATGTAGATGAAGTCAATTTAACGCAATTTTCCACTTCACAAAAATCCAATATGCACATGTACCTGAGTAATTTTAAAATTTTGTTAGATTTAAAGTGTTTTATTACAAGTTGTTGCAATGTAATTAATAGGCTTCATAATTGTATATAAGATGGAGGACATTAGAAATAAAATCATACAAAAATGTAAAGGGGTATAAAATATGAATAAATCTGATTTGCAATTTGTTTTGTTAATTTTAATGATTATACTAGCCATAAAACTTTTTTCTATCAGCAGTAATTTTTTTTTTTATCATCACTGATGAGGTATATGCATTTAGAAGTTACATGCATTTAGCATTACATGCTACTTTAAAGTAATCTTAACATATTTGTATGCATAAAAATAAAAATAAACATGATAACTATAAGTTTTTAAATCTTCAAATTTTATGAGAATTTAAATCATTCAAAAATTAATGAATTAAAAATTGTTTTCCTATATTTGTAAGAATTAAAAATATATTTAACATAGTTCTAAATATATATATATTTATAAGATTTTTGCTTGATTTCTTGCGTGCAGAATAATTTTGTGTTACTTATTAGACAATTTACAAATACTTGAAAATATTATGAAATAATATCTATTTCGAATAGTACTTGATGAACCTATATGGACTTGACAGCATGCAGCGAATCGTTAAAAAAATAACAAAAAAGAAAAAAGAAATCCCGAGATTTTGATTACTGTAATATTTATATATATTTGAATTTTGGTCGAATAGTTTATTGTTTAAATAAAAAAAATTATGACATATTATTAGATGAAAATTATAATAAGCAATAACCTAATGAGTGAGTAAAGATATAATAAATGAGTAACTGTATATGAATTTGAAAGGAAATTACCGGAGGAGTTCCATTTTCATTAGTTTCTAGCCTGTACTCATGCATGATCCAATCAGACTTCTGTCCATTTGGGGCTCTTCCTTTGTAAAACACAAGAGTCTTTCTCATGCCAATCAGGCAATGCTTAGAGTATATTGCCTTGTCTCTTCCCGTCGCTTTCCAGAATCCTGCTTTTGTAGCTCTATTTGTCCGAGTTCCAGTTGGGTATTTCTTATCTTTGTGACTGAAGAAATACCAGTCACTTTGTTCATCTGTTCCTATTTTGCATAACTCTGTTTACATCATAGTAACATATCTCATCATTATACTATTTTGCATACTATACATCTTCTTTTATGCATGCCTTACTTAATTTTAACTTTGTAATAATTACGTACCTTGGAGATCCCATGGTTCAATTTTATAGAGATCTACATCTTTTATGACATCTAGATCAATCCTTTTAGACGCCACCTTCTTCCTAAGGTAGTAACCTACGAGCTCTTCATCTGTCGGATGAAACCGAAAGCCTGGAGGTACATGCGAAAATGTGTTCATTTCCGCTCTCAAAGAATTAAAACCTGTACCATTTGAGAAAAAAAACACACCAAAATTAGTAAACATGACGTTTAACACATTTTTCTCGTACATATATAATTTATTGTTCACAGTTGACCAGTCCATAAATGATGATAAGCATCAATGCTATGCAGATAGCAATAATATATACATATATGATATACATTGATCGTTTAGTTTAGGGTAGAAAGTACATGATCAAGAATAAGAACATAAAGTGATCCAATCCTCCTGACAAAACATCAGACATGCTTAGTACTATTCAGAAAAAAAGGTAGAACATGAGTACCGATAGAGCTGAATGAAGGTTCAAGATAGTTTAACGAGTCTAAATAAAGAAAGTAACGAGTTAAAGAGTACAAACGAAAAGTAGAAAAGCAAAGCAAATGGAAAAGAGTAAGTCATGCCTTAGACACTACGTAAAACAGTTGCTTTGTTTCTATATCTATCTAATGAACGTTTTATATAAAGCAACAAGATTGATAAGGAAACCATTGTGATGTACCCATAAACAATAGAGACTAGTCACAGTCATACATAATTCAGCTAACGGAAACGTGTCCAAGATTGAGTTACCGATAAGCCAGTGTAATAACTAGCAAGAAAGAAAAACTGGGTAGTTATAAAACACGTCCCTTGTAACTTTCAAAGAACGAGGAAAAGAAAACGAGTAATACAAAGTCAATATGAATTAATTGTAAAATTGTACTGGAAAACACACATGTTAATTATCCTTCCACTTAGTTGCTGTGCAGTATGTAATATATCTTTATTTGACAAAATTATAGACTTCATGCTATAAAAAAGGCCATAGACTATAACATGTATTGAATCAACAAAATTACTAATGGCAGAGACCACATCGTACGTATATATCAGCAAGTTGGAACTTTTGCAGTTAATCATTTATAATTCAGCATTAGGGATTGAAAAAGCACTGGATTAACATTCTTCATTCATACTTGGACAATGAGAAACCACTTCTAAGCATCCCCAGTCTTCGTCAAACAAATCTGCTCCAAAATTAAACAACTTTACGCCATCAAATTTTTTTTAACTATACATGAAATTTCTCGTCTTTCCCAAGTTCATATTTTCAACATCGAATCCAGCTAGGTTTGATTAATTAGATCCAAGGAATGAACTCAGAAAGCAGACGAAATAAAAGAAGAATGAAATGAAAATTAAACAATACTAAGTACTGAAGAAGATATTCCTACACTCACACACATCAAGTTCAAGTTATAAAAATGAATAACAAACGAAAAGAAAATAATACTATCGATGATGGTCTGAGTAATAGCTTCACGAAGAAGCCATAGGAGATGTTCCAGAACTTTACTTTGTGAAACGTTGACTCATTTTCCTTAAAGAAGAAAAACTAAATTAAGCTGGGGAACACGGCAGAGAGGACACACTTTTAACAAAGCAATTATGGGGTAGGATGAAGTAGTGAATGATGTTGTATACTGTAGCACCAAACATTCAGCTTTTTCAGCCTACAAAGAGGTTGATAGAGCACTCAAAGGTAGTCACATTTTCATAATGGCGTAATAGCACGACTTAGAAGTTTCTTGTTCAAGCGATTATAGTTAGAAAAAGAAAAAAACATCATCAATTACCAGAAACAGTGGTTTGTTCGGTTTACCCTTGGATATATATGCAAATGCCTTGTATGGTTAGGTGTAAAACCAAAAAGAAGACCGGCGTGAGGGGGTTAAACCATGATTTGGAGGTGGTGTTGATGCGATACAATCACCAGCCGAACACAGATCGCAGTCTTGTCAAAGATTTTATGAGTTTTACCATTTGACTCGGGTTTCTCCTTTGTCTGTCTTTTCTTGTCTTACTTGTTTGTTAAAAGTTAACAAATAGAATATATTAAATGATCCACCATTTTAACAATGCTAATTATTTAGAAACATTCACATGATAAATATATAGTAAAGAGCATGAACTAAAAAGCAAGAAGCCAAACCCCATATGATATAGCAGATCGATGTATAGAAATGTATAAAGCACTACATAAAGAGGATGTTAAGAAAATTAAGGGCAAAGAACAACCTTGATATAATGCTCCCTCTGAAGATATGACTACGTATAGACTCCAAGTAGAATTCCGGAACGGATCTGATGAAACAAAAAACTTGGTTCGCTGCACTAAATGTTGAGGTATATAGGGTTGATGAGAAAGTTGTTCAAGCTCTCTTTCATCAACAACCTTTTTGTCGTAACTTGGTCAAAGGAAATCCAACAGAACCAGACAAAACAACAGCACTGAAAGAAAGGCAGGGAGACACAAGCGGACAAAACAGACAGGAAAAGCAAAGTAGAAAGTTAACTGTTTTCCTCGGGAATTGAACTCAATCTCCTCTTCTTTGTCCTCAAAACTGCTTTGCTTTCACCAACTGCATCTAGTAGTAGTTTCTATCCGCAAGGTGAGAAAGAGATCAGATCCCGAGGATTATTGAAAGAATGAGAAGAGAGAAAAGGGAAAGAAAAGGAGAGGTTTCAGGAGCAGTAGTGGATGAAGGGAAGCAAATATGAGAACCCTAATAAAGCATTCATGAATCCCTCTCTCTCTCTCTTCTTGTTCGTTTTGGAGCTAGATTGCTGTAAGCTGAGTGATAAAAGGGTGGCGCTAAAACGGCTTGAGAATGAGAGAGAAAGAGAAAGATATGTCAACCTCTAAGTCTAAGTCCACCCACCAGCAACTGATAGAGACCTAAAGAGAATGATGTGGTGTTAAAGTTTGAGGTGGCCGGGACCGGAGAAGGGAAAACACAACAAAGATCAAATCCTGAGGACGAATGGAATTGGGTTCTTTAAGATGCCTAGATGTTCAAATATATAATGAATACAAATTATGATAATGATAGACAATCGATTATAAGGTTTTTATTTTGCTTTGTTTAAGTGGTGACCCTTAATGCTTGCAACTATAACATCCTCCCTCCCTCCAAAAGTTACACAATCCCTTTGTCCCCATTTTTCTAATCCATTTTTTTTACCAAAAGAAGTGATAAAATAAGAAGACATTTCCCATAAGATGTCAGTAGTACATGCTGAGATTACCCATAAAAGACAACTTCAAGAACTAGTAAACAGAATCAAACTACAAACAGTTTTTACTTTAAAACTATTGTAATTACTTGACTAATTTCTAACTGTTAAAAGAGCCAACAAAAGACCACATGATCCAAATCACAAACAATTGTAGTTACTTCACTGGATTTTGAACATTAAAAATTTCATTCTAAGGTTGTCTGAGACAGATAAAAAGCGGCATTAAGAGGATTCAAATTCACACTAGAAAAAATTAGAAAACTCATTCTAGATCTTTAACCATTCTTTTTTAATCTTTACTGTCGAGGATGATGCAAATCCGCTTGCTAATCCAACCCACTGCGTGGTGCACACCATCAGATTTAGTTATTTAGTAATAAGTAATACAGTATCGTTAATTTCTTCCCTCTTGACCTTGTGTTATGCTTTCTCCCAAAAGAATTGACTCATTGTATTTATATAATCGTTTATTAGCAACAACAAATCGATCATGAATAGTATGAGCTAAGATTGATCGATTGGTTTCAAAAGGTGAGCTAAACTTCTTGTTCACTCATTGGGATTAATTAAAGCTAATATGACCAAAATAAGTTGAAAAAAGAACTTAATACTCTTTCTACGGTTGGTGTGTTCAACTTTAATTCAACAAGTTTAATGAAAACATACACATGTATTAGCATTTTCTTAAAGAGGTTTTGTTAATGTGGTCTGACAATATTCAACATTAATCCTAAAACTGTGGTTCTTATATATAAACATGTGTTTGTGTTCCCAATACGTACATCCATTGATTTTGTTAATTATTTCTGGTGACTAAAATACACCAGGGCTTTAAGAAATCTAAGTGTTGCGTAAAGTTAGTTGGTCCACATTTTGCTAGCCCCTGCTGTGTGAAAATGAGGTGCTAAACGAAGCAGTGTGCAGTCTGCTGCCGGTGCTCTTCAAAAAAGTGCAAATAAATTAATCACTAATACAAATGCTGCGTCATTTTAAGGTTTTGGAAAATAATAATAGTTATTATTATTTTTCAGTTGCATAAACAGCACGCGAGCTCTGGTTGGTTGGTCCGCAATACTTTGTTTATTTTAAATATCTGACGCCGTGTGGAATTCTTTTTCCTTTTCTACATTATATTATTAAAGAAATAAAATCTGTTGTTAAAGCTTCCTCGAGAGAGCAGGGCCCACGAACCGACCGTAGGCAATACGACAGCGACACCTCTCCAAATACAGCTTCTGGTATAAAGATAACATTAAAAATCACATTCTTATTTATCAATTCTGTGGACGACTCTGCTAAGCTAAGCCGAACTCGGCTTCTCCAATCTATTGGCTTCCTTGGCTTCCCAATCCGTTATTTGCTTTGGCGAATTTTTGGAATGTTCTTAATTATTTCGCATAACTCTAAATTCTGTAAACTTTTTTATATTAATCTCAATAGATCAAATATATAAAACAATATGTATTGGACTTTAGCTCTTTGTTTTACGCCTCTGAAAATACTATAGTGGAGAGTGATTTCATAAAAGAAAACCGAATTTTGTATTTGATTTTATCTATTACAGATTTTTTAGATTAGAAAATGTGTTTTCTTTTAATGAAAATATTACTTTCGATTCGGATGTGTTTAAAATCAAAGAAGTCTTACTAGAATTTTGGAAACTAGCAAGAATAAATGATTCATTGTTACATCAAAAGTGTAAAAGTAGATGGATAAAGGTTGAAGACTCCAACATGAGTTTCTTCCCTTCATTAATAAATTGGATACAAGTGGAATGACAGTGTGAAGAAGAACTTTTAAAAAGGGAAATTTGAAGGATAATATAGGTCAATAAATTCTTTCAAGGTAAATTTTAGAAAACAATGACTGGCAACTTAAACTTGATGTGTCCCTTTTAAAAGTCTTGACGAGGAGAAGCTTTATGCATTGAATGACAGGTTTGGAGAAGACGAAATAAGAGTGTAGTTTGGAACTATGATGGAAACAAAAGCCTGGTATCAGGTGATATAAATTTTTAATTTATAAAAACCTTTTGGGAATTGTTAAAATCTAATATAACGAGAATGGTTAAAGAATTTCATACACATTACATTTTGAAAATTACAAATTCTTCTTTCATCACCCGTTATATCTAAAAAAGAGGATCATAAAAAATGGGTAATTATCTTATTCTTCGGTCTCTCAGTCTCTTGATTTGATATCTGATCAATATCTTTCGAATGGACAACTAGTTTGCAACCATATCGGTCTTTCAATTTTGAAAAACAAGAATTGATTCCATAAATCATGTCCAACAGATATGTTCATATAATTTAAAGATTATATCGTTTGGGTCAGAAAGAAATATCTAAATCCATAAAAGGTCTAATACCGCTCATGATCCACCACCAAGCTCATAAAAAACAAGTATAAATAGAGCATTTATTGAACAACTACAAGGTAGGTAATGTCAACATTAATAACTCACTTAAATACATCACTGCTGACTTGGGTATCAGAGTATCTTTGAAGATACCCACCTCGCACCGAATATTCTAAGAGAGTCGAGAGAACCCTTAATCGAATATGATAGAGAAGATCGAGAAAAAAAGACAATGAGAAATACGAAAAGTAGCATAGTACTTGATTTTATCCCGTCCTTAAAAAATCAATTACAAAACAATATCTTTGATGGACAACATCCTATTACCAAACAAATTCTACATGTTATTATAATGTCTCTGCTCCCTTTCATACAAAATGTAGAATTTTAGTACCAAACCATCATAATATTTGACTACTTTACCTCATGTTTAGAGCACTCTAACTTATATTCAAATCCTCTTAGCATTTTCTTATTTTTGGTCCATATGAGACCAACTCCCTTCTTTTCATTAATAAGTTAGTTGTTTGTCTAATTCTCATACTAACACATATTTTCCCATCCTATTTCTGCAGAGATTGTATGTATGCTACTAGGAAAAATGTCGACCAAAGTATGTAAACTTTTGTTTTGGGAAACTTATTTATTATTCATCCTCAAACTTTTATTTGTGCTACACTAACTCCTCTTCCACGTTTTTTCCCCTTTCCTAAAGATAATAATGTTGTTTTGATGTCATATATTCTATATAATTGTCACTCATACACATTTCTACACCGTGTTATCCTTGTTGCTAGGTTCTACTATGTTGAAGTTTTGAAAGTGATGTTTTTCTTGGTAATGATTTTTTGTACACATACCTAACCAAGTATTACACATATTCCTACTTGGCTCGCTATCTTACATGTAAAAATCAATTGATTGACAAATTCAACTTCAAACTACATATAACACACATTATTTTCTTGTATAGTTCTCCTTTTGTAAATGTTATCTTTTTTGGCACCTTGCTTAAAATTACTCTACAAGATAAACTTTATGAAAACAATAAAGCCTTTATTTTTAGAAAAAAAAATTTATATATCAACATATTTATCTCCTATGCTATTTTATAGTTTTTATATGTTGGGTGAACTTCGGTTCCGTTGTCGCTCCTTACCCAAAAATCCTCTCTTTCCATATTCAAGGTCTTTGTTGTTAACTCCTACATCAAGACTTATTGTTGAAGTTTTTCCCATTCAAACCATATCATCCTCCACTATAGGCACCACTCGTTTAGATTTTTAATTTTTAAAATTTGTATTTTCATATAGTCTTAGAAATCTTATTATGAGGGGAGCATTTCCATACCATATGTCTTCCGGAACATATTATTTTTTCATATAGTGACTAATTTAGAAAAAAAAATAGTTAGTATTTAAAATTTTGGTATTTAATGTTAGATATTAATTTA
>Ga0123341_1004459_pt1 | contig 12293 bp, 2 predicted proteins | sample Turbeapinknodule_FD_89959 | JGI IMG/M metagenome (GOLD analysis project Ga0123341, IMG submission 89959) | Root nodule microbial communities of legume samples collected from Mexico - Turtle bean Mexico pink nodule | ecosystem: Host-associated > Plants > Roots > Nodule | place: Mexico: Nepantla... | reverse complement strand
AATCTTGGTTGCTAATTAGATACCAATTTAGAAACTATTTAACACAATAATAGAAAATAAGAGAAACTAATTTAGAAACAAAATTTCTTTTTAGTTTCTAAAATGGTTTCTAATTTAATTACTATTGCAACTAATTATTTTGGTTTCTACAAATTGGTTTCTATTTGTATTACAAAGGATACGAACAAATAAATAAAAACTATTTTTTAATCTACTTATCAAGATTTTTTTATATAACATAATTTAAGATAATAAGATATTCTATTTTTTATCAATAATAAAAATAATATAAATAGAAATATTTTGAGTACTCCAACCATCTACACAAATAATAATAGGAGTACTCTCATTTAATTAGTAGTTTAAGTTTAAATGCATACCTTTTCGCGTAATTCATCAGCTCGTGCCATGAGTTTCTTTGTCTGCAATAATAATCAAAATAAATAAATAAATAAATAAATAAATGTATTTTGTCTTTATAATGCTTTTTTTTACATTTTTAATCCTCTATTTTTTGTCTACATTTGTTATTATTTTTAATCCTATGTCAGAGGCTAAAGTTAAAAAAAAAATAGAAACACAAACAAGCAAATGAAATTAAATTTAGTAGTCCAAAACAAAATAAATATAACTTTATAGAACCATAAATATATTTTTTTTAAAAACCTTAAAAAAATCGTAAGAAGAAAAATAGTGTGCGATATTTGAACACAAGAAAATATTCTAGATGATTTTAAGGTTTTGTATATATATATATGATGATGCATGCATTAGTGAGTGACATTACTTGCTGCTGTCGAGTTAGTGCAAGAGTAATGTCTAGTTGTTTCTCAAGGCTCTGCAATTCTTTAAAGCTAAGAGGCTCAAGTTCTTCTCCTTGAAAATGCCTTCAAAAACACACAAAAAACAATGTAAAGAAACATTTAAACTAATATACACAACATTTTTCTTTCTAAATATAAGAGTAATTGCAAGAAGGAACTTTTTAGTACATATTTTTAAATATATAAGGTTAAAAAAATAAAGTAAGTTTTCGATTTTTTCACCAACTGAATAATATATTAAAAGTAAATATATATGACAAAAAATTTCACACTTATTTTCTACATATATTAAAAGTATACCTTTGTGTCCGCTCAAGAGATTCGTATTTCGCTCTTAATTTCAAGAATTCATGATATGAACTCTGCAAGGCACAGTACTATTAATATGCATGCAAAGATTGTAAATAAATAAATAAAAAATGCTAAAATAGTGTATTGATAGAAGCAAACCCTCGTAAATTTAAAGAGCTTAAAACAGTGTTAAAAAAGTGTAAATAATTAATATAAGAAGGTGTGTACACCCTGTCTCCTCCAAATAATTTTAAAAAAATAAAAATTAATAAAAAAATTAAAAAGGTTAAATATGTTTTTATCTATATACTTTTATGCAAAATTATTGTAATAAAGAACGAGTTTTTTTATATATCAAAGTAAATTTTCAATATGGATTAAGATAGTTTTTTTATATATTAAAGTAGATTTTTAATGTGGATTAAAATATTAAAATATTTTATAGTGATGTGAATGTTGTCCCATTATAATATAGTTTTAAAGAAAAGAATCCGCGCGTTAGCCAAATAGAAAAGAAAGAAGCCTTTTACATCTTTTGGACTTTACATTCGGAAACATTAAAACCTCCATTTTCTACTGATTGAGCAACACAAACTCAAGACCATGATTTCGAAAAAATGACCTGTGCAGTGCATGTCCTCTATTTCCTTCTGTTCAAAATTCTTCCATAATAAGAAATAATGAACAATGAATATTAGTAAAATTGATTCAACATTTCAAAGTCTTGAAAGTATATCTCTCTTAAAGATTTTGAAGTTCAATCTTGAAAATTGAAGATAATATATTCAAGATATCTTGAAAATGTGATATACATTAATAATCCATTATCTCTTTATGAAGAAATTTTCATTCTTCTCATTTTTTATATAAAGAAAACTTGTGAAGAAAGAAAAACAATGGTGTTGATTCTTGTACAAGGATTGGGATATCCCTGAAGTATCCATTTTAATATTTTTTATTCTTTGCTGATAAAAAAAAGGGAGAAGAATAACATAGAGTAAATGAGAGAATAAATATCAACCATAGTGTGAGATTAAAAATTTTAGTGAAAGACTAGAGCGACTTTGTATTCAATCTTTGTTAGATGAGATTAAGTGTTATCCTCATAGAGTGAGAAAAATCAATATTATAATTCTACTTTCATAGTGAAGATATTTTCTTTATTAGGTCCAACGAGTTTTTACTTCTCAAATTGAAGAGATTTTTCCACCTTAAAATTTTCTAGTGTCATTATTCTATTTGCCCTATTTTTATTTTTATTTTGTCTACTTATTGTTTTCGCAAGTGTTCATTTTGTATCTACATCAAGAAAGGATAATTAGTTTTAATTTGTCTAATGCCTCCAAATTCCAAAATTAAGCAAAATTTTATTCCCCACCACACACCTCACACCAACCAAAGAACTGACACTTAATTTTTTTCAATCACCGATTCTCTGTGGCTAAAATTTCTGATACCCTAAATCAAGATCCAAAATGGTAAAGATCCCAAAACCCTATATGATAATGTAGATCACGCAAAGAGATTGTTTTTTTAAGTAGGGAGCTATGACTGATCCAAAAAAAATGTGAGGGTGCAGAATGTAAGAGTGTCAAAGAATGGAGGGAGTGTCAAAGAATGGAAGGGGAGAGACATTAGATTGCACCGAATAGAGGTTTCACACATAGAAGACATTAACTAACATGAGTGATATGACTCGGTTAGCTGGGAGTTCCTACATTATATGTTGGAAAGGCTGGGTTTTTGTGCTCAATGGATTCGATGGATAAAGTGTTGTTTAGAATCTGCTTCAGTCTCTGTATTAGTGAATGGCAGCCCAACTAGAGAATTTACTCCTAGGAGGGGACTTCGTCAAGGTGACCCGCTTGCTCCGTTCCTCTTCCTTATAGTCGCTGAAGGGTTGACTGGGGTGTCTAGGATGGCTGAAGAGAAGAATTTGATTGACAGTCTGGAGGTTGAAAGAGCTAAGGTGAAGGTTAATATGTTACAATACGTTGATGATACCTTATTCTTCTGCGAAGCGAATACCAAAAGCGTTTTTAATATTAAGGCTATTTTGCTTTGCTTTGAGCTTGCTTCTGTGCTTAAGGTGAATTTTTTAAAAAGCAGAATTGGCGGGACGGGGTTGGATCAGTGTTCGCTTCAACGTTTTGCAGCTATTCTTAATTGTAAGGTGATGGTAACTCCTTTTGTTTACTTAGGGTTACCGGTAGGTGGGTGCCACAAGTGCGATGTTTTTTGGAACGGGGTGTTAGAGAGAGTTAAGGGCAAACTGTCGAGGTGGAAAGGCAGGTGTTTGTCGATGGCTGGGAGGATCTGTTTGATTAAGTCAGTCCTCTCCTCAGTCCCGTTATTCTTTATGTCCTTATTCAAACTGCCATCTGGGGTGGCTGACAAGTTAGTTTGGATCCAAAGGAATTTCCTTTGAGGGTGGGGCTCTAACGGAAGGAAGATCGCTTGGGCCTCTTGGAATAAGGTCTGCGAGCCTCGGGACTACGAGGGTCTTGGAATCATTGATTTAAGGACTTTTAACCTGGCCCTGTTAGGCAAGTGGATTTGGAGGTGGGATTCGGCCAAGGGAGGTCTGTGGAAAGAGATTCTCTACTCTAAATATGGTGGATGGAGGAATTTGATAGCAAAAGGTAAACCTTGCAGGGGTTCCCTATGGTGGAGAGACTTGAAGGAGGTTTGGGCTTCAGAGGGCTGGGGCAGAAGTTTTGAAGATGGGGTTGAGTGGAAAGTTGGTGATGGAGGGAATATTTCATTATGGGAGGACAGCTGGTTGAATTGTGGTGCCCTGAAGGGAATGTTTCTGAGATTATATCCGCTTAGCACAGCTAAAGCTGCTAAGGTGGCCAAGATCGAGAACTGGTCTAATGGTGTTTGGATTTGGCATCTGTGCTGGCGTAGATCCCTCTTTGACTGGGAGAAGTTGTTGGAGGAGCAGTTGAGTCAGTTGCTGCAAGGGGTGAAGATGGATGTGGGAGGGGTGGATAGCTGGGTCTGGAAGGTTGAGGGATCTCAAAGTTTTACTGTTAACTCAGCTTATATTAAGGTAAGGAGGGTTAGTGATGGGGAGTCCTCTCCGATTTACTGTAGGTTATGGAGGTGTAAAGCCTTGCCTTCTGCTGTATTCTTGGCCTGGAGGGTGTTGGAAAATAGGATTGCGACTAGGGTTAATTTGGTAAGGCGCGGGGTGGTGGTTGAAAACCTTGTATGCTGCTTGTGTGGGAAGGTTGAAGAGTCGTCGAGTCACTTGTTCTCCATTTGTGACTTTGCTTGGAGGGTCTGGTGTCTTTGCTTTGAGTGGCTTGGAGTGTCGTTCGTAATTCATTTGGATCCTATGCAAAATTTTATCCAATTCAGGTTGAGTCAGGCATCTGTTTCGGTTAATGATGTTTGGGGGGGCAATTTGGGTTGGAATTGTGAGTGAAATTTGGAAGCATAGGAACCCGGTCGTCTTTAATGGAGGAGTGGCAGATGTGTTAGAAGTTTTTGCCTCAGCACAAGTAAAGGTGTGATCTTGGATTGTTGCAAAGTCCCGCGAAGTTTATTTTTCCTACCCCTATTGGGTTCTTGATCCTTTGGCCTGTATACGGCTGATTTGGTAAAGCTAGTTAGCGCTTAGTTTGGTTGGTCCTTTGTCCGGCAGTTTTGCGTGTCGTGTTAGGAGTTGGATTCTATGTGTTCTTGTAAAAGGGTTGGACCACCCCTAAAGTAGTTCCCATTTATTTATTTTTTATTGCTGATAAAAAAAAAACTATGAGTGATTATTTCCTTTCCTATTAGTAAATAATTTTTTTTCTTTGATTACTGGTAAAAAAAAGTTTGAATATAACCAACATACTTTTATATTTAAACATTTAAGTGAGTTAAAAATTTTACATAAAAAAAAAATTAAATGTCATGTAAAAAAATATTCATAAATACTAAAATTTTGAGTTGAAAATGATGTTATAATCACTTATACGACTAATTATACTAATCAGAATGACTTATTCTTATTGGTCATGAATACGTGTATCCGTAAAAGAAAAAGTCTCAATGCTCATCTATTTTACTTAACACGTTTGAAATGGTATTGAATTTATGAGTATATATTTGCAAACACATTATGGATCCTTTTGGTTTCGTAAGTTAGTTCCTCAAAATCTTGTCACAAAAACTAGCACACACACACTACTTTTTCTTGTTGTTGAATACTAAAAATAATATGGGAACTTAGCTGGAAAATCAAAGCTTTACCCATTGCTAAATGCTTTGCATGGAAGGTTCTTAAACAGAGAGTACCTACAAAAGACAATTTATATAGGAGGGGAGTCCATCACAGTGACTTAGCATGCCCAATGTGCTCTGAAAGTAGTGAAACTTTACAACATATGTTCTTTTATTATAAGATAACACCAAATGTATGACAATCATGTGATGGACACAATTAACCACAACAAAATTTTAATCAGTTTGGACTAGTCCAACTTAACCTGAAAGGAAACCAGCTGATCTAGAAAGGAGCATGGGTTGGGTTTTCTAGAACTTATGGAAACAGAGAAATGAAGTGGTTTTCCAAATTAAAACCCTGAATGCAGAACAAATATTGACTGCATCAGTGTTTATGGTAGGATCATAAAACGGTACTGTCACAAAAAGGAGACCTAAGCAAGGATACAAAAGATGGGACATATTTACCTTAATAAATGTAAAAAAGCACACTTAGGTTTGGTCAGCTGAACTGATAAATAAACAAGCATATGCTGACGGAACAGAGGGTTGGAGTGAAGATTTCAAATGTTTCATTTTTTTTGATAATTTTTGTTTTGTTTTAGGATACGTTTATATTGATACACCCCATAAGAAAACTTCACTATGTGTACATATATTTCATTTTGTATATGTATTAATGTTCTATTTACATGCAAAAGTTGATTTTTCGTTTTGAAAGAGAAAAGATATAACCACGGGACTATATTCTTAATTTTGCTTATTTATGACGGCACAGTTGACAAATCCATTCTAATACATTTGTTTTTTAATAATTGACGTTGTTTTCAGTACATGGCATGTTGATTGGATAATAAATGTGTATTAAAGTTACTTTGTTTACCTTTTATATCTACAATTTTCATTCATATAAATTATTTATTACTAACAAACTAAACTAATTAGAAGTATTTTTATAAAAAAAATGTAAGAGATTATTAAAAAAATATTATTTAAAACACTACTTATAATAATGAGATAAGGTAAGAAAATAAAATTTAAAAGAAATTGTTAAAAAGAAGAAACCTGTGATTCGAGTTCCGATGAATCACCAGTCTGTAACTTGCTGTAACGACATTGACGATATCTCTCAACGATTTTGTTAATACTGATCACAAAATAAAATATTGTCATTATCATTATTAATATTGGTTAATTTTAGTAGTGCTTGATAGAGTAATGAGATATAACATATATGAACAAATATTATTAGAAAAAACTTCATTTTTGGAATGGCTATAGTTCTCTAGTATAAGGTTTTAGAACTTTTAGTCTTAATAAAATAAAATCATACAATAAATTTCTGTTTTTCTCAACCTAATATAATCTCATATGATATGAATAAGATCCGAATATTAGAACCCTGCATATGGTATGCTTACGCATGCATGTGTACGAAGCATGATATATAGTATATTGTAGCCAAGGAACTTAAAACAAAGCATCAAAATGTTGGACCATATTTTTTTTCTTTTCTTTTGAGTTGTATACACCTTTTTAGGTTTACCCAATAAAATACCACCCTCTTATGATAAAACAAACACTATTGCAAAATAGTGATTTAACAATAATATACAACTAACATGGATTGGATTAAATACGAAACGATGTAAAAGAAATATCACTAAAAAAATTATATATTACATTAGTTATATAAAAAAACCGCTGTAAAATGTGTCTTATAATAGTAAAAAATTTAAAATTTATTTTGTGTGATATATTATGTCGGCTGAGACTATGAACCAATGAATGTATTAATTTTGATTAAAATGAAAAGATGTTTAAACAATTTTAATTTACAGGTTATATATCACATTGTTATATGTTAAATGTATTAGTATTGAGTTCGAGAATGTTCAATCTTTAACAATGTGTATTCAGTGAATCTTGATTCTCTTTTTGAAATTTAATATAAAGATTGAATACTACGTCTAATTTTAATTATATATATATAAGTTTCATTATGTTTAAAAAAAACAAAATAGTAATGACAATCATTATTTTGGACTTGAAATTGTTCATGTCGACAATTTAGAACACTACTAGAAAAACATTAAATAGAAACCAATTTTAAAGATAAAAAATAATTAGTTATTATATTGACTAAATTAGTTACTATTTTATAGATTAAAAAATTATTGGTATCTAAATTAGTTTCTAAAATTATAAATTAGTTTCTAAATTCGTATCCAATTAGGTACCAAGATGTTAGTTTCCAATTTTAGAATCTAAAGTAGTTGGTAGCTAAAAGTTTGGTAGCTAATTAAATACCAATTTAGAAATTAATTTATAAATTTAAAAACTACTTTACTAATTATTTTTTGTCTCTAGAATTAGTTTTTATTTAATGATTTTCTTATGGTGGAAAGATTAAATACATGTTTTCATAACTCATTAGTACATATAATTAATGATATTATGTATATTTCATGAAATTTTGGTTCATTGCATTTTGTATTGATCTTCGGGTGTATATTTGATTGTGGTTGACTTAACGTCACCACTTCCATTTTGTGTTACCCGAAAACCAATCCAAAATGCTGTCAAAATTTTGTGAGATATAAATAATGCATATTAAAAGTTTACATACAAATGAAATATAAAAAATTGAATCTTCTTGCATAAACCATGTTCTTCTATTACGTAGTAATGAATCAAAATTAGATAAATGCAAGTCAAATCAGTGATGTGTATTAGAATGTCATTGAAGAGTTTCTACAGTTTACTCAAAGAAATAGGGGAGGTATAAATTGAAGATATTATTTTTCTATGTTAATTGTTTGAATGAGAGATAACTAGAAATTCAGTTGATACGAGAACATGTTCTTTGTGATGGTTTATAGAAGCGCTATACAATGTGGACTTGGCGTGGTGAAGTTGTAGACCTACCACTTGTATATCAATGTCAATAGTCTAATATACATTATGAGGATCACATGGAGGACATGATTCGTGATATTGGACACATTATTTCCAGCAAGCACACATGTATGATTCGTTGAAAGATGATTTAGAAAAATCATTGTATATCGACTATACAAGTTTCACATGTTTGTCATACTAAGATTAATTAATATCATAACAAGACATGAGCGCACAATAAAAGCTTCACGGAATCGCTTGAGTTGTTGCATGGAATGTTTTCAGAAGATAATATATTGTCGACCCGTCGTTATGAGACAAAAAAGATAGTGTCCGATGGGTATGGAGTACTAGAAAATACATGCACGTCCCAATGATTGTACATTGTATAGAAAAGAGTTTGGAACATTGTACAAGTGTCCAAGATGCAGCTATCACGATACAAAGTGAAGGATGATGATAATGATGAAGATAACATGAAAAAATGTTCTCTTGCAAAGGTATTATGGTATCTTCCAATCACATTGTAATTTAAACATTTTTTTGTCAATGTTAATGATGCCAAGAACCTTATGCAAATGGAAGAAAATGTAATGGACTATTACGACATGTTTTCGATTCATCATAGTGGAAGAAACCGATTGTTTGTACCCTAAGTTTAGGAGTGATCCAAGAAATCTAGACTTGGACTTGCAATTGATGAACCCTTATTGTACCTTAAGTAGCAAACACAATTCATGATCCATTTTGGTAATTATTTATAATTTGTCGTATTGGTTGTGTATGAAAAGAAAATATAAGATGTAGTTTATAATTATATCATGTCCATGACAATCCGAAAATGACATAGATATTTATCTAAGTCTGTTGATAGAAGAGTTGAGGTTAGTATGGGATGAAAGAGTTGAGGTATTTGATGCATATCAGAAGGTGAATTTCGATTTACGTGCATTATTATTTTGTATCATTAATGATTTTCCAGCATATTAAAATTTGAGCGGTTATAATGTTAAAGGACATCATGATTGCCCAATAAGTGAAGAGAACACAAGTTACCATCAACTAAAACATAGGAGGAAGACATCTTACATTGAGCATCAAAGGTTTTTGAAATGTAATCACCCTTATCGTAGGTTAAAAAAGGCTTTCAATGAATGTCAGTAGGACAAAACTTCACCCCGAACTGGTGAGGAAGCGACAATTGAGTTTGCCAAATCGAAGTGACTTTTGGGAAAACACATGAGAATAGTGGTGTGAAAAACATATGGAAAAAGAAATCAATATTCTTTGAACTTCCATATTAGTCCAAGTTAGATGTTAGACATTGCATGAATGCAATGCATTTGAAAAAGAATGTATGTGGTAGTATAATTGACACATTGGTAAACATTAAGGGAAAGACGAATGATTGACACTTGATTATAGGTTTCTTATATGTCACTATGAAAACTAAACTTTATTTCGCATTTTAGTTTTTTGTATAACGATTCAATGGACACACACAAGAAGAAATATGTCATGAATGAGCAAAATATTATATACGATTAGAAGTCAAAAACTTGTATGATTTAGAATTGTGGATAGACATTTTTTTTTCCATATTGTTTGTTTAGTTTTGGTTATGTTATGTTTGATTTATTTTTCTATTTTGATTTGGACAAATTTTGTTATTCCAAAGTTTGGATAGTAATATTATATTTTACTAGCAATATGGTATGTTTGCTTACAACTTACAATTATAGGTGGAAAAAATAATAAAATTGATCAAATTATTTAAAAATAACGTAACATATTACATTGGTTGTGGCTAGAACTGATGCAATATGTGTCATTTTGCTAACACAAAATTACACGAAAATAGGATATTACATTGGTTCAAGAGGGAATTGGTATAATATGTGACCTTTTCAAACACAAATTTACATTAGGAAGAGATTTTACATTGGTTCTAAGAGAGAATCAATCTAATAGATGACTTTTTTCTTCACACGACAATGGTACAATTCCAAAAAAGAATTAATGTAATATGTTTCTTGTTTTTTTTTTATTTAACTCTTTTATATAGTTAGTGTCTAATCCGAGGTCATATTTGTATACTTTAATGAGTTTTTTAATTGATGTAAAATGTGTTACACTTTCTATATCATTGAGATACAATGATTGAACTAATGTAAAAACTCGTTTATAATCAATTTAAAATGTGTTTTTTATAGTGAAAAAATTGAGAAAGATTAAACTCAAATTAATATTCAATAAAGAAGGAAGTTAGTTATTAATAAACTCAAATTAATTATTAGCTTGGGCTACTAAATGATCATGAGTTGAAAACATGCATGCATTCATAGCACTCACTATGATAATCGAACTACAGAATTCGGAAGTGTAATAATTTCCCATGACAGATTTGAAGGAAGAATATGAATTCAACAACAACAAAAAATCTGATAGACCAGAAATCAATCAAGCGAAACATATTAGTAACATGAAAAGATCAACTATTTCCAACAATTAGTTTATAAAGTAAGCTGAAATAAAAGGTTAACAAAACATTTATGAGAAAGCTCTACTAAAAGCTGAAAATTGTGAAAAATTATAAATTTATTTGAGGTTCATTTCTAATTTTGAGTTTTTTTTCTTCTGATTTTGTAGGTTCATAAATTTAAACCAAGCATTCAAACTTAGGTTTGAATTACTCTTGAACTAATATGACCATGTACATCTGAAGACATAAATTTGCATCATTCCATGCCCTAATTAACTATGCATGTACAGCAGGTGTTGGCAAAATGAATTGAAAAAGCAAAAGAAAGACGAAAGAGAGAGAAAAATTACTCAGTGCTGCTGTACTGAAAAAGCTTGCCAGGGCTAGAAAAGATGATAAGGGCAACTTCTGCATCACAAAGCACAGAAAGCTCAAATGCCTTCTTCAGCAACCCACTTCTGCGCTTTGAGAACGTTACTTGACGGTTTATCTTGTTCTCTATTCTCTCCAGAACAACCCTTCCTCTTCCCATGCTTTCTCTCTCTCTCTCTCTCTCACTCACTCTCACTCACACAGTAAAACAATAACTATATGGTTCTATATTGCATTTTCCTTTCTGTATTTATATATTCTACTGCAGAAGGGGTAATGGATAAGCACATGCATAAGGGACAGCGAAGATAATACGATCAAGATTCCATATTCTACTTCTATCCCCAAACTAATGACCACGCTTTTCCCCGCATTATCAGGTCAAGAACTCATCGTGAAGCTAAAGTTTTTGTGATTTACCAACTACTGCTAATTAGCATTATTGCTTTTCAAGTTGAAATGCGTTCGTGTAAAGTGTAAACAAAAAGTTGAAAACGAGAACCACTCAGCTTCTTTAAACCAATCACATAAAACTGCTTCACCTTAACCAGTTAGTTTTAAATTAAGCATGTAATCTTGTTATGAATACTACCAAAACTGTGTTTATGTTTGCAGTAATTTTAACAGAAAGAATTAATGCATGTGATTCTACAAAAAATAGTTGAAAAGGAGAAAATAAGATGTAACATTTTTGAATGGTATAAGTCAAAATCTTAATTATTTTACAAGACATGTATTAGAAGGAATACAAATAATATTGCAGTGAAGTGCGGAACACTTTATCCATCACTTCCAGTAACTTTATTCTGAATAATGAATTGGACTAATATGCAACCAGAGCCATATATAATATTGTCATTAGAATTAAATTTGCAAGGACGTGTTTATTTAGCAGCTTCACCCTTGGTTTTCTGAGTTCTGAGGAACTTAACTTGGCTAAAGAAATCTGCTGGATTCTCATTCCATAGCATTTAAATATCTTTGGTAGCACACCAAAACTTTAGGTGTATTATTTAGAAGAATATATGCTAGAGAAAAGAAGAGAATTGGAGAAATGAAAAATATCGTCTGAGGAATGTGCATGAGACAAAATGGTAACCTTGGATTTTCTCTTTTCCATGATGATGCTTTTCCTTTTTCAAATTATCCACTTTCTCAGCAGAGCCAAAATATCTGTATTTATATTCTTAAAATATTAATATTTT
>Ga0123341_1004458_pt1 | contig 12293 bp, 8 predicted proteins | sample Turbeapinknodule_FD_89959 | JGI IMG/M metagenome (GOLD analysis project Ga0123341, IMG submission 89959) | Root nodule microbial communities of legume samples collected from Mexico - Turtle bean Mexico pink nodule | ecosystem: Host-associated > Plants > Roots > Nodule | place: Mexico: Nepantla... | reverse complement strand
GAACAAGCACTACTCAATTAATTGTTTATTTGGAAAATATTTTGTGACAAAAGAATTCAAAATTTCAAGAAGCTGTGCACTTAATTCGAAATCCAAACAGTGAAGGATGATTTTTTTTTTGTAACTGAGAAACGGAAAGCACCAATAAAATTAATTGGGCAATTTAATTTTTATTTCGTATGCACAGAAAAAACATAGTCGGTGGCAAAGTGGTAAATAATGAGAAAAGCGAACCCATTTTGGCGAGAGTGGATACCCATGCGCCTTGCTTATTTAAAGTTGTGACACAGCAGCGGCTATGGCTTTGTATTTTATTTGATATTCATATTGAAATTTGTAACCGTCGAAGGTTTCTTTCTTTCTGAGAAAATAAGGATTGAGAGAATGGCCGGCGCATCAGAAGAGGGACAAGTCATTGCCTGCCACACCGTTGAGGCATGGACCGAACAACTCCAAAAGGGCAATGATTCCAAGAAACTCGTATGTATCAACTCATTAATCTTTTGCCAAAAAAAATAAAAATCAACTCATTAATCTTAATTACTTTTAATATATGCATGGATCCATCGATCTCAATTTATGCTATGATTCTTAATTTGTTTTGTTTTTGTTGTCATTTTCACATCATGCATTGGACTCTATAGCTTACGTCTCATATATGGCTTTATTAATAAATTGTTTGAAGCGTCATCCTTGGATTTGATCTGAGCTTAACTTTGCTGTTATTTTATTGTTGTTATATTTTTATTCGGCCTTCATTGGTTTTGAAACTCGACTAAAAGAGTATTCTGGAAAAAAGTTCTGTTTTTTATTGCTTTGGGGAGAATATATATGTTTCTCTGAATCCAATGAGGACGAAAGAAACTGTGGAGGACTCTACTGATTTTATTTTTAATCATCAATTCTATATTAGTTTATTAATACATGCCCTTGTTAATCTTAGGTTTTTCATTGACTGTGTGAAATTGCACTTTTCTTACACTCTGTGTGTGCAGGATTATATAATGATTTGTTTTTACTGTTTTTGCACACTATACTCATGAGAATTATAACTTTTTTTGTAAACATGTGAGTTTGGATTTTAAAATTGATTTTGAATTAAATTAATTGGGTTTTCTGGATCTTGAGTGCTATGTATATCAGATTTACCAAAAAAGTCTTGTGGTAATCAAATTGAATCGTGTACCATTTATGTTAACCTTGCATTGTAAACACTACTAATCAAACGCTGTGGATTAATTTGTTATCAACGGCTTGATATTATTAAGCTTTGAAATCAGTCTTCCTCACTTTGTCTTTTTGCAAGATCTGTGAGATATAAGAATTGTGGGGGAATTCCATTTATGTAAGAGTTACGAGTTTTTCACAACCATAAGGTGATGAGATGTGTGGAGAAGAAAATAAGAAAGAGAGGAAACGTGGTGAGAGATGTTAAAAGAAGAAATGAAATGGCGACAAAACCTTAATAGTGAATATGAAAATACACTGAAATAAAATATTTCATGTTATATTAACTAATAAAATGTGAGAAACAAAATTCAATTTGAGAAGTTTTGATTTGTTCTGCCGTGGCGGTAGCAGATGACCAGCAATTGAAATTGTTGTCAGGATTTGAAAGAGTAATGAACTGTTCGGTTGTTGTTTTTCTGTTTATGAAGTAATCTGCAACAGTGCAATTAAGCAGCATGTATGTAATTTCTGCAGTAAACATGTTAATTACAGACTTGATATATACATATAAACATTATATCTAACTTTCATTCTTTATTTGGTTATTGAAATTTGTTAGTGTATATTATCTGTTAAAATAATTATTTCGTTATCATCTGATTCTTCTTGGATAGTCTATTTCAACAGGGTATGGTTCGCCTATACCCTTATATTTTAACATAATCATGCATTGCAAACTTCAATCTGCAGTACCCTACAAGCAGTTCTAATCATTTACATATGTAGCTATCATTATCATATAACTAATGACAGAACCTGTAAAAAGTTTCATAGATTCTCTAATTGGAATTGAAAATTTTCACCTTAACAGGTCCAAAATATGTGAGTTTTATCTTATAAAAATGTGTGATATTGTAGTTATATTTCACTGGTAATCATGCTATTACATTTGTAATTATGTCAGATTGTTGTGGATTTTACTGCTTCTTGGTGTGGACCATGCCGTTTCATTTCTCCATTCTTGGCTGAGCTGGCTAAGAAGTTTACAAATGTCGTATTTCTGAAGGTGGATGTAGACGAATTAAAGGTAAAAATAAAATAATCACACAGTTATGTTTATTCGTTTAGAGAATAATGATAAATAATTTGTTGATTGCAGAGTGTTGCTGAAGATTTTGCTGTTGAGGCAATGCCAACTTTTGTGTTTGTGAAAGAGGGAACTCTTCTGGGCAAAGTGGTGGGAGCAAAGAAGGAAGAATTGCAGCAGACAATAGAGAAACATGTGGCTGCATCTAGTGCTTAATCTTTCTCATCTCAGTAGTTTACTTTGCTTCCAAAACATTTATGCTTTGGTCTTTATATTTTACAACCTTGTACTAGACTTATTTTGGTATTTTTGCTATTGCACAATGTACCTTTTTACTCTGTTATCTATTTCTGCATAGCAACTGGTGCTTTGTTTCAGTCTTAAATAATAGTGGATGGTGTTATATCATGAATCATAATTACACAGGCTCTCCTGATTTTACATGGCAATTCTATTGACTGAGATATATTTTTTATTTATAATTGAGTTTGAGAAGAATAAATTATTAAAAAGTTATTTTCAACAAATTTAAAATAAGTATTTTCAATGTTTATTAATTTTTACATAAATTCTTAAATATTATAAGAATCTCATCTATTTTCGTATCAACATCTTTTACACTAATTGAGTATCATTAGATGGTGACAGTCCACCCACCCAATATAAACAACTAAGATGTGAAAAATCCAGTAGTAATGATGAGTCTAAGTTATGTGATGTAGAAATGTGATGATATATAAATAAGTTAATTATGATTAAGAGTGAGAATCAATAAAAATCTATATTATTATAGTAAACAAGATAATACAATACTAGAGGACTTGCTTATGGATTCTTTGGTAGGGATTAAGACTTAATATTTTAGAGGAAAATGAAAAATTTGATCCACTCATGAAATTGATTTGGAGTTATAAAAAGACGAAAACAATTTCATGATAAATGTGAAAACCCCAATTGTAGCATTGACGAGTTACCTTTTTATTCAATAAAAAAAGGTAAACTAAATATCTTATATATTTTTAATATTATGGTTTACTAGTTTCATAAACAATTTTTTTTATCGTATTCTATTTATTTAATTCATTATACTTCCCTCTAGATCATCTTTAACTATTATTATATAGTTGTATTGTTATACTACAATAGTTTTTTTATGCATTCACATGTGAAATTCGATTCTTTTATTTTTACTTAAAAAATTAAATAAAATGTTTTTCTAAGAAAAAAAATGTGTAGTTTTAGTTAAAAGTTTACTAAATTATCTATTTTCTCAACATACTCATCATCATCATTTTCTAACAAAATTACAATATTACGCATTCAATAAGTGCACTACATTCGAATTATTATTAATGCAGGGTGGAAAAAAAACTTTGCACAAGTAGAAATGCATAGTGGGATCAACGACTTTACACCAGAGTATGTGCATGCAGGAAAGAAGTGTTTTACAAAGAAAAGTAACATGTATAAATAGAGTTGCAGAAAGAAAATAGAGAGCATAAAGAGAAGAAAAAACATAAAAGGTAAAACGTAAAACAATTATATTTACAATAGTTTCCCTCACCATGGATATCAAGGATACCAAGCTTGGATATTTTTTCAATTTTTTTGGTTTAGGGGACTTGTTAAATATATCAGCAAGTTGTTGAGCGAAATAAATGGGAAGAAGATGAAACAATTTGGCTTTAAGTTTCTCACGAACAACATGCAAATCGATTTCAATATGTTTCAATAATTTTCTGTTTTCTATTGTGTTCTCTTCATTCGATTTGGTGGAAATAATTATACAGGAACTAAATAAACAAACCAAAAAGTCATTTCTTGTCCTATTTTATTAAGAAATAGAATTAAATGGATGCGTCTTCTTTATCATAAACTCATTATTAAAAAATTAAGCATTGACTCGTTTTAAAATGTATTAATTCATTATTAATCTATTATGAAATATGAGCCAATATGCATATATTCATTAAGTCTATTGACAATAAAATTAAATTTATGACATTATTATTTAAAACCGGCTAACTTGGCAAATTATTATTTTGTTTCTTACATGGTTTCTAATATAACAAATATTCTCCCAATATATAAATAACTTACGTCTCTTTCAATGAATTTTTATAAAAAATATTTTTAGGAAAAATAAAGTTAAAAAATCCATAAATTCAAATTAATAATAGATATATATTAATTCATAAAAAATATTTAATTACTCTCAATTTTTACTTTTAATAATTCATATATAAATTAGTTTTAACTTGAGGAGAGGTTTTTTTTTCTCATAAAAATGTTTAAACGCTCGTCCACGTGAGCCCTAATGCACGGCACTTACAAATCTATGTCTGACAGACATTGGTAGATGGTGCAACATAAAGGCAAAAAGAAAGAATAGGACACAAAGTGCAAAGAACAATAAACTATTAGTAAACGTGGTTGAGAGAATGGTTACAGTAGGATCCGCTCCTAACTTAAACCTGATTTGGAGTTTAATTTACCCACAAACTAAAACCAAAAAACTAACATCACACAAACCAAAGTGCCTATGGTTCCCCTGCCTATAGTTAAAACTTTGAAGGCAGGGAACTACTACTTAAAATTCACACACAAGTGTCCAAATTTTGGACTCTTGGTTTAAAACTCTCTCCTATCCAATAATCACTAATTTATACAATTCCGTTGTCACATCACTCCATAAAAATCATAACCCTTGTGCCTTCGGCACCAACACAGAATGTAGTTACTCTCCCCAAAACAACTATGGCACTTAACTTTACCTATACTGTTACTGTTCTTGAGTTTTTCTTGTTAAGTCTCTGCAGATTGCACGTAAAATGTGCTTTTAACCATTCATCCCCTCCACTTGGTTGGAGCGCAAACAGCTTCAACTGTTAACCTCTTCAGCACATTTGGACAAGGGTCATGCCCAAAGTTACTGTTTGATACAGTGACCGTGCATCTGGGCTTTCCTATACATTTCTGAGATAAATAACAAAGAACATTAGTTGTGGAATCTATCGCCCATAGAAAAACTTATTACAAAGTTGATGAGTCGGATTAAGAAATGAAGTTGGGGAGTACCTTCTCTAAGATGGAATAGGAAGAAGGAGAATGACAAACTCCTTGCTCATAACTTCCACAGGTCCCCAAAGGAGTTCCAAAGCTTGCAAATTTAATGGAAGAGATGGTTTGGCCAGAACTGCAATGCAAGTGAACTTTGGGGGGATGGAACTCTTCTGATTTCCCATAGCTCTCAATGTGCCAATTCCTAACATTAGACTGGAACTCAGACACATCAGCGCAGACACTGCTCACTGATCTCTTTGCAAGTGAAATCTTTGAAGGATCTCCCCCAAGTTCCTCAAAAACAACTAGCAGATTATGATTTGGCTTCAACCAAGATCGAGGTACATGGTACCTGAAATATTTAGTGCCAAATATAAGGGACTCTGGCCTGACAGAGCCACGCATTACCTACAATGTCGACAAAAAATAATACTTACCACCGCTGGGTTGGTTGGCCACAACCAACCTGGCACTTTGGAGGTCTGAAGGTGCCTGCATAGCTGCAACCCTTGCAATCACCAGCAGCTAGAGCAGTCCAGTATCTTCCAATGCTCAGTCCATTAATCCATATTTGACCTTTACCCATACCCTCCATGTCCAATGCCAACGGCTCATCTCCATCTGGAGCATCAAAATAAGTCTGCAAATATACCAATAAATTTTATCATTTTCTATGGCCAAGAATTGGTTTCCACGAACCTTAAGCACATTTCTGTTTATTTTTACCTTGTGCCATGTCAGTGGTTGATTTTTGTCTGAAACTAATGCCGACTGCATCCACTCTACAGAAGTGATACCATTTGGAGATGCAAGATTCATGGCCTCTCCTTTCAGCCCAACCTGTTTAAAAAGTGGGCATGTCTTGATAAAAAAAAATCCTTTGTAACCAAGACAACTCAATAAACTGAAGTAAGACTAACCAACCTGATAATTCCATTTCTGCCAAGATAAATCCCACTTTCCTTGGTCAAGTCCCCGCAGTACAACTGGACCAAGGATTCCTGTGTTCCAAGTCTCAAAATGTCCTCCCACGTTCTATTACAACACATCCGAAAATAATGATTTAATCATTAACACACAAAAGAATAAAGCCTTTATAATCACAGCTGAGACAACTATAGGGGAACGAGTGGACACGGTGACAACTCGCTCGATTAAAAGAAGGTTAGAAGATCTTTCATAAGAAAACTCAAGGAGAAACCATACAAAATAAACAAAAGTAAACCTTAAACGTTTTTTCTGAAATATTAGCTTTTGACATTGGATTGCATCGATCGATACTTGGATGTTGTAGGATTTTTTCTGGAAAGTAAAGGTGGAAAAAAAGAGACTTACAGGAAGTCCAACAGCAACACTAAGCAGAGCTATTCTGTTTGTTCCAGCACGGAGGTTTACTGGGCCAATATATCTGAATCTCCTATCCTCCCGTGTTCCAAAGGCAGAACCTGTTTTCAATCATATTTATCATGCCTCCTTTGATTTGACTATTAACATGGAAAGAAGATCTAGTTAAGAAGGAAGCAGACTACACACCTGAAAGTTGACCATTGATAAAAACATGCACGGCATGGCCCGTGGATTGAACAACGAGAGAGGGTAGTTCACCTCCTCGGAGAAAAGATTCCGATGAACCTATATCAACACTAGAAAAATAGACATGAAATAATTAGTAGGGTAAAAATGGTTTCTAAACATTTAGTAGCAGGATCCTATGAGAGATTCCATTAAATGTCAAAGTCATCCCATAATGTCAATTCCGTACTAAGCATCTATAAAATTAACCATTTTTTTTTCATTGCCAATGCAAGTAACCTGCTAATTGAAAAATGAACATAGAGAATTGTTAAGCAAGAGGACTACATACTGGTCAAAATGTCAATATGTGGTGGGTGGAATTAAAACACGAGATTGGCAAAGTGGCTTAATTAAGAAGCAAGCCTAATCAAATTTAGAAAACAAGCTTACCTAGTTATATACCAAAGATAATCACTTGTATCCCGTGTTACATTTAGCTGTTCCAGGAGACCAGAAGCAGTGATTGCAATTGCAGAGCTGTCATCAAGAGAAGAAACGTCTTCATCAAATCTCTCCCATGATAACATATGAGTATTTGTCGGCAGCATTTGCATCTGAGATGTTTGTACTCCAACCTAACAGAGGAGAAGATGAATTTAGTGGCTTTATACAATTTAAAATTGTTGAATACCATTGATGACGATATTGAAGGGGAATAAATTGTGTGCTAGGAAGCATAACGGTGACCCCAGAGTACCAAAGGAATATGATTTTAAATCCCAGACTTTTGTTACATACTTTGGCTGTATTGAAAACAGCATTTCTGCAATCAGGAAGGATGCTGATGGACCACGGAGGTAAGTTATAGTGCATATTGTTGAACATCACTCTAACAGAAGATTTTGTATCATAGTTTGAGAGGAATGCGGCACAGTCTCCAGATTTTGTTGAGTATACATAAGCCTGGGAAAAAGAGAATATTAACTAGGGTCGGTAAAGGAAGCTGTGGCACAGTGAAGAGAGAGAGAGAGAGTATGTTAAACCTGTTGATAGTTCCCCAATGAAGTAACAGCTGGGTCAGTTGAAATTAAAGCCGGCTCACACATCTTCATAGCCTTATGAAGATCCTTCAGATGACCATACTTGGGTTGCCTAATCAAACCTATCATTTATGTTTAACAGATGTATTCAGTAAAATAATCAGTAATATAGTATGGGGGTAATGTTGGAACTACGAATGAATGCATTTAGAGAGTGATACTTCAGACCAGTGAACAAGTGTTTGGGACGTAAAATTGTTGATATAGATGTAATTGAAGCAACTAAATAAAAAGGCAGCCATAGCCAGCAGTTACATAAATTACAAAAGTTTCAGTTCTCACCATATTCATCCAGTGGAGCATCATAATCATAACTTGTAGTGATGAAAGGGCCTCCAGCTGTTCGGCCAAAATTGGTTCCCCCATGATACTACACGTGCAAAGGAAAGTTACCAGAGTAAATGCTGTTGTCCCATCTTCATTATCAATTTCTAAATTGAGTTAGTGGATAAGAAAACCAACCATGTAGTAGTTTACAAAAGATCCTCCTTTCTGTATGAATCGGGCAACTGCAAATGCCAAATCCTGAACAGGTCTTTCATGAATTGAACCTCCAAATTCAGAAAACCTTCATATTTGAGAGTAAAAATTATACAAGCTCGTTTCTTTAATTCCAAACTTAGAGAGTAACAATAAAAATGATTACCAGCCACTCCAAGCCTCAGTCCAAATTGAAGGCTTATAGGGTTTATTAGGAGTAAAATAATCACAGTAAAAGCCATTGCATGTGTTTATCTGCCATTAAAAGGAAACAAACAGATATATGAATCACATTCCTGAACATGCAAGGTTCTTGAATAGAAAAGGTTGGGGCTACAAAGCGTTGGATGCTCATTTTTTATATAATAATAATAGCAACAATAATAATAACAACAACAATAGAATCAATAGAATCAAAGTACAAATATGTGTTGACGGTACATTTTGACCTCAGCATGTTATACTACCGTACATAACTTTCAAGAAGAAGGAGGAATGAGAATGCTCACCACAGGATCTGGTGCGTCATCTTCCTTGCACATCACCCAGGGGACCCCCGTTCCCGTTTCAATAGCCATTTTTGCAGCCCAGTTCACATAATTTTGGCCAGCAGGTCCAAGTAATTTACTCTGTGCCCCATACTCATTCTCAATCTGAAATAGCATAATGTACATATTTCACTATTATTATAGCCACTTGGTCAGATCTAAACTGAAAAGTCTACAGCCAGTAGTGGCTGAAGATAAATACACAAAAAGCAAGTAAGGAATGGAGGCTAAACAACACCTGAGAGAGTATGATAGGGCCACCCTGAGATTCATAGAGACGTTCACTCTTCATCATTCCCACAATCTTCTCGGTGAACCCTTGCATTGCCCTCTGCAACGCCGTTCACGGGTCATCAACAAAACCATTTCAGTTGAAAGAAATTCCATACTTTCCTTTAGTTAGTTAAAGTAATGAAAATCGATTTTGGTGTGTGTGTACATGCGGGCGCACGCGCTAGAGAGACTTACCTTGAAAGGTTCATTGTCTGTTCTAAAGCTGATGCCCGGAACATACTTGAGCCAAACAGGAAATCCTCTGCACATTACAAGAGAAAATCATTGAAGAATCGAACACGCCCCCACAAGGCCAAAACCTCGAGTTAGAAACAAACAACACAAAAGGGTGTGAAATTTTTTTCAAGGTACCCGAAGTTCCATTCTGCACAGACATAAGGTCCAATGCGAAGATGAGCATATAGCCCCGCTTTCTGTATTGTCTTCACGAACCTCACCAGATCGTACCTTCCTTCAAAGTTGAACTGAAACAAATTGCGTGAATAGAGAACAGAGATAATAAACCTCAATTGCAACAAGAAAAAAAAATTAAAGAACTGAAAGAGTGTTAGTGAAATACATTGCCAGGAGAAGGCTCGTGAACATTCCAAAAGACGTAGGTTTCAATGACGTCTAGACCTCCTTCTTTAGCCTTGTAAATCAGATCTTCCCACATCTACACAGGAAAAAAAAAACAGTAAAGAAGGCAAAGTTTGTTTGGCCAAACAAGAAAACAAATTTATAGGAAATGGAAGAAGAAAACTACATCTGGGGTACTTCTGGGGTAATGTATAGAGCCAGAAAAAAGGAGTCTCCTTTGGCCATTGATGAGAATGGCCTTTCTGTCGTAGGTAACAGTACAGTGAACCCACTCCAGCTGAACACCCAACCACAACGCCAAACAAAACAATGCAAACTGCATTTTGGAAACTGAGGTGGTTTCCATGCTTTCCCCACCACTGACGAAGACAATGGAGAAAGGAGAATGCTAAGAGAGAGAGAAGAAAGAAAAGGTGGAGTGGGTGTGTTGGTTTGAGTGTATGGTTTTGGTATCCAAGGAGAAAGAGAAAGAGAGAGAGAGTAGTGAGGTTAATAAACTCACTCTGCCCAGTGTTAAGTGCTGAGTATACCATTTTATACAAGACGTAACACAAAACAGCTTTTTTTCACACACTCATTCGTAGCCACAGGTGTCAAGGACACCGCTGCGAGCGTGGTTCCGTGCGACCAACCAATGCTCGAAAGTAATAATAATAATTATGTAATAATAATGTACCTATCCGTATGTCTATTCTCTATGCCAAACAACCATAACACAGAGAATGTGATCTAAATAAATACCGCTACGGCAACAACTCTGTAATTAAATGCACAAAATATTCAATATTTACAGTTTATTTTAAATTAAACCACTCAACTAAATAAATCTAAGAAATTACCTTTATTATCCAACAAGACTGATTGTAGTAATCTTATTTTCAGTTGATAAGCAGCAAACCCTGAAGTTCGTTTGGCGCATAAAAAGTGGTGCTGGTTCGTTATTTCTCATACTATGTTTATCGTGTAGAGCTTAACATAGAATTAGTAATAGTAATACAATAATAGAATACAGCAACAGTGGGTTTGGTTTGATGAGTGAGTGGATGAATGCGACATTTATGAGCAATCATGACCCATACATGAGTGGCGATTTCATGTGAACCCAAACCCTTTTTCCTTTACCTTCTTGGTCCTTTTAATTGGTGATTTCATTTCATGTGAACCAACTGTGAGCCAACCCTTTACCCTATTGTCTTCAGAACAGCTATTTACCACTGTCACAGCTTCACAATGTTGTTGGCCAAAGCTATATACAACAAAATAAGGAATTACTATAACCATAACACACACAACCCTCTCGCCTTGGATACCATAGAAAAACAAAATCAAGCCTCGCCTTTTTTGTCAATTTCTTTACACTCTCCACTCATGCCAAATTCCTACTACCTTTACTTTTTTTGTCTCAACTTTTCCGCTAATGACCGAACCCTAAGGAAAAATTAAGTGAACGACACCACACGAGGACAACCTAACATTGTACTATGAGACATATCATGTAACATATTTCAACTGTAGATTACACAAACTGATACCATGTTCACACTTATTTTAATTTCAGTCCACTTTCAATATTTATATTCATATTTTATTTATTAACCTCTTATTCACTTGCTTGATAAATAATTTCTTATAAATATGAATTTCTATTATGTAATTTTCCCAACAATTTCTATCAAAGATTTTTTAATCTCTAATAATAAATAGTTCACTACTTAATATAAGAGGTTCAAGTATGTATTAAATAATTTTGTCCATCAAGTCACCATAACCAACCTTAACAAAAAGCAAAAGGCATGTACTAAAGAAATAAAGTAGTCCATTTTTATACGTGAAACGGGGTCGTATGGCCAAAAGGGAAAATTAAGCTAAATATAAAAAGGCATAAAATATTCCTTCGTTAATAATTTTGACAAAGTGGTAGTTCTAAGTGAATAAAGAAGTGTGAAGTCAAAATTTGACTATAATATTCTGTGTTCATGTTGTGAGTCAGTGCACATATTTTAGCAATTCTCTGGTGCTGGGTTACAAAGTGATTCAGAAACATCATATGCATCTCTATTAATAAAACAAGAGAAAAGATACAAGTTGATTGAACAGTAACTCAACTTTATGGTATTGAACAAGTTTTATCCATATATTACAAGAAAATATAATATCCTCATAACAAAAAAAAAAATCCAGCAAAATATGAATATCACCCTATCAACTGGGAACAGTTCCTTAAACAGCTATATAAAACACTTATACTCTTGCTAAATTATTAGATGAACCTAAAAATTATTAACTACTAAATTTTATCATACATATTACAAAAATAATTATTAAAAAAATCAATTTTAAAAACAAAAATAATTAGTTATTATATTGACTAAATTAGATATTATTTTAAAAATTTAAAAATTATTAGTATTTAAAATAGTTTCTATTATTAATAAATTTATAAACTTGTTTATAAAT
>Ga0123341_1004455_pt1 | contig 12295 bp, 6 predicted proteins | sample Turbeapinknodule_FD_89959 | JGI IMG/M metagenome (GOLD analysis project Ga0123341, IMG submission 89959) | Root nodule microbial communities of legume samples collected from Mexico - Turtle bean Mexico pink nodule | ecosystem: Host-associated > Plants > Roots > Nodule | place: Mexico: Nepantla... | reverse complement strand
AATAATTATTATTATTATAATTATAAAAGTAATTAAATTTTAATTCAATAAAATAAAATAACATAATAAAAATGCAGATACAACTAATAATAACAGTAGATCTAAAATCTAATATTTTCTTACTCTTTTTCTACCACATTATACGTAGTTAAAATAATAACTAATATTTTTACAAACTTTAAACAATTTGGTGAATATTCTTTTTAATATGATTTATTCCATATTTAAAACTATATATACATAACTTCCTAAACTACTGGATCTACATACATGCTATTATTTATATTAAGAAATGCTGATATTTCTCGTTTAAATTAGTATCATTTTTATTTTTATATTTTTTAATTAAATTACAAAAAGCCTCTTCTTACATATACTTATAAAAATTAAATCAAGAGAAAAGATAACATATTTAACGTCAATTTTGATTAAATTTTTTACAATAAAATATAAAATATAGTATATTTGTTTCTTTATCACATCTCGATAGATGTAGTTGTTTTTCTGATAACCAAAATAGTAAAAATATTTTGTGCGTATATATATTCATTTGTAAGTTCGAACTTAGATAGAAAATAGTATATATGTACTCTTTAATCTTTTACAATATTACTCAAAATTTTATTATTATATTTACTATACTTTGCAAAAAAAAAAAATATTTTTTATTTGACCATAAAGAATATTTCACACAAAATATCAACATTATGATATCTCAAAGTGTCAAAGTTTATTTATGAATAATTATTTGAAAGAGCTATATATCACATATGCATCTTGTGTAGTGTCTTGAATTTTACTCAAAATAAGATAAAAGTTGTCTAATGTCATAATGTATCTTCAAAAAAAAAAAGTTTGCGTTTCATGAAGAACATTTATTGCAATATCGTCTATGGTATCCTAAGAAAAAATTAACTTCTCAAAACTTACAACACTTGGAAAATATTTGCAACGACTATCTATCATGACCTTTATAAATAAAAGATACCTTGAAGAAGAAATGATTTTGGTTCATGAACAAACTATCAATGTTATAGAGATTAAAAATCTCAAGAGAAGAATTTTGCAATCTAGCCCATTAATACAACACTTTGGTATTCTCTAGCAACTTAAAAGAGTGAATGCAAACCTTGAATTTGTCTTAGGATATCAAGTCTCTTTTAGTTAGTAACCCTATAATTTTTTTATCACTTCTTTTATAATCAAGTGTTTTGACTAAGAGTGATTGTTGTTCCAAAGAATATCCAGTTCCTTAATTAGAAGTGGTAGTTGTTTCAAAGAATACTCAATTGTTTAGCTATGAGTAAGTGATGTCCAAATAATACTCGATTTGCATGGTTCAACGTTAGTATGCTTAGTAAATTTTTACCCTATTGATCAAGAATTAGACATAGTATTAGTTATAAAGAAACAAAAATAAAAATCTAAATTGTAATTTTTTATTTTTAAATTTTTTTTAATTATATATTTTCAAATTGTTATCTTTAAGTATTGATAAAAAAAATGTTATCTAATTTGATAAATAAGGATTTTTTTTTTTAAAATAAGATTTGCACAAATATCTTGATGTGAGTTTATTGACTCAACTTTGTCTAACTTTTAATATATAATTTAATCTTTTGTTTTTATTTTTTTGTTCATTTAACCTATTTTTCTTAAATATTATAAATAATAAATTTTCTTTTATTATTAAAGCACAACAAAGTTTAGAATCTCGACTATATGAAAAGTTGACGCTAGTACACATCTAGAACATTAATTAAATTGATGTTATTTTGCTGACTAAAATTATTTTAGGAAAATAATTAGTGGATATTTTTTAATAAGTAGTTATATTAATATAGTTTTCTTTCTTCATTTCTTGTTGCTTTTTCTTTCTCATTACATCCTTTATTATATTTATTACTTCTTTTCAACCAAAATCCATCCGGAATTTGATAGTATATTAACAATGGTTAAGAAATTGGAAAACCAAATTGTTGCAATTACAATTTTACAAACATTACACATATATTACAAATATAAGAAAAATTGCAAAAAAAAGTTAAATACATTTACATTGAAAATATTATTTACTTTAAAAATCCATTAAAACTGACTTTATTTTAATCAAATTATTCCATTTCTAAGATATTCCATTACACTTAATATACTCGCAATCGATTTTTAAGTTTTTCCATTATATAATATATTTTTAGATTGTTTAGGAGAGAAATTCAAACATAATTCATATACATTTTTCTTTCTTAATATTTGATAAGAAAAAAATGTGAATAAAATATGAAAGTTGAAAAGAGATAATTGTTGAAATAAAATGAATGACGAAAGAGATGATTGAAGAAGAGGGAGTGTGTGAGGTTGGAAGCTAAGTGATTGGATAAGTGAGAGAATGCATGTGGATTGGTTGGTATATGTTACCAGACAAAATGGGACGATTCATGTGACTTCAATTAAGGACTCACGTTGGTGTCGCTATTTTAAGTTTCTTACTGCTCTTTTTTTTTTATTTTTTATTTTCCACTGCTACTGTGTCTATACTATTTCGTCTTTTCACTTAGATTCCTTATTATTATTGATGATGGATTGGAGTCAACTAGGATACAGTTTTTATTTTATTTTCAACATCATTATTTATTAATTTAATTAGATGTAAGATAGAATCAGACTAATTTCATTTATTTATGCAATATATTGATTTTATTATTACTTATAATTAAATAATAATACAAGTTAGTTGACTCAAATAGTAATTAATGAAAGGGTTCATAATCATGGTGATTTCATTTTGCATTTTCTCAACGAGGAATATTGTGGTGTGTCCTAAACTAAAATCGTGTGGCGTGCCCAAACTACTGTTGTCGTCCAGAGTTGAAGCGGAGAAGGTGAAGAAAGGTGGAAGCTCTGCCTTGCTTTTACAAATATTATCTATTAAAATTATTATTACACATGTTAAAAAAACACTTTAAAAATATTAAAATTTAAATGAATGTAAGACCATTTAAATGAATGTAAGACCATTAAGTTATAAGAATATTTTTCTTTGTAAATAATTTGGGTTTGATTTTGGAGGTGGTCTCTGAATCAATCTGTAGCTTTGAGATGCTTGAAGATCAAGTGAGGTGAGGGAAACTCCACCTAGACTCCAAGTCAGTGAGAACATACAAATATTTGTATAGTATGTATAGAATAATACTTGCCTTTCATCAGAGTCTTAGGGCCTTTTTATAGCATTCATAGACCCTTCTCTAGGAATTTGTACAAAATACATTACATTTTTGCTAAATTTATGCTGAAAGAAGAAATCATAATTAATTGATTTGGGTGTATTAAATATCAAGTGCATTTGAACATTTATAGTCACCCGACTTGACCGATCCGAAAACATCTATTGAACCTAAAACACTTGATCTACATGATCGAATCTTGACCCGATCATGACCGAACAGTACAAATATATAGTCTTTATTCTATTATAAATTTCTATCTTCTTAAAATTTGATTCTTTCTAACAATTTTAAATTTTCTTCTTTTTTACCTTGGATTTCAAATTCCTTAATTTTTGTTCTAAATGTCGATGTTTTGTTATTCCATTGTCACATGCAAGTTTTAATAAAAAAATATTTTTTTAGCTTATCATTGTAGTGATATGATTGGTCTTTCAATAAGGTATTATGGAAGTATGGATTTTTTTTAGTACTTTGAGTCCATCTTCTCTAATACATATAAATATTATAATAACAAATTTTAAAAGAAATATAAAATGAAGTTTATAAATAGAAATTAGACGTTTATTTATTAGTTATTTTAAAAAATTTAATTTAGAAAATCTTTATCTTGATTGAAGTTCTAAAAAACTTGAGGAGTTTAGAGTATATTGGATTAATCAAAGTTTAGTTTTGGTAAGTAGAATAAACTTTATCTAAGTTTTTATCCTTTTATGCTCCCATTCTCGAGTGGATGTTTAAGAGGAGGTATTGTTGGTGTAAGATTGATTTTCTGGAAGCATACCAGGACTATATGGAGCATTGTAAAGGAATCATCAAGAGATTATTAGATAAATCACACTTTAGTTCAGGTAAGGGAAATTAATAATACCTCCATGCATGTGATGATTATTTTGAATGTGTAGACCATATGAAACTTGAATATATGTGAGTCTTATGTTAAGATTATGGAATTATAATGGTTTCTTAGTATGTATATTATATTCATTGATGTCAAACCTGGGAAGTATGGATTGTTGTAAAGTTATATATGTCTTTGAAAAACGTTGTGTTTTAGTTGTTTGGGTTACTCTCAAGTCAGATATCACTAGAGCGATATATTTTTGCTCAGACAAAACCTAAACAATGTGTAATCTATTGAAGAAGAGCTTTGATGACTCCAAATCTCCATGGATTGCTTGAAGGCTGTTTTTAGCTTAGTTGGGTGTGTTATGGGGTAGTTTGAATTTGTTAATTCACTCTTAGTTTGAATCCAAAGTTGGTTTAATTCAATTTTTTTTAAAAGAGTGTTTTATGAAGAAGCAGAAAAACAACCAGTTGTTTTATCGTTTCAATCGGTTGTTTCATATTTAAGGTTTTTGAAACTGGTTTTGGCAAATTTGAATTTGGTTGACTTTGTTGTCAAACCAATTCAATCGGTTATTTCGACAAAACAACTAACTGTTTTTTTAACTGTCTTAACAAAATTCTGTTAAGTTTGTTAAATCTGCTTTAAATGATTTGAAAATGATTTGACTTTTACAATAAATTCTTCAACTGGTAATTGGAGTATATATGTTATGTTTTACGCTCCTAGCATTAACTTTTACAATATCAATTTGTGAAATAAAGTTTTCTCTAAGATTGCTCAAGACTTTGGATATTTTTCTAAGAGTGAAGTAGGACTTGATGTGTACTTTGATTTGATTTGTTCCATGTGTGATCAATCTTATTTCTTTCTTCATCTGTAGTTCTGTAAGAAATGGTGTTCACAGAGTTAGAGGGTGTTATGATCTGTGGTGTGATTGTGGTGTGCCAAAGGAAGTGTGTGTTCTTGAGGGGATCAAGATCATTTCTTTGGTGGTTGTGTGTTTGTAATCTGTGATTGATTGCATAGTGGATACCCAGTAGTTTCTGGGAACTGGATGTAGCTCTTGGGATAAGAGTGAACCAATATAAATTTGTTTGTGTGCTTATCTCTTTCCCTGAACTCTTTAATATCTGTTTTAAGTTGTTTTTATTCACTGCTGATAAAAACAACCGGTTGAATCGCAAAAACAACTGATTGATTTTCTGGAAATCAACTTAATCAGTTTTATTCTTTGGCTTCCTTGATTTCTTTCTCTGTGATTCATCATTGGATTTCATTATACCTTCAAAGTTTGCGAAAAATCGTTTATAAACAATTCACCCCCCTCTTTTTTAAGGTCATAAATTCTAACATAATCATCACCAACTTACGATGCTCAAGTGATGTATTGGTCACTTATGCGACATGACGTATGACTCAAGCATTAACTTGTAGCTTAAGTTAAGATAGACCAAGACAATTTTCTTTCCTCTAGAAACATATCACTCAAGTGGGGGAGAGGATGCTCAAGCGATATGACTTGTGTCTTAAGTGTTACTTTGACTAGAAAGTGTACATCTAGCTTGATAGTAGATGTTTTGTGTTATCCTAACATCAAGAACTTAGACCAGTTAAGGTTTGGTGGGTTTAGGGTTTATCATGGTTTATAATCTTCTCAATAATGCTTTACATTTAGTCATGCCATGATGTGTGTCTAAATGTTAGTTCATTTGCTTTCATATGTATGATCTTGATATATGTGTGATGATGATGTTATGTGAGAATATGTTTTGCTTACATCAACTCACCCTTACATGCTTGTTGTATGCTATTGCAACAATCATACTTGGTATAGAATTAGACTTTGTTGTAAGTGGCAATGGAAGAAGACAAAATTTCAAATGATTTAAAAAATTTATTTTACTAAGACTTACATGATATATTTTATTTTGAGGACTCCTGTGTCTTAATGATGGATGTATAATTTATATATATATGTGTGTGTGTGCGCGCGTGTGCGTGTGCGTGTGTGTAATTATATAATGATTTTATATTGGTACTATAATGATAGTTCTATAGGGTGTTACATCTTCATTTTGGTAAATCAATTTATTTGAGAAGTAAGATTCGTAATAAGTGAGACAAGTTGCAAACTTTAGGTTAAATACCTATAAATGATTTGAGGTGATCTTGAATGTAAGATGTATTAGTCTATTATGATAATTTGTTAAAGTGTTGAATGATTGGTTTTGTAAGAATTCAGTGTTTGAATCTAGTTGAATTGAGATCGAGATATTTTGAATTATATTAGGAAGAGATGTCTAAAATTAAAATGAATCTTGTTTTAGTTCAATTGGAAGTCAAACTAAGTTATGATGTTCAAGTATGTCGCTTAAGTGATTAGAGGGTTACATGAGAAAGGCAGAAGAGGTGGAATTTAATGTTTGATAGAGTACAATTGTTCAAGTGTTCAATTAAAATAATGACTTATAGTTTGAGCAAGGAAGATGTCGAGACAATTCTTTCGTCTGAGAAATTGGACACACAAACACTCTGACACTCAAACTAGGAAAAAGCCTGAACAATTCTTTTTTTTTTTTTAACTTAGAGTTTCTCAAACGAAGGATGATTGCTTACAAATTATCTCTCCTCTAAGAGTATAATGCTCAAATGCCATGAGATTTACTCAAGCAACAAAGTATGTTAATCAAGCGATATTCCACAGTTTCAATGAGGGAAAGTAAATTTTTTTTCCATTTTTATTTGAGGAATGCCTATCAAGTGAGAATGTTGTCCTCAAACGACATTTATTTGTTTCAATGGTTTATGTTTGTTAAATTAAATGAAACCTATTTCAAAGTTTTTTTTATATATAATATATGTTCAAGGGATTGATATGTAAGTGATGAAATGAAATGATTATGGATTTAGTTATATATATTGAATTATTTAAATGAATGGTGAATTTAGTGGAGATATGTGTTATTAAGTTGGAAGAGAAATGATAGGTACTAAGAATGATAACTTGACTTGATTTGTGATTTGTGGTATTACTCATTATTAAAAGGAGATATATTGGTTTCACTAATAATCTAAATCATATTGATAAAGATACAAAATAATGATAAATTTTTAAAAAAGTTATTGCATTGAACTTTATGATGTAGATGCAATGAATTATGTTGATATAATTGAACTATCATTGATGAACCATTACTTTTTTTTTATTTTATATGGATTAGATTTTAGTTATGATGGAAATTACTCAATACATTTATTCTAGAATTCTAGAAGGTGTTGTAGTTCCTTAAAATTTTGTTGAAGTGAGGAATGAGTGAGAATGCAATTTCTTGGACATTTGATGATGCAAGGGACTAGTCTCATCAATTTGATTTAGATTATTATAGTGACAACAATGGTAGTTGATTACATGTGTTAATTATAACATGGAATATGACATGGAGTGTGTGTAAGATATGTAGTTTATGAATTAGTCTATTTTTAACTTATCTTTTTGTATCTTATTTTATCATGTAATGTTTTTATAATTATATTTACTCCAGAGAAGATAAAATCACAAATAATGATATGAAGAAACAAAAAGTGTATATAATTTTATTAAAAAAAATCTCATTATATATAATTTTGCTTTATAAAACTCAATATGTTTTGAGTAAGATGTAAACTTTAAGGATGATAATGTGGGGGCGGGCCATACGGATCAGCCCACAGTCCGCCACCAAAAATCGCGGGACAGACTTACTAATTTAACCACTAATCCATTTAGGCCCGCCCCGCATAACCTGCGACCCATGCAGGCCAACAACGAGGCGGACAGGTTGGCCCGCATAAATAAAAAATAATTTATTTATTTTTTTCATAAATAAAATCATACCTCATCCATCATTGCAATGTGATCTTTATTTTATTTTATTTTAAAAAAATGAATTTAATGTACTAAAAACGAAATGTTTTATTTTAATTATCTAAAGAAATGATAGTGAATTTAGTTTTAAGTAAAGTTTCATATTTAAAATTTTTTAATAAAAAGGTAATATAAAAAAGATATTTCAATAAGATATTCATTAAAAAAAATGTCATCTTCATTAAAATATTTTGTAGAAAATTTTGATAAGATACTTTGATACATTTACATACATATAGAGAAAAATAGATACAAAACAAAACTTTAATCATTTTTAATAAAACTTTATAACAATCCTCATACTTGAATTACTTAATATTTTTATCTTAATTGAATGAATTGAAACACAGATAAAATATTGATTTTTTTTATATTCTTAAACAAGGTTTTTTCTTGGAATTTTATGGATGAAAAGAAAAGCATTAGAAAATTATATAAGGAAAGGTTCAACACATTAAAGAAATTTTACAAACTAATTTTAGTTTATGAAAGAGTATATTTTTACTTTTTTTTTCTTATTTTTCTATCTTAGAGAAGAACTTATGAAGAAGAAGCTCCTTGAATCAGGCCCTTAACATTAAAGTAGTATGTACCCTTTTGTCCCACCACTTGCAAAATTAGGGTTGTATGTGCTACCCATTAATTAATAAGGAAGTGACCCTACATGTACCCAAGCCTATGTGGATTTGAATCTATATCTCTCCAAGGGCAAGCTACCACACCCTCCCATCATGCAACCTCATAGCATGTCATCACTTCATCATATTAATATGTATATAAAATGCAATATTTTATAAATATATCCAATGGTGATAAATAAAAAACCATGGTAAATAAAGAATTATTTACATAAACCCTTAAATGAAATGAAATAGTATGTCCTTGTGATAAAAAAAAACCCTAATACATGAAATACACTCCACCCAACATTAGGCCTTTTATAGTAATTATATGAAATATTTATTCCATTAAAATTAGATTAAATGGCTTCAATATCTAATGGATTAATTAGTTGACAAAAATACATTGATTTAAAAAGAAAGACCAAGATTTACTTTTTGCAAAATAAGAGAGGTGTGTGATTAATCCCAAATCAAGGATTAGTGTAGTATAAAAGATTGATACTTTTGGGAATACCTCAAAGTTTTATCAAAAAGCAAAAGACCCAAATTAAGGTGGTTATGAAAAAAATTATATAATTTGAGTGTATTGAACTATGTAGCACATATACGGATACGGACACGAAGATACGTATAATCTCTAAAATGTAGGACACGGGGACACGGATCTATATATTATATAATTTTGAATTATATAAATTGAAAATAAATATTTATGTTTAAAAGTATGTTTCAGATTCTTCTGGGAGTAGAAAGATATTTTTCATCACTGGTCTAAAAGAATTTGTTCCTTATTTTTATAATCATAATAAAACTTTATACAATAAATTTGAGTTTTTAGAAAATTATTGTATTTATACCTTTTAAAATTGTGTTAGAACCGTGCTAGAATTTTCAAAAATCCAACAAATATTTTTTGAATTGAGCACTTCACCGATAAGTGTCCTACGAGTGTAGATACCGATACGTGTGTCCGACACGGATACATCCATTTTAGAGAAGTGTCCGAGACTCATAGGTATTGAATAATTCAAAGTTATAAGCTAAAGAATTCAAAAATTAATCAATTTCCCTTTAAAAAGTAGTATGATAAAAAAGAATGTTAATATGTAATTATTTTTAAACGTTTCTAAAAATCTCGTAAATTGTCTATCTTTTTGTTCATATTTTTTTTCCTATAATGATAGAAAAGAGTCTCAATAAGAACATTCTTCTCCGGTGAGCGAATATTCGTTTTCCCTCTTTGTATTGGATTTGAATTTTAAAATTACCTTTTTCATAAAAAAAATCCTATTATATTTAACTAAAACTTTTAAATTATATAAAGAAGTTTCGTGGTATTCAATTAGTATAATTAGAAAGTTTCAAGGAGGACAACAAAAATTCCATCATACTATAAATTTGTTTTAAACTAATATAAAATATGTTGGTCTTCAAAATATATACATTTGATTGGTTATTTTTTTTAGCAAATTTCTTATTCCCCTTGTATTCTTTGGTGTCTTAATAAATAAACGCAAAGAATTAGAGACAAGGAAAGATGAAAGAGGATAAGAAAAGTTAAAAAAATGGATAAAATAAAAGACAAATAGAAAATAATATAATCAAAATTAGAAAGGCAATAAGAAAGGGAGAATATAAAATAAAAAATAAAAAATCAAAGGGTGCATAAATATATTAAATAAAATAAGAAGAAAGAAGATCAATCAACATAAAAAAAAGGATAAAAGAGAATAAATAAAATCAGAAAATGGGAAAAATGAAAAACAATAAAAAAAAACGAGATGGAAAAGATAATAAAATAAAATAAAGTAAAAATAAGGAAAACATAAAAAGAGGAGAATAAGATAGCCTTACTTACTTGACGTCTCACAAAATTAATTTTTTTTTATAAAAAGTTTTCATGTTAGATATAGTTAGATATAACTATGCACTTGACATCTCAATTCACAAAATTAATTAAAAACTTCAAAAAATTATGTTAGATATAGTTAGATATAACTATGCACTTGACATCTCAATTCACAAAATTAATTAAAAACTTCAAAAAATTATGCATAAAAAGGCACTTAAATGCAAACATAACTTTGTTAACAATGGAATTAAGAAACTTTAATTTGATCTTAAAATCTCAAAATACAAAATTGAGTTTGGGGCATCAAATAGGAAGTTGGATACCAACAAATATTTTATACAGGGTGTGTAGTCTTTGGTGCCTTAATAATGTATTCCCCTTGTATTCTTTGGTGCCTTAATAAATAAACGCAAAGAATTAGAGACAAGGAAAGATGGAAAAGGATAAGAAAAGTTAAAAATGGATAAATAAAAGACAAAATAGAAAATAATATAATCAAAATTAGAAAGGAAAGAAGAAAGGGAGAATATAAAAAAAATAAAAAAATCAAAGGGTGTATAAATATATTAAATAAAATAAGAAGAAAGAAGATCAATTAAAATAAAAAGGATAAAAGAGAATAAATAATATCAGAAAATGGGAAAAATGAAAAAGAAAAACGAGATGGAAAAGAAAAGAAAAGAAAAGAAAGTAAAAATAAGAAAAACATAAAAAAAAGAGGAGAATAAAATAGCCTTACTTACTTGACCCCTCACAAAATTAATTTAAAACTTGAAAAAATTTATGCATAAAAAAGGCACTTAAACACAAACATAACCTTTGTTAACAATGGAATTAAGAAACTTTAATTTGAGCTTAAAATCTCAAAATATAAATTTGAGTTTGGGGCATCGCATAGGAAGTTGGGTGCCAAAAAATATTTTATACGGGGTGTAGTCAGTATTTTAAGGTGGTGTAAATAGTAATTACAAAACATAAACTATTTCTAACCCAATTGAGCTTGTGTGGGCTGAAATATCCAATGCCAAATAAACCTCAATAAATAGTCATTCCCACCAAGATCTCTTAGATTCTATAGAAATCTTTGAGAGTAACTCTAGATGTTAATTAGTAAGATAATTTTGAGAGTTAAAAAGTTCTTTAACATTCTTGAGAGGTGCATGAAGTTGTGAGAAGGTTGGAGTAGTGTTCATCCTTTAAGAGAAGTTGAAGGAGAAAGTTCCAATACCTTTTTCTTCTAAGCATGAGGAATGAGGAAGAGAATGTTTTCTCTTTTTATCATGTTGATTCCATAAGATGAACTTTGGCTTTCAAAGTTCTCTTACTCTTTTTACATTGTTGTGTTCATTTTTTTATTTATGTTATGCTTATTGTCCAATTTCTACAACATATTTATTGGATAATTTTGGTGACCAAGTTGGATTAGAAGTTTTCTTTAGTTTAGCATGAACATGTTTGAATATTGTCTTGGTTTTGGTTTGTTTTGCATGTTGAAGATGTATTAATAAAAATGTTGTTCTGCATAATTTTTGGCAATGACATATTAATTTAGTCCTCGAATATGATGAATTTTCTAATAAATTTAATTTATCTTTTTTAAGATTTTGTTGATAAACGTGTCTGAAAGAATATGAATAAGCTTTCATTTTTTTCACAAGTGATTTTAAACTGAATATAAACAATGTATATTAATTCTTGAGACAAATATTATTTGTTGAAATTTTTATTTATATTTTTTATCCCTTTTTAATTGAATCTTTACTAGTTAATGGAGCAAAACTTAATTTTTGTTATGGTGTCTGATATATATTTTAGTAGGATTTAATCACGATTTAAATTTTT
>Ga0123341_1004453_pt1 | contig 12299 bp, 11 predicted proteins | sample Turbeapinknodule_FD_89959 | JGI IMG/M metagenome (GOLD analysis project Ga0123341, IMG submission 89959) | Root nodule microbial communities of legume samples collected from Mexico - Turtle bean Mexico pink nodule | ecosystem: Host-associated > Plants > Roots > Nodule | place: Mexico: Nepantla... | reverse complement strand
CACACACACACACACACACACACACACACACACACACACACACACACACACACACACACACACACACACACACACACACACACACACACACACACACACACACACACACACACACACACACACTTCATTTTGAGAGGAGAGCGGGTATATCCTCTCCCTCTCTTCCCTACACAACCACAGATCCAAATAGCTGATATCTCCTCACTTCTTTGCTTGTGAACAGTACATCCATAGAAGCAAACAGGGGGTTAGGCTTTGTTTGCTTCCATAAATGTACTGTTCACAAGGAAAGAAGTGAGACGATATCACTGGTTTGGATCCAGGGTTTTGCAGGGAAGAGGAGGAGAGGATATACCTGTGAACAGTAAATATCATCTCCCCTCAAAATGAAGAGACGTAGAGGAAAAACCACATCAACATGTGCTATTTACGAATTTACCCTCATTCATCCATAAGAGTTTTTAATATTAAAAAACAGTATTTTATTTATGTATATAAGATGAGATTTTTTTTCTAATTTTATAGTATATATTTAATATTTTAAGAAATTATTTGAAATTCTCTTTTTATTTAATTTGTTATTGCGTTTATATTAATATATTTTTTATAATTATTATGTTTATGAGTTTGTAATTTATTTGATAATAGTTTTTTATGAAATTATTTTCTATTGTTAATTACATTATATTTTTTTTATTACTATATGATTTTTAATAATAAAAAATATTATCTTTTATTTATATTAGATCTGATTTATTTTTTAATTTTATAACGCATGTTTAATATTTTAAGAAATTATTTGAAGTTTTATTTTTATTTAATTTGTTAAATACATTTTTTTTTAATTATAATTTTTAAATTATATATATTTATATTTAATATATATTTAGTTTCTAATTTTAATTTTTAAATCTACGAAATATGTGAAAATTGTTTATTTCTAAAAAAAATAACTCATTTCATTATTAAAAAAATTTAATAGACATGGATAAATTTGTATAGTAACATTTAACAATTTTTTTTTAAAAAAAAACTCTCTCGCAACCATCATAACACTCACAAATTTCCATAAACTTTCCTCACACATTCACTTTAACATACTCCAATCCAAACAACCTCACTTTCTTCACATTTTCTTCTCACATCCACTCCCTCAAATCATTACACATCCACTCCCCAATCCAAACACACACTAAGAGATAAAACAAATATAGATAAATGTATTCATACTTTTGAGAAGACAGAATGTAGAACGCTGAACTCTTTAGCTTATTGCCTATACTTCCCTGTAACAACTTCCTTCTCTTTCCTTTCTACTTTATTTTGTAACTAGAGAAAGATAAGAGTCCCACACCCTCTACACATTGACACCTATGCACATGACACATATTTGATGCTGCAGACGTGACAATGACGTGACAGAGAGAGATTGTGCGCGAATGAGCAGCGTGAGCTTCATAATAGGGTAAAAAAAAGAATATATTACATCGGTTCTTAGAAACAACCAGTGTAATATATTTTTGTTTACTCAGAATGACCATTATTACATCGATTAAGTCATCTAACCGATGTAATATATGATCCATATTAAAAAAAATTGAATTTTTTTTCATAAAGAGTGAGTGAGTCATAAACGTCACATAGGTAACCACTTACATACACACGGGTAACTAGCTCTGGTTGGGTTATTACATCGGTTAAGCTATCTAACCGATGTAATATATTGTTTTTATTAAAAAAAATTGATATTTTTTCATAAAGAGTGGGTGACCATAAATGTCACATAGGTAACCACTTACAAACACATAGGTAACCAGTTTTGCGTGAGCTAGTATATGCGGAGGAACTTGTGATTGGGTAGTTCTAGTAGGGTTATTACACCGGTTAAGCCATTTAATTGATGTAATATATGGTTCTTATTAAAAAACAATTGATTTTTTTTCATGAAGAGTGGGTGGGCATAAACGTCACATAAATAACCACTTATACACACAGGTAACCAGTTTTGTGTGCATCACATAAGTAATCACTTAGAGACACGGGTAACCAATTTTGCGTGTTACGAGTCATACATTATAATATAGAGCCAGTGTCACATTCTCACCAAATATCACGTATGCAGCGTCAATTAATTTCACTTTCCTAAAAGAGATAAGCGAATAAATATATATATATATATATATATATATATAAATAAAGAAATGTGCGTAAGAGAATCAGAAATCCGTTGTAGTCTAGTTGGTCAGGATATTCGGCTCTCACCCGAAAGACCCGGGTTCAAGTCCCGGCAACGGAAACATGTTTTTGTTTTGCAATGTGTATCATTTTTATGAAAAAGACAAAAGGTGTGTTGTTGAGTGGGTAACGCACATTGTGAAGTGCTGAAAAGCAACAAGTGAGGGCATTCTTCACCCCCACACGTATCTGTTTCTCATTTGCTTTATCTGATGCCACTCTTCACCCTCATATTACCATTCCCCATCACTGCTCAACAACTGAGTATCTTGGCTTCTGCTTCTTATTTTGCATATGAAACTCATGCACTTCAGCTCTCACACTTTTTTTCTATCCATTCCATCACTCTTTCAAACCTACCCACCCTGTCCACATAAACTATATATATTTATATATTTCACTCTCACCCAAACTTTTCGTCTCAACACCTTCATCATTCATTATCTTCAACAGTAGTCTTCAAATTAAAGATGTATACTAAAATAAATAAATCGTATAAAATTTTAATGGAAAGTACAAAATATCTCAATCTTTCCAAAACTAATTATTTCAAGCACAAAATTAATTTTGATCCGAATGTAAAAGTACGAAAACATTAGAGAGAAAAAATTAAGACTTCATTTTTTATATGTATTTCGACCTTATCCCATTCAGTTCCGCGATTCGCAAAACCTGTTTCTTTAAAGTGTTTGAAGTCTATAATTCCCTGCATTTTTTAAATAATATTTTCAGCACAAATTTATCTCATACATTGAAAGTTGACAATAAAAATATTTAAAATGTAGTAAAACATATTATGAAAATATTGGTATTGTATAGGCAACAGAGTCCGTATGTATATACACATATTATACGCCGGCACCAAGAAAAATACAGTTTGACAGTGGAAGAGAAAAAAAAAAATGAGAAAGGGTTTACGCAAGTGTGACATAAGAAGGAGAGAGAAAGAAGCTAAGAGCGAATTGGAGAAGTGATGTGAAAGGATAGCATCGCCCTTTGTTGGGTTATTTGTATTCCCCTGCGCTAAGCAACGCAACACAACACAAGACAACACAACCTTAACCTATGCAGAGGTCGTGGAGTGGTAGTGGTAGTGTTTGGCGTAAGAAACCATCCTTGGACTTGGACATGGACACCGACCAACACCTACCCACGTACGATCCCCTCTCCGACGTTGCCCAGAGACACCTCTCTCGTCTCAGATCAGCACAACACGCTGTCCATCTCATCCCTCTCCTCGTTCTCTTATGCGCCGTCGTTCTCTGGTTCTTCTCCGCTCCCACGTCTCCACCACATCATAACTAAAGGTTACCTCTTTTCAATCTCACCCTTCTCTCCCTTTCCTCTTCCCACCAACACTCTCTAATTTTTACCCATCCGTTGCAGATTTCTATTTCAGACTCTGGTCAACGCCTGCATAAGAAATGGGTCTCCGTCTTTTCTTGACTTTTCTCCAGACTCTCCGCAACGACGAAGAAAACCTGAATTGCTCTGCTTATTATTAGATTGTCTATCAGTAGATTGCTTGTACGCTTATTCATCCTCAACCCTCTTCAATTTTCACTTTATTATTACACGAATTTGTTGAATCCTCCTGATTTAAGCGGAGAGCAGATTATAGAGATTATATACAAATTTATTATGCAATTGGTTTTCTGAAAGAAAATAATAGAAGTGCGAGTTAACATGATTGCTATGCCAGAGAAATTTAGTGATACAGATTAATGTTAATTTCGGAATGCATCTGTTGTTAGTGTCACTGTTTTATGGTATCAGAGGAATTATTTCCCAATAACAAAGATGTCGAGTGTTTCCACTATTAAATCTGTATTAATTGGTAAAAGTACACTGGATTTTGTTTTTGGCAAGCCAATCATATTAGGTAAAATAATAAGGGAGGAGTTCGCAGATTTAATGTACTTATTTAAGATTGGATAAATGCTGTGATTGTAACCTTTTGAATAATGAACGCAAACATCTATCTTTTTATACCCATTCAATGCAGTGTGTATATATATATATATATATTCAGGCACACAGATTGAAGAGAAATGAAGCATCTTTCAATGTGGTTGCCATTGGCAGCCATGCTTTTCTTCTTTATAGACTCTCACATGTAAAATTTGTATGCTCTAACAATGGCCCGAGCCTGACTAGTTTAGGTATGACAATATTGTTCCTAACAGAACACACCAGTGGGTTCTCCCACTGCAAAGCGGAACCCACAAGGTTTGCACGTATGGTTAGTGGAAATACACGGGGCCATCTTTCAGTGCCATAGGACCTGAAAGCTTCTTCCACAGATGGGTCTTCAGACTTGATTGCTCTGGCAAGCTTTTTAGCAAGAACCACTGAGTCTTCCAGTGCACAACAAGCTCCTTGCCCAAGATTTGGGGTCATTGGATGCCATGCATCTCCAACCACCACAACTCTTCCTGCAGAAGCACCTGGACTTATGGCTGGCCAAAGCCACCTGTCTACCAATGGAGTCTTGATCACAGTATCATCCGGCGTACAATCCACTATGTTCAATAGCTCCGAAGGCCAATCCTTCACCAGTTCCTTAGCTTGGTTCTTCAGCACCAATGAGTCGGTTATTTTTGGACCTGCCATCGATAATTTTTTCATGAGATTTTATGGTATATCATGCAAGTTGCGACTACAAAGTCACTGACTTAATTTAACCATGCGTTTTGTTCATAATAACAACCTGGAGAAGGACTATTGAAGCAGATGAACCAGTAAACTTTGGTCGGAGAAACAGGAACAAAGCCGGCGCGCAACCCTCTTCCGTAGATATAATTCACTCTTGGTCCAAAAGGTTGTCCATCAGAATAAGACGCAAGTCCACGGAAAGCACAGTGACCAACGTACTTGGGCTCGGGAAATCCCATCCACTTAGCTATTGGTGATCGAATTCCATCGCACCCTATCACAGTCTATTTAGAGATTAAATCGATTTTCTATTCATAATGGGCATCATTTAGTAATTCTTTGGACTCTGTAACACTAAGATTTCAATTATATAGCCAATCATTTCATTAACTAAACATGTGATGATGAATGATGCCCGCAGCTAGAAATTTAGTAATAGTTATATCACCATGACTAACCTTTGCAAGCAACTTAGAGCCATCCACAAGTTCCAACAAGGTATCCCCATTTGGAGTGGCTTCAATCCTTGCTAATTGTGAAGAATATTGAATGGTATTCAGTGGTAGCTCACCAGCCAAGGTTTCCAAAAGCACTCTCCTCTCCACTGCACGTACCTCTTGACTGCATTTCATGACTTAATATTTGTCCTCACCAAAACTTACTGCCTTATCATAATAACCAGTGCTTGATGACAATTACAAAATTGTAAGAGAAAATGACAATTGAGTTTTTTTTTTTATCTTCAGTGTATTTTCTTAAAAGAAATTAGCTTATATAAGTTAGTTTTGATCTAGGAAATAAGTTTATTTCATTTCTTTTGATTGTCCTGATATCCTGTTGGAGACTAGCCTTTACTAACAAATGTTGTTTCATACACACATATAAGCATCAATTTCCAATGTTATTTGTACAAAGCATGATTATCTGCTAATCATCCCAAACCATGCCCAGTGAAGCATACTTCATCATCATATCCACACACCACTGAACGTACCTTTCATCCTCTTGCTTGAAATTGAAGGCGCGTAGTTCCCTTCCATCCTCGGACTTCACCACCATCCTGTACAGCTGATAGTGTAACCAGATCAAGCTCAGCTGGTATACAGATTAAAAAAGATCAAGTTTTTCAAAAGGGTGTTCATGTGTTCATCCATTTACCCTTGAATTTCTAAGAACTGAGTTCTGAGATCATTAGCCACTCCAATTGCATCGAGTACCCTCCATCCGTTTTTGATAAGGGTGAGAGAGGTTCCACCGGTTCGAAGTGACTCTGCCTGCTCCAGCACCAGGGACCGAACTCCAAGCCTGATGCACAAATGAAACGTTAGATCATCACAGTGAATAAACAAGATCGTGGCTATGAAGAGTGCTGGAATTGTAACCTGTGAAGGGAGAGAGCAGTGGCAAGGCCTGCTATCCCAGCACCCACGATCACAACTTGTTCCTTCGGTACATCAGATTGAGATTGAGCCTTTATGACTCTGTAACCTCTGCGGGTTCCAATTCCATGTCCAAACCCATCAATGTTCGTGAACAATGTTTTGGTGAGACAAAACGGTGAGGTGTGAGATTTGAGGAAGACAAATGACGAGGTTGTTGTAGCCATAGATGTTGTGATATGTTGAGAGCGGTAGCAGCTACGCCATAAGCATTACGGTTGTGGAGGGAGATAGGGGTGTGTAGTGTTCAACCTTGCACCATACAAACTAGTGGTGGGGAACATCTTTTGAAAACCAACACTGTAAATGTTTTTTAAGTTTTCAAAATAAGAGTGTGTTATTAAGTTTTTACTTCATTCAATCACAAGTTATGATAATATTATGTTTGTCAACTGCTACAAGATACTTTTGGAATTTTAGAAATTTATAATACTATTTGAATTACTAATAATTATATATTTTTTCCTTCAAAATAGTTGTTGTAATTTTATAGTCTAGAATAGAAAATAACTGAGATAAATGATAAAAAGTGTATTTTTAAATTATTTATAAGCACATTATATAATTATGGTTAAAAGAAAGTACTGTCGCACAGAAATATTTATATTGTGTGCTATCACATCCTAATATTAGATATTTCCCAAAAAAATATCACCCAAAATCTTTTTATATTATATTATATATATAGTACGTATTTCCTACGCAAACATCAATACTACTAAATATTATCATATTTTTATTCTGGCTCGCTGTTATGTAAGTTATATGTATAAATTAATAAATAAATACACATGTGTAATAATTTACATAAACAATTAGTTGAATTTATATGTTATACATTTAATATTGTTGTTTAATTTTTGTAAATAAAATACATGTATCTTTCTAACTTACATGTAATAAATAGGAGTGAAGTAGGTTATCTATGTGGTCTACTCTAAATAAAGTACCAATTATTTGTTGGTGTTCAATTTTAAAAGTCCTCTAACAATTAACCATTCCATAAAGAGAAAAAAATCATAACTAATATGCAATGACAATGACATGAAAGCCAATATATAATAAAAAAAAAATAACAATTGAATAATGTTACAAATATCCTTTAATTGAATAAATACCAGCGTTTATTTTTTATTTTCTAATTCTTTAACACCTTACTATAGTCCACAATTACTCTATGTCTCTCTTTGTATCCGAGTATTACTGTTTATCTAGATTGAAAACGAAGGAAACATCATGTTTACATCTAGGTGTTTATGGGTATTAGAGAGAGAGAGAGAAAAGGCGAAGAAAGTGGATAAGGACTCTAGGTTGTGAAGATTTGGTGAGAAAATATTTGGTTTTACCATATTACCCTTCATCAATTATCTTATTTGTCATATCAGCCCGAGCTATGCAGTTGCAGATATTCCCTCCACATGAGATTCTCACGCATAAGATTCCATTTGCATAAAAACAGATTCATACAATGTTCGATGGGTTACTTCAAGTGTGGTGAGTGATGAATAAATATGAGAGGGATGATAAATATGGGGGAGGAGAGGAGGTGAGTTATTTGTTTTGAGTTGAGGGAGTACCTTAGAAGTGGTCGGAGGTGCACGGTGGTAGAAGGTGTGCGATCGTTGGAGGTGCGCAGTTGTCGGAGGTTCGCAAAAGTTGGAGGTGCGCGATTGTCGGAGGTTCGCAAGCGTTGGAGGTGTGCGGTTGTCGGAGGTGCAAGGTGTGGGTGGGGTTCCGTTCGTGGTGGTGTTTCGTTAGTGGTCGTCGTTGGACGGTGGACGGTTTTGCTGGTGGTGGTCGGTTGACGGTTGTAAATGGAACAAATACAGACCTTATAAGAAAAAATCTCCCCTCCTCTCAACCCATATCAAACATAGCTCCCTCAATACTATCGTACTAGTTTTCACTATCTCACCCAACGACATCAGTCATACAAATGAGGTTGCTTGAATACAACTTTTTCATTCCTCCGTTAGCATGTTATTGATAACCCCCAAATACTTTGTTCTACAACAGTGTCGCACTGCAACCTAAATACCACAACAAATAACTAACCAATTAACACAACCAAAATAACTCGATTAAGAAAATCAATAAAACCAATTCACATAAATATTGACAAAAACATACTCATGACATTTTGATTCATGAACTTCGATTGTAGTCCTTGTCATGTCAAACCTGAAAGCAATGAACAATTTCATAATTAATTTTGGTACTTCGTTCCATTCAGTAAGGCATAAAAAAGAATTATGGTTACCTATTGACAAATTGAGGAGTTGCACTCAAACATGACAATTCAACCCACAATTATTTCACACATGAACCCACAACAATACAATGCACACAACAACACAAGAAAAGGGCATTGCCTTAACATTGACCAGACCATGAATTCAAATTCAAAATTGGACACCTAAGTGAAAAAATATGGTTACCTCCTAAAAAATTGAGGGGTTGCACTCAAACATGACAATTCAAACCACAATTATTTCATACATGGACCCAGAACCATACATTGCTCACAAAAACACAAGAAAAGGGCATTGCCTTAACATTGGCCAACCCATGCATTCAAAATCAAAATTGGACACTCAAGTGGAAAAATTTGATTACCTACTCACGAATTCAGGGGTTGCACTCAAACATGACAATCCAACCCACAATTATTTCATACATGAACCCAAAATCATACATTGCTCACAACAACACATGAAAAAGGCACTGCCTTAACATTGGCTAGCCCATGCATTCAAAATAAAAAATGGACACCAAGTGAAAAAACCTGGTTACCTGCTCACGAATTCAAGGGTTGCACTCAAACATGACAATCCAACCTACAATTATTTCATAATGAACCCAAAACCATACAATGCACACAACAACACAAGAAAATGACACTACCTTAACATTGCCCAACCCTTACATTCAAAATCAAAACTGGACACCCAAGTGAAAAAAAATTGGTTACCTGCTCAAAAGTTGAGTGACTGCACTCAAGCTTGACAATCTAACCCACAATCCTTTCATACGTGAACCCATAAGAATAGAATGCAGACAATAACACAATAAAAGGGCATGACCTTAACATTGTCAGGCCCATCCATTCAAAAAGAAAACTGGACACCCTAGTCAAAAAATGTTGGTACCTGCTCAAAAATTTCAGGGATTGCATCTTGCATTGCAAAACAATTGCATATTTCTTTACACACAACACCCTAAATCCATAAAAATTCTATTTTCGCAACATCGAAGTAGACACCCTATAAAATTTATTCAAACCCAATCTAATAACACAGAATCATCCATCACGATGAACACTTCAACAACAAATAAAGAAGCATTGGCGACCGCATAACAAAGACGTTTTCCTGATTTCAAACACCCTACACCGACAAAAGTTTGGTTTGTGCTTCACTAACAGTTCTGATTGATGAGTGAAGCCAATAGCGTTGAGCACTTAAACAACAAACAAACAAGCAACGACGACCGCACAAGAAAGACGTTTTCGGTTTCTGCTTCGTTGTTCTACTCCTTTTTCTCCCTCCCTCCGACAACGAGGCCGCGCTTCTTTTTCCCTTTTGTTCGAAACTCTCCCGCTTTCGCACCCGCACTTAAATGCTTACACTTTTACAAAACTTCCCTCAGTGCCATATCACTCCCATTGCCCTTAGTGTCATCACTCCCATCAAAATTACAATAAACTCCACTGCCACATCCTCACCCAATATCACGTCTGTAGTAAGTCTATGTAGAATGTTAACTAAACATTTTCATATTAAATAGGATGTTAGAATGTTGGTTGGGATAGAGGGCAATGAAAAGACAACGTAGTTAGAATAATTTCGTATAATTTATTATTGCATTTATTTCTGTTTTATCCAAACTTGCATATATACTAATTTTTTATTTCAAGAGCAACATCAATTATCTTTAAACAATGACCTGATAATTGACACAGCCGAAAGTGAAAACACACTCTTAACAAACAAATTAATTGATATTTTAACTATTTTTATTTTTAATTAAAAATATTATATAATATTATTATAAAGGGTTGTTGAATAGTGTTATTCACTCTGCATGAGTGGTAACAAAACTTTTCCCCTAAAAGAAAGTGTGGTATATCATAAAGCATTGATTTGTGTTTGGTGGATGGTGGATGGTGTAGCACTTTTTTAATTTTGCTCCTCTTCTGCAACTCATCCTTATAAATGCACCAACGCTCCAAAATTTGTGGTCACTCTCTCAGTTAAGATCAATACATTGAAAAAACAAAAAACAGAACAAAACAATGGAGGTGCATGGGAAGGGTAGCGCCCCAAGCCAGAGCCTCTCAGAGTTGCAGATTTTGACTATAATGAGCGTGCCACCGCTCAAGGTGACAGAGCCACGCCGAGTTCGCAAAGTTTTGGTCAGTGACGAGCACACAAACTCCATTCACGGATGCTACCAAATAGTTCTGTGCTACCAGAATTTGAAGGAGGGTGATGATGGTTGGTACATGGCTGGTTGGATCGTGGAGTCACTAGCCAGGGTTCTGTTGGATCACCCTCTTCTTGCAGGTCGCCTTCAGAGAATGGATGGCACAGGGTTCGAAATTGTGGCCAATGATTCTGGCATTAGACTGTTAAAGGCATGTTACCCGACAAGCTTGTCACACTTTCTTGAGCTGAACAAGAGAAACCAACATCTCAAGACCGAGCTTGTGTTCTGGAAGGAAATTGATGCTCAGTGTCCTCAGTTCTCTCCCCTTTGTTATGTTCAGGCAAATGTTACATTACATACATATACTATTTGTTTTTGTCTTTTTGTTAACCAGTTCTGTTTCATTCTGTGCATTTTTAGTCTCTTTTTGGTTGGTTTTAATGGATTGTGAGTGTCTGTGTGTTTATTTTTAGGTGACAAACTTTGAATGCGGAGGATACACTATTGGCATTAGTTGCAGCCTGCTATTGGCAGAGGTTTTCCTGGTGGAAAACTTTCTGGGAAAATGGGCCGAAATACACCATAACATGTCACTCCAACATGGAGAAATTCAGAGACCCGTATTTTACCATCCTCCTATGAAAAACTGGGAGTCTCTTCCATTAGTTAACCGTTCAGAAAGTGAAAGCGGGGTGCAGAGCTTGGTGTTCAAAATCATCACCGAGGATGCAAAGATGGGGAGGGAGTTGGCAATGCTTTGTGTTGAGGAAGCAGAACGGAAGCTAGAGAGTGATTTGGGTTCAGAATTTTGTGTGATGGTGAAAGAGTGTTCATCAAAGGTAATCAAAGTTGAAAGTTGGTCAAGAGGTGAGGGAATGGAACTGAAGTTGAAGTATGAGATGAGAGGAAGCAGGTGGGAAGAGTTTGCAGTGCAGGAGGTGACATTCAATGAGGGAAACAAACCTGTTCATGTTTGTTCTTGGATTGATTATGTGAGGAATGGATATGTTATGACAGTACCTCTCCCCAACCTCAAGAACAATGCATTTGCTGTGATTGTAGTCTCACCACCTCTTTCTTCCCTCTCATTCTAGTCCCACATCAATTCCCACAGTGTATTGGAATTCATAAATTTGTAATAAATTCCGTGTTTCGTTTTAAGTTACTTTCCTTATTTATCTCTTAGGCTTATCACTATCTTATTTATTGTTATTCTGAATTTTTTTTCATTATTTAGAATGTTGCTAATCTAGTCTCATTCCTATTAAGCTAATTAATGTAATTTTTTAAGTCAATCTTCCACCAGATTGTGACATTTCTTTAGTTTTATCAGGTATTATAATAATAAAAAAAGTTCAATAAAAATTTCACTATATATCTATCATGCATTTTGATTCTTAATTGTTTATTGAACCGAATATATTGGTGTGGTGTAAGTCAAAATTATCCGGCTGTTAGTGTTTATCCATATACAAATATTTTTTTATTTAATATTGGCTTTTATTAATAAAATATTAAATAAAATTCACTTCTTAAAATATT
>Ga0123341_1004452_pt1 | contig 12299 bp, 9 predicted proteins | sample Turbeapinknodule_FD_89959 | JGI IMG/M metagenome (GOLD analysis project Ga0123341, IMG submission 89959) | Root nodule microbial communities of legume samples collected from Mexico - Turtle bean Mexico pink nodule | ecosystem: Host-associated > Plants > Roots > Nodule | place: Mexico: Nepantla... | reverse complement strand
TCCCCTCTAATTAATATATATATATATATATATATATATATATTAAATAGGAAAAAAGTTTGGGATAATGTTTTGGGATAAGAAGAAAGTAGAAGCATAGAAGGTGTTTGTGACAACAACCGAACAAGCTTGGCCTTGGCAAGGGAAATATCCCACATGGTGATGACATAATGTGAGAGTGTGACTTGAAGATGGAGATGGTAATAGGAATTGTGGTCAGCACCTGATGCATATTTGGGGGAACATGCTCTTCACCACTTTACTCTCCATTATTCTTCCACAGGAACACAAACTGCTCACACCACACTTTTATTAATACACTTTCTGGTTCAAATTTATTATAAATTATATAATTGAGAAAAAAATTATTAAATCGGAGAAGGGACACATCAATTTTTATAATTTTCAATAAGTTTAAATAAAGAAAAAGTGTGTTGTAAAAATATGCTACCAATTATTTTATGTGCACTGATTTATTTATGATAATATATATATATATATATATATATATATATTTTTTTATTTGTTAAATTGAAATGATTTTAGTGAAAACTTTTTAATGTAGTATTAAATTGTCTAACAATAAAGAGTTAGTATAGATGTCAGATGATCTTAAGTCATCTTCCAAAGAATTTAGTAGTAAACCTAGTTATCTAGGATTCAAAATCTATCTTCAAACAAGGTTAGAGATATAGTAAAGATAAAAATGAGGGTTTTGAGATTCTTATAAGAAGTAAAATAAACGCTTAAAAATAATAAAAGAAATAGGTTGACTTCATATTTTTTCAAGAACGAATTCATCATTGATTTTTTAAGATTAATATCCTTCCAATTTTTACACGAAATCAAACACTTAGTATCTCACTCGTCTCCAACTAAGCGAACAACAAATTTATTAGAACTAAGCGAATTAACCAAAGATTTTAAATAAAGAAAAGAACTAGATTATCAACAAGCGATAAAAACAATTTCTTTAACAAAAATCAGAATTCAAAAAGACCAACAATAAAGCATAAGTTGCCACACTAAATTGAAGAACAAAATTTTATCATACAGAAATCTCAATATTCATTGCGAAATCACAAGAGAATAAACTCAAATGGGCTTAACCTTTCATACGAAGACAAAACAAAAGGATTACAATGAAAAAAAAAAGAAAACTATTATGCTATGTTTTTCAAACACGTCGCGTTGTGAAGACTTCCTTTGTTTCCCTTGAATCTTGCATATTTTTATATGTTTCTTTGCTCCAAGGATCTTGGAAATATAAGGTATTATTCACATTTTCTCAGTTTTCAACTTTTCATAATTTTTAGATTTTGTTTTCAAATTTAACACAAAATTTGTTTCTTCGTATTTTTGCAGATGATTTGCTTTTAATTTTGTTCCTGAGATTTTGTAGATTTTATTATCTTATTCTCCTACACAGACTTTGTTTCCTATTTTGATTGAAAGAACCTGTTCTTAAAAGGGGTTGGAACCAAAAGAACATTCGAACTACTCCTCGGTCGGTGGGTCGGTCAGTCTGAACTTCGCTCCTTCCTCTTAGCTGAACTCTCACCCTCTCACTCTTCCACTTCTCCTCCTTGCTAGCTCCGGACTCGAATGGTACCTGCAAAAGGTACTTCGGTGCTCAAGTTAGACTTCAACACTCGACACTCACAATTTAGGATTAGATGATTGCGTTCTTGGTCCTTTGGGATCTGTGCTAATTTATATAATTATTGTGGACTCATTGTCGTTAGTGGGCCTAATAAAATGAGATTAACAAACACTGGGTCAATAATCAGTCTCGTTGTTGCTCATGTCGGTCAGTCTGGATCGGGTGCCGAGTAAGAGTCTCGGTTGTGCGGACCGTACTGACTTGCCCTCCAGGCTCGAGGATGTTTAATCCAAAGAGTCTTTATCTGAGGTCATTATGAAGGTTGGGTTTCCCGAGGTGAGATGTGACGTTGGCGGCACAGAACGTGTGATGTGATGTGTAATGATGACTTAGGTTTTTTGGTGCCATTCTTCGTGGACCATTTCATTGAGGGAGATCCAACGATAGAGATGAATGTGACGCTTCGGCTTCCTTCCTCTTCAAAGGCTATAAATAATGGTCCCCCACTATTCCACCTCACTGCTCTCTTGCTCCGACTTCCAAAACTGAGACATACTGGCGAGGTGTTTTCCCTTCATTCTGAAAGGTTAGTCATGTCTTCCTCTAGCTCTTCATCTTTTTCTTCATCATCTTTGTCTTCTCCTTCGTTCTCTTCTGACTCCTCCACGATCGAGCCTTTGTTGGTTGGGTCAATTTAGACATTGTCCCGTATGGATATCTCTGTAAGGTTCAACGATCCGAAGGATGCTGCCGACGGGGCAAAACCTGTCGAATAGTCATCCCATTGTTCGGGACTTGACTGGGTTGATCCAAAGGTGACCGAGTTCATCTTCGCCTATAGGGACTCAACCTTCTTTGGCTCCTTTATGGACAAACATCATCTATTAAAATCAGATGCTCCTGAAGACATCTTGGCTATTGATTATTGTCATCCAACCAAAACCATTTGCATGGGTCGAGCTTCCTTGGAAGGTCCATTTTTCTTTGTTTATTCTTGTCTTTTTTCGGTTTTACACGTAGCTTTACCCTTCGACGATTTTACAAAAGGGTGTCCTTCGGGCATTCAACGTAGCTCCTTCACAACTTCACCCAAACACATAAGCCTCCCTCCAAACTTTTCGGCTTATATGTGATATGTTCCACTTCCATCCATCTCCCTCCCCCTTTCTTCTTTATTACACCTCCCACCCGGTTGACCCTATCAACTGGTTGTCCTTTGCCAGTCGGTCGGGTAACACGCTCTTCGCTCCCTTCACCTCTTCATACACGAATTTCATAGGAAAGTTTTTCAAAAATTTTATTGAGCCTGAGGGTAGGGAGCTCTCTTTTGACAAGCTCGGGCAATCCAAATTCCCATTGTATTGGACCAAGACCGCTACTCGCTTCAAGCAATGGCCTCGCTCGATCGCCAGTGCTGAGGAGTGGGAGGTCTATACCTTGTTCGATAGCCTCCCAAGAAGGCTTCCTACTCGAAAGCTCCTATTTATATATAAGTCGTTCCAACGGTGGACTGATTTTCAGGGTATCTTGTTTTCTTTATCGCTTTACTTATCGGTTGGCATGTGTTGTTAACTAACGAGTCCTTTTTTGTTGTAGATATCATGACGAAAGAGGCTCCACAAGCATTTGATGTAATAAGTCAGCCAGTATGGCCAGAGGAAGCCTAGCGACAGTTGCTGCCGACAACCCCTCTACTGTCTGGGCCAAGCCCTCCACCACCTTGAAAGAGAAAAAAAAGGAAGAGAAGGTACATTGCCACCACCACTCGATCTCTAAGTGGCACTCCACGATGACCCACATTCTTCTCCAATCCGGGTCGAGACCCCCTCGCCGACAAGGACCCCTCCAACTGAAGCCGTTGTCGATCACCCTTTGGCGCTCCTTAGGGGAGACTCCAAGTTTTCAAGGGGTGTCTAGATCGGGCTAACACCGACCGAGGAGAATCTCCTCTCCTCGGTTCTTGAAGATGAACTCCTCTCGGCTTCCATAGAGTTGCACAATCGAGGAGTAGTGCTGGCACAACTAGCCGCTAATACCTGCAACCAAGGGGTTGAGGAGATATCTTGGCTTGAGCACGACCTATCTGAAGCCACCACTTCCTTGAAGTCGTCGCTGTAAGCAGTGTCGACTTACGAGTCGAGGGTGGTTTGGGTTGAGGCTGAGTTCGAGCTGAGCAATGCTCGGTGTGCTGAGGCGATGGCTCAGGAGATGGCCTAGAGGAAGAACGTGACCGAGAGGAAGAAGGTGGCCAAGCTGGAGAAGGCCATGGAAGCGCTAAGGTTAGAGAACTCAGCCTTAGAAGCCAAGAAGGTTTCTATGGAGGACGAGTTCCTCACTCAGCAAGGGAACATCGTCTTGTTGCTGGGCGAGACCTTCAACCAAGCCATTCGACAGTCCCACCCACTGTATGGGGTTCCACCTGTCGATAGTTCCTTTGACGTCAACAAAGACGTTCATGAGGGTCAGATGGTGACCTTTGCTGAGTTGTCTGATCTTCCGACATCGACGTCGAGGGCCACTAATGAAGATGTTGAATATGAAGACCAGTAGGTTTAGTCTTTAATGCTTTTTTCCCTCATGATCGGGATGTGACCTCCTTTTTTGTTCCTCTAGGGCCAGGGTTTGACTCCCTTCTCCTTTTATCAATATATCGACCATTTCTTTCTCATTCCAGTTTAATATAATACAAGTTATAATTAATTGTAATTCTCAATCGATCGAAACAATCATAAATAAGATTTATCTTGCTTAAGTTGTTGAGTGTCAGACGATATGACCGACCAGGTTGAGTGTGGTTTATTGGGCCAAGTCTTTTAGGTGTCGGGAGGGAATATCGGTTGAGGTTTCGTCCTTATCTGAACCGCATCTTTAAGTATCAGGAGGGTATACCGGTTAAAGTTTCATCCTTGACTGAACCGCGTCTTTAGTTATCGGTATGATATACTAGTTAAGGTTTCATCCTTGACCGACCTGTATCTTTAGGTGTTGGGAGGGATACCGATTAAGGTTTAATCCTTGACCGACTCACATCTTTAGATGTTGGGAGGGTATATCGGTTAAGGTTTCATATATGATTATACTGAATTTGTGTCAATTGAAGTTGTGTCACTCTGACACAACTTTATTTAAAAGAAAAGAAATACAAATCTCAGTTAATATTAATCAAAGTTGTGTATGTCTAAAACTATTTCACTTCTTGGTACTAAAATCGTGTCAAACTAAAATGACTTAACTTTTACAAAACCTAAATTATGTCATACATGCACAACTTCTTTATAATAAAATTGTGTCACATATACACAACTTCATTATAATAAAATCATATCAGATTGACAAAATTTATCTATTTTTTCAAAATATATCTTTTTCAATAAAATTTAACTTAAATCGTGTCAATTTTAAAAAAAATCATATAATGTTTAACTACTTATACGAATAATTAATTAATTTTTTAAAAAATTATCCATTATAATAAATCTTAGAAAAAATTGTACCATTTTAAAGAAACAAAAGAGGCAGTCTCTTTATATTTATTAATTATGGCTTTCTTTAACCACGTATATTTTTTTTTCTTTTTTACATATTTAAAACATGCATATGATTGCGCCAGAGAAGATGCACGAGTAAAGATTAAATGAAAGTATTCGTAATAAATATGATACTAAGTATTTTTAAATCCAAAAGTAGAGTAAAAAAAGAGACAAAAAAAATTAAGATACTTCTTAATTTACAGTTATTTTATGTGAGAAGAGAGTATTTAATAATATTAAAACTCGGTAACGGGAATGTACATGTACAACTTTATTGAATACCAACACCATAAAAATACAAAATAATTTATACATATTAAAACTCAATCATTAACCATATTTATTTTAATCTTAGATAATTAATTTTAACACTTTTTAATAAACACCGTTTTTAGTATAATTTTTCTGAAAACTTTATCAAAATAAAGGTTAATATTGGCTCAATATTTAGAATCTTCTCGATCAAAGGGTGGCTATCAGAATGGGCCTGGGTATCACAGTCCAACTGTTTTTTCTTTCTTTCGAATCTATATAAAAGAAATCGCTTGCTTTCTTATTTAATTTTTTATACTAATAACAATAACGATCCTCTGTGTTTTTATATTTTTAAAAATTAAATAAAAAAAGTGATAGATAGTTAAAATAAATATGAATAGTTTGTGGTGTGATATATCGTTAAAAGGTGTGAATAATTTAAAAAGATTACATAAGATTCTGAGGAGAAAAATAATTGTAGTTACATGAATAAAATATTTCCTTTCATACTAACCAGCAGATATATTTGTTATTATACTATTTTATTTTATTGACTTGAAATTTAAAATTTATATCAATCTCAATTTTATACATTCATTTAAAAATAAAAATATATTATTGTTTTTATATTTAATGTGTAATCTATAATTTGAATCAAAATAATGTTAAAAAGGTAATATAAATTATAGATTTGTATGAGAATGAAAGAAATAAGAAAGGCGCATTGTGGGACATTAGTGTGGGCATTGAAGTTGATGAGTAGTTTATTTTCATTATTGTTTTATTGTTGTATAATAATACATGATAGTTTTGAAATTTAAATTTTTAAAAATTAAAAGTAAAATAAAAATACGAAATGTGTACACAAAATACTTAATTATATGTTATTATAAATCATTTTAATTTTATATATTTATTAAATTAAAAATATATGTATTTTTTAGACTTATATGCGTAATTTATAATTTGAAAAAAGTAATTTAAATTATAGATTTACATGAAAAAATATAAACAGATTTACGTACAATTACTTTTAACAGAAGTAGAATTTTTATATTCGCTATTTTTTTATATTATTATTTAGGTAAGATAATTTCGATGTTGAAAATGATATAATTTTAAGATGAATTAGAATTAAAATTTAAAAGTTTCCGTTATTATATATTTATATTTTATTTCTTGAATACGAACGTAGTCTTTCCTACTAAAAAAGCAAAAAGAAAGGAATATCCGCATATATGGGAATAGTCTGAATTGACCGTCATTATTAATCACTTACCAAACACTCCAGGTAGTTTCCTTTCCCTCTTTTTAGTTTTATTTTCATTTTAATTCCTACTTATTAGTCACGTAAGGAACACTCCTAGTAGGTTCGTAGTTTTTTTTTGTTATAATTGTTATTAATTATTATTAGTATTTAATTAATCAATGAATTAACTAAACAAAATTGCTTTAGAAAATACTGAAAAAAAGTTAATAAAAGATATATTCCACTAAATAAAATTATTTAATAGTTATCTTTAAAAGAGTTAACAATATTTAATAAATATCGTAAATGTAAAGACGTTAAATATTTTACTTGTAATAAACGGTCCTCTTTATAGAAATAAAAATCAACGGTTGTTTAACGAGTAAGAAAATTATATTGGTAACAATACGCGTGGGCCTGCTCTTCTAGTTATTTCCGCCTATAAATAAACCCCAAATGCACTGCCCAGGGTTTCAAGCACTAAGCCTCCAACGACGGAGGAGCGAAAATTCCGAGTCTCTTACTCAGTTCTCTCTTTCCAGAATCTTCCAATTCAAACCTTCTTTTCTTTCAACCCTACAAATAACTCACTCGGTAGGGAGAACGAGTCATGGAATCCAAACCCAGTCAAAGTATCAAGCTCCTCTGTAGCTACGGCGGCAAAATACGCCCGCGCACCACGGACGGCGAACTACGTTACGTTGGCGGCCACACCAGAGTACTCAACGTCCACCGTTCGATCTTCTTTTCAGGTTCTTTAAGCAATCTTTAAGCCTCCGCTTTCACTCTTGCGTCTGTTCGTTTCTTCTTTGTTTTGTGAATTTAATTTAACGTTTCTTTACGTCGTTGTGCAGAATTGATGGTGAAACTTAGCCAGTTTTGTGGTTCGTCTGTGATCTTGAGATGTCAGTTACCCAAGGGAGACTTGGAGACCTTGATTTCCATCACCAACGATGAAGATCTCGCTAACATAATCGAAGAATACGATCGTGCATCGTTGAAGCTGGCGCATCCGATGAAGATCAGAGCCGTCCTCTTGCCGCCGAAGTCGGAGAAAAAGATTTTGTCTGCTCCGTCGTTGTCCTCGGCGTCGTCCAGCGCCAGCCACTCTCCGGCCAGATCGCCTCACACATCCGCCGAATCCTTGCCGTACGCGGCGGCGTACCGCCACGGATGCAATTACCGGACACCGCCGCTGCCGTCTGCGTATGCTATTGGTGTGCGTAACGGCTCGGCCAAGGCCTGTTGCTACACACAGTTCGATGGAAGCCCCAGATTTTGGCGTCGTGGACCTCATTGCTATAATTACTGTCATTGATGCCAACCGATTATTCAGATACTAGTCACAAAAGAATCGCGAATACGATGGATTCCATAGATGGTGCCGAAAATATCAAAAAGACCGAAAAAACGAAAAAGAAAAAAAGAAAAAAGATGAGAGATGGTTGTGAAATACAATTATTTTTTTTTTAAATTTTCATAAAATTTTGAAATGGATGAATTGAGGTTCCAGTTTCTTTAATCGACCCTAAACTTATTTTTGAGTATAAGAGCTACTCGGGACTCTGTTTTTTAACAGTTAGTGTTCCGTTAACAACCGTCTGATTTGAGACAACGATTCCAAGCGCTATACGTTTGCTTTGGCGGTTTCGCGTGTTAACTGTGGCCACACGCGTTCAATTTTTATACGACTTGATTATTTAGCTGGGTACGTATTTCCCTTGACATTTTTTTTTAATTTAGTTATCGATTATTCTTGTTGATTTATATATTTCTTGTTTATTTATATATTTCTTGTTGAATTTGCAGGTCGATATATGACGGAGACATTGTAGCGTGAATTGTGGGGATTGTTGAAATGGACAAAACCTTGAACGTTCTTGAAATTAGGGTTTCAGGCTATTACAATGAAAAGCCACGTTATTTTGAAGGTTATCCTAAAAAGAAAGGTTCAATTATAAATAGAATTAAAAGTAATGAATGGCATAAAGAATGCAATAATTATATTGAGGACCGAAACCTGAAGATAGGCGCTGGTTGAGCAAGTCGGCAAGTTGGTTAAGTGAAAGTGACATGATTGAGGCATATTTCTGGTAGCCTTTTTTTATGGGTTCAATTCAACGGCTTTTTCCGATGATTGGATGCGGTTTTGGAATAAATAGAAAAATGGGTGTGAAGTAAGAATCTGCCCCACCATTGCAGGAGAAGATGAAAACTTAATAAACAATTTAGATGGAGAAAGAGAAGGCCATGGTCCCAATAGTCCATGAAGGGGCCATTGAATTTAGGCACACACAAGTTTGGTCGAGCTGAAAACATGAGAACTGCTACGACAGGTGGCGTTAAATTTGAACGTCAAACAAAAGTATCTACAATATTTTAAACAAAAGTGGATTAATTAACTTTTATAAAGAAAGACATTTGAAAAAGAAAAGGAAGAACAAAGAATTATGTTAAAGTTCGTAGCAGTTGCATCATCTTTGACTCCGCCATGGGAGAGGGATGGAGGATAGTAGTACTTGCGGCAATTAGAGTCCCGAGTAGCCCTTATACTCAAAAATAAGTTTAGGGTCGATTCAAGAAACTGGAGCCTCAATTCATCCATTTCAAAATTTTATCAAAATTTTAAAAAAAAATAATTGTATTTCACAACCCTCTCTCATCTTTTTTCCTTTTTTCTTTTTCGTTTTCTCGGTCCTTTTGATATTTTCGTCATCATCTATGGAATCCATCGTATTCGCGATTCTTTTGTTACTAGTATCTGAATAATCGGTTGGCATCAATGACAGTAATTATAGCAGTGATGTCCTCGACGCCAAAACCTAGGACTTCCATCGAACTGCGTGTAGCAACAGGACTTCGCCGAGCCGCACGCCAATAGCATACGCAGACGGCAGCGGCGGTGTCCGGTAATTGTATCCGTGGCGGTACGCCACCGCGTACGGCAAGGATTCGGCGGATGTGTGAGGCAATCTGGCCGGAGAGTGGCTGGCGCTGGACGACGCCGAAGACAACGACTGAGCAGACGAAACCTTCTTCTCCGACTTCGGCGGCAAGATGACGGCTCTGATCTTCATCGGATGCGCCAGCTTCAACGATGCACGATCGTATTCTTCGATTATGTTAGCGAGATCTTAATCGTTGGCGATGGAAATCAAGGTCTCCAAGTCTCCCTTGGGTAACTGACATCTCAAGATAACAGACGAACCATTACGCGCCGATAGCGTACGCGTAGGGCAAGGATTCAGCGGATGTGTGAGGCGATCTTGCCGGAGAGTGGCTAGCGCTGGACGACGCCGAGGACAACGATGAAGCAGACGAAACCTTCTTCTCCGACTTATGCGGAAAGAGGACGGGTCTGATCTTCATTGGATGTGCCAGTTTCAACGATGCACGATCGTATCCTTCGATTATGTTAGCGAGATCTTCGTCGCTGGAGATGGAAAACAAGGTCTCCAAGTGGTAATTGACATCTCAGGATTTCTTGAACTTTTTGAGCTGGTTCTGGTTTCTCCATTGCAGGTAAACACCACATTCGGATCACAAAAAGCCTTAGAATCAACATTAGCTAAATTGCTTCCTTCTATTATGGCCACAGTTAACATCCATCCTTCCCCTTGTGCTTTAATTCCATGATCGCTACCCTTTGGTGCTCTGGCTTGCTTTAAGCGTGAGATTAGACCCAATAGTTTTTCACCTTGAAGAACCAAGATAACACACACATCAAATTCCCGAAAAGAATCTGTTGAATTTAAGCCCTTGAATTCCACTAGGAGACGCTAGCCACATATGCACAAACACGGACATTACCATTACAGGAATGATATATTGACACACTAAGCCTGATATAAAAAAGGGTATTTTGTCATTTTATACAAAAATTAAAATTCAGAAAAAAGATTTATACTGGACCAGGTTCTCAATGTATATTTTTCTTACCATTAAGAATATTAAGAAGACTTTGAAGTTAGCTAGATACCTGAGTCACTGAGGCTGATAAAAAAAACCTGCAGTGACTGAGGCTCTGGTCGTAATGTTGCCAAAGCTTGTTCCTTACCAGAACCAAGGTCCTTTGAGACAACAGCTTTTACAGTCTGACAATAAAATAGCTTATTGATCAAGCTTTCCCTCTCATCATGGTGCTCTGTACAAATTTCATTCGCCAAGATATCACCAGACGTGAACACTGTTCCTCTGATGGCAACTCTGGTCCAGGTATGATCACATAAAGTAGTTCTTCCCTGAAGGTGCTGCCGTACATAACATCTAGAATACTGACAATGGCCAAAACAGCCAAGTTCTTCCCATCAGCCTTTAAATATGTCTGGTCCTCGTATCCTTTGACAGCGTTCATAAATTTAATGGCTGCCTTGAGGTAAGTAAGAGATCTTTTTGAGGACTCCCCACCATTCTCTGACTTCCAAGGACCAACTTGCAGTTCTGTAGTACCCTGTAGATCAGCCAGTGCCTTGGGAAATTTAGAATCAGGTGAAAATAGTAATGTGTTCAAGTCTCCTGGTGCAACTATGTATATATAACTGATCAATAAGAATTCCTCCTGACAAATTGCTTGGAATTTCACTTCCTTGCTCTGCAGACTGTGTAGTTTCTTGGAAAGTCTCAATAGGGGGCTGGTCTCACCAACTTCAACTTTGCTTGTTTCAGATTGGCCTGAGTCAATACTTCTGCTGGGTGACATTGAAGCTACATCAGTGCCTTTGTTTAAAATTTAAGCAATTCGGGCAGGAAATGATTTTTTTATAGAACTGGAAGATGCAGTTTCTTCCCTTACAGGAGAAGACAAGTTTCAAAAGCTGGCAGAAGACATCGAAGGAGAATTAGTAATTGCATCAGGACATTTTGTTGGAGGTACTACTAACTGATTGCCGATATTATTTGATCACTGAACCCACTGGAATCCGTCACTGCCAAGTTTTTTTCCTCAATCACACGAACCGCAGCTTCATTTTCTAATTATATCTACAATCTTAAGGCAAAGAAGTCAACGTTTTCCTTCAGCAGACTGCAACCCAGAAAAACCTTTCAAAAGGGAAATGCAGTGCATGCAGAAGGAGAATATTATTTATAATCAAGCCCCAATAACAACAGATTGGATTGGCAAAACCCAGAACTGAATTGATCAAACGCATGACCAGGGGAAAAATCAACCCAACAATCTCACAGAAACATGTATAAGTAATATTGATTCTGCCAGAAAAAAAAAAAACAAATCAGAATTCAGAATTTCTGGAACAAAATGTTTAAGGTGAGCATCTTCATTCTACTTTAAAAATACACTTTTCTGTCAACAATCAAATAAAAAAATATTGAAATATGAACTTTTATAAGTTAAGATAAATTCATGGTAGAGAAGGTGAATATGATGATAACAGGATGAGTGATCATCAAACATTACATAACGTGTTTGATATGATCAAATTCTCCATCGCTACGTTCTTTCTGATTCACCATTAAGAATAAAAAAAGAGTTAAGATAAACTAAAACTTAAGAAATTAATGATTTAAGATTATAGTAAATCAAATTTATATTTAAGAAAAATTTGAACTTAATTATATTCACAATATTATTCATTTTTTTAATTATGTTATTAATATTTTTTTTAACTTAATTTAAAATCTTAAATCATTATAATTATGATTC
>Ga0123341_1004451_pt1 | contig 12301 bp, 4 predicted proteins | sample Turbeapinknodule_FD_89959 | JGI IMG/M metagenome (GOLD analysis project Ga0123341, IMG submission 89959) | Root nodule microbial communities of legume samples collected from Mexico - Turtle bean Mexico pink nodule | ecosystem: Host-associated > Plants > Roots > Nodule | place: Mexico: Nepantla... | reverse complement strand
GTCTATAACTTACTATATTATAATATTATAATAATAAATATTGAAACTAAATGCACTAATAATATTTTTAGAAATATTAATTTGTAGTATGAAGAAATAGACCACTTGAAATAGACCACTTTTTCAATTATTATAAGTGTTGTCTAATCTGTAGTTTTAAAACAATAAAGTATATCTCAACTTATTTTAAGATGTTATTTACGGTTTAATTTAGAGAGCTTATATGTTTAAATTTAAAATACTCTAAATACAATGATAACAACTAAAACGTATTTCTTAAAATTATGAATAGTGTTACCTTAATTTTGTGCAAATGGCATGGCTTATTATAATAATTTAAATTTATGGTTTTAAAGAAAGAAGTGTAATCTTAATTAAAAAAAGAAAACCGTTGTCTAAATTTAAAATTATATTTATTTTACTTTAAATTATGTTTTTAATTGTTGTTTAAGTTTTAAAAAAATGGTACAGTATTAATGAAACCCTTTGCATATTGTAAAGGGGATTTGGATATAATCCAATATTAATTGTTGTATTTTTGTAAGAATCTTTTCACAACATTTTTCCTTTGGAGTACACTTTACGTGGAAAACTTTTAAAAGTACCTTTCACGTTTATCTGATATATTATTCAATCCGTATAGGATGCTTATATTTTTCACTTTATTATTTTAATAACTAGTATCCAATGAAGTATTATTATTTTTCTATTTAAAATTATGATTAATGATATTATTTTACAAAGTTTTAATGACCTTTCAAGGAAAATGTTTGTAAACATAATAAATAAAACTAAATAATACTTATCAAATTTTAATTAACATAAAACTGATTAATTTTACTTAAAGTATACAAATAAATAGTGAGGAAGTTCCACCCTCCTCCAATCCAAATCAGTTTTGTTATTAAAATTGAAAGAGGTATAATTAAATAATTGGAAAATTATATTGTTTTACAGAGTGAATAGGTGAATCCATTAGAGGCTCTAATTCCTTGCTTCTGAACCACATAATCGGTGGAAGTTGAATCCCCAATGATAATTAGCATGCATGGGAAGCAAGTTATTCTTAATCCATCTCCAGTATCAAAGCATATACGTCACATGCAAGGTGGCGGTGAATCCACACTAACGTATCCTCCAAAATTCCTCCCACCATCTTTGTCCCCCACAACAACATCTCACTCACTTCCAACGTTGCATTTATATATATACAATCTCCTTCCATAAACCCCTCACAACGTTATTCACCATTTGTGTTCCACTCAAACATTTGCAAACAGTACTAGTTGGAAAACATGTCGGATTGGGGTCCAGTGTTTGTGTCGTTGGTGCTCTTCGTGCTCTTAACTCCAGGGCTGCTGTTTCAGGTGCCTGGGAGGGGAAGGTGCGTGGAGTTTGGGAACTTTCAAACAAGTGGTGCTTCCGTACTCATTCACTCCCTCCTCTACTTTGGCTTCATATGTGTGTTTTTGCTGGCTATTAAGATCCACTTGTACCTTGGCTAGTTCATTTGCACCTTAATCACAGCCACATATACGTTTATCATTTTTGTTGGGGTATTCGTATAGTTCAATTAAGACATGTTTCTGTTCATTATTTCGCGTGGGTCTATTTTTACTTTCTTTTGTTCTTGATACCTAATTTGATCGGTTGTTGTGCCTGTATTCAGTTTTCCTCTTAATGAATGTTAGTACTTGATTTTATTCTTATTCAATTGGGTGGCCGAGTACGTTCAAACTTTGTTTTTATAATTGGAAAAGAAATACAAACCAAATTAATAAATGAAGAAAAAGAGCAGCAAACTAGTGTTCTCTAACAAAAACAATTTATACTATTTTTTATATATAAAAAATAATAAATAAATACAAATAATTTAAGGAGTGATTTAATCCTTATAATCTATCTCAAACTCCAAAAAAAAAAATATCAACAAATTCTTATCCTAAAAATAATCAAATAGATCCGTTCTTTGCAATAGTTAGGATATATTATCACATTAAACTCTAAAAAACATACAAACAAAAACAACTCACTAACTAGGCACAAAAACAGTTCCTACTATATCAGCAGTATTGAAGGAGGTAAAATTTAGGCAAGAATCATACTATATCCAGGTATTAGACTCCCGCAAGTATGATCATGAGAGACCTGTGCCTAGCCGAGATTGCTTAAAAAATTTTCCCAGCTGGAGCCGTGTGAACATTAATTTCCGAAGTTAGAAAGTTTTAACAGCTTGTTTTTCACTATTGGTGATGAAAATCCTTCAGAAATTCGGTTCTTGGCGGGTAAAATTTTAGGGGTACACTACTAAAAAAAAACAATAACAACTTATTATGAACTTATTATGATGGTGTAATTTACCTATCATAAAAAGTGGTGCAGTAATACTTATGGCTTTCGCGGCAACTTCTCCTCCCAGACTCTGAAGTTTCTTTGGCACTGAATCCTATAGCTTCTGCGCGCGTAGCTTCTCTTTTTTTAATCTTTAAATACTTCTTCTCCTTCGTGGTTGTGTGAGGGAGAGAGATTAAGATGTTTAAATACAATGCATGCTTTGATATGAACACCAGGTGTCTACAAAATTGGAGACCGACACTAGTAAATGATGACAATCTAAATTTCAATTGTTGAATATCTCGGAGCACCTCTCTTGTTTGCTGTTGGAATATATTTTTATTGTATTCTCTGTTCTTATCATGAAAGTGCATAGGGTTCGAATCAAGCAACATTTTCAGTATAGGTAGGCAGAAATTCAACCAAAATACAATTTGGAATGAGTGTATACGTTAATTGTTTTTTCCTTTTTTTTTCATTTGTTCTAGACACATGACCTCAATATAAAAAGGTGTATAATCAAACATCATATGGAATGAATCATTACAAGATCACTCTGCTTGAATTCCATGAGACCATCAATATGGAATAAACATGTTGTATTTAATATAAACATGTTCTATGTATCAAAAGTCTAACAAGTTAATAAGAAAATATCGTTATCGGACATAATAAAACGTGATGTTTTATTGCGGCTTATCTTATAACTTCCCATGTCAAAGAACTCTGATCATTGTGTCACAAGTACCTTTTTTTTAATATTTTACATATAATAAGTCATAAGTCTTTCAAGATTACATTTAATTTTTTTTCTAAAAATAGATCTCATTAATGGAATTAGTTGATGAATTTTGTGATGTTCTAAACCATGCGAGAGAGGTTCATAATCTTATTAGTGGTTCTGTGAATGTTAATGGGAATGTGGAAAACGATGAGGTTGACGATGGTGCCAGATTCTAGTAAGAAGGTGGCATTGAGTGGTTTGAGGAGGAGGAATGAGTGGAACTTAGGGATGTTGGATTTGAATGTAGAGTTCATCAATGAGGTGGAGAAGCCTTTGCATGGAGTGGATGAAGGGAATGAAAACGGGATTGGAATGTTCAGGATAATATTGAAGGGATTAGGTTTTTTTGAGGCCTAGATGAGTTCCTTAGTAACATGCCCATTCTTAATGTTATTGCAGATGACAAGGTTAAGGGTCATTAATGTTAGGTAGGCACCCCTGCTTTTTCTGCCATAATCAATCAAATGAAGGAGCTCATAACTGCATTTCAGTCTGCCTTCATGTAAAACCTTTCTAACAGTTTGATTTCATCAGTGTGATGTTTTTCTATACGTTTCTTGTGCCCAAACTGCTCTACTGGATAGCAAAGAGTATCTAGCTCCAGTTATCTCCCTTCGAAACAATGATAGCTTTCAATAGGTACACTATCATGGTTAAACATACTTTTTATTTTAAAATGTCTCTCTGATAGTGTTGATATGGATTCCTAATAGTTTTGTGTAGCCTCTCTATGTTTTGTTTATTCTAAATCCTTGACTTACTTGATTTATGATTTGACCATATTAATCTGTTTCCAGGAGAAGCCAGTGGACAGGAGCATATGTAATGGAATTTCAAGATCTAATTAATTTGCTTCAAAGGGAAGTTGGAGATCAAGAGGAAGAAGCGCGGTTTTCATTCTTGAAGGGTGGATACATTGAAGATTTTGAAAACCAAGATAGTTTTTATTCCTTGCTTCTATGCTTGCAACTGAATGATTACTTCATAATTCAGTGATAATAATTAGTGAAGCTGTGTTGTTGTTAATCACGTTGTATCATATAAAAGAAAAATTCCCTTGAAGAAATGCAGTTATATTAGAACACTTAATCATCATGAGATTGTTGTTGTTTCATGGAATACAAAATTTCCGGCTAACATAACCCATAAATTGACACAGTTACTACTACTTATAATGTTCAAACCCATTTTACCACCAACCTTGAAACTTAATGCTGGTAGTGATTCAGTTATTTATTCTGAGTTACCAAATAAGATCATAAATAATAATTTATTTTCTAATGAAAGTCTGTAATTTTATCAGAAAATGTTGGGGAAAAAAGAGAAGTCCTTGCTTTGGTAAATGCAACAGAGAAGGCACCTAAAGTAGATTTCATATGTTGTCTTTAATTACTTGGGACATTTTTCTGTGCAGATTTGTGTTGGGAAGGTGACAATGTTGCATCTCTATCAAGGGGCATTTGTTGACATTGGCGGGGTACATGATGGGTAGCTATCAATACTTTCGTTTCTCCTTGTAGTCTTCATTGAATATTTTCTGTATAGTCATAATTTCCTTGTTGTTTGGAACGGTGCTGTACTACTCACATGATAACAAGTTACTTCCACTATCATGATCTTGCTAATTGAGTACACTTTTAGAATGTGCTAGGTCATTAATTCATGCATAATGAATCTCTCAGGGGGCAGAGGAAACTACTACATGCATTTTCTAAAATGGGGAAAAGCAACTTTGTAAGTATATTAGCACTGAAATGCTCTATTGACATGGGGAGTCAGGGACAGAAACAAGTATTGAAAGATACATCTTGAGACTAGTTAAATCTTTTGATTTGGATCTATTGTTTTGATAGTAAAAAAGGATTTATTGTTTAAATATAAGAGAGAAGTATCATTTAGTAGCTGATTATTGAAGACATGTCAATAGTATTCAATTTATAGTTAAACAATCCAATTCAGTAAATCTTTAAACACTATTTTCTCTTTATATTGAGACATTAATTAGTACATATTTTATTCCATTTCGCGAAGTTTTATTGTCAACGCACTCTAATATTCTAATGAAAGGAAATGCTAGATCAGGAGTAGAGTTTTTAGCCAATCGATCTTATCAGGGGCTGAATATGCCTAGTGATAAAGCCTCCCAGAGCCATACCTCATATGGGTAAACATCTGGGTATGAGGATGAGAAAAACAATCAGACATAAACTGTGATTTTTGCTTTAGACTAACAAGTATTTGGTTCTTGAGTGGAGGAGGTCATTGGTTGGTGAGTTTGGCAAGCAAACCTACTCCATGTTGCAGGTGTCTTTTTCACCTTTCTCATTCTTGGATATGTTAAATTTGTATTTCTTCCTAAATTTATTTAGGCTTATTCATTTTTAATGAGGAATTAAGGTTCTTAGTTGAGGACAAAGTTGTTGCATAAGTAGTAGGATTTGAATAAATTTACAAATTGCAGATAAATATAAAAAGAACAAATTAGATTAACACCCACATTAGAAATCTGAGATTAAATTTAAAGGAATCCAGTACTACATCAAACTAATTTATTTGAATTTGGATGTAAATCCTCTAAAATTATTAAATAATGTGATGTGATATGAATAATATCAAAAAGAAAATAAAAATTTATTTCTTTATTAAATTTAGTTAGTGAATTAATGCTTAATGACTTTTCATTTAATAAACTATATTTTTTCTTTCCTCAACATAAAGCTATCAAATCATTCAACAATATATGAAAATATTATAATTGAATTGATTGAACGTGATAACGATAATAGGGTAATTTAAGGTCATTATGGATCATGGATTGGACAAGTGACTTAACAAGAACCACTTTCTCCCATATAGGAATATCTTGCATTGAATTTGCATTAACTTTTGATTAATTCAAACTCCTAGGCAAAATAAAAGAATTGGTCTGTATTAATAACCTTAACCACAAATATTGGTACTCTAACGCATAATACGAAAGTCACAACCTATTTTATCTCTTTAAATTATATAAATGGTATGACATGAGTTTTATTTAAAAAATTAAATGAATAAAAAATAAAAGTCTATATCATCACCACTATGACAATATTAGCCTTGTCATATTTGTGAAATTCGCTTCATGAATCATATGATGCCATTAGATTTAATAAAAAAATCAAATTCTCAAAGATATTATTCACTATGAAATTTCTTTTAAAATATTTCTTTACTTACTTTCAGGGCCTCCTTTGAAATTGCTAGATCCAATTCTTTTAAAATTGCAATGTGCCGCCAATACAGAGAAGTCCTTATTTGTTACTATTTTCTACACTATTAGTTACCGTACATGTCAACACTTTGCTTCTTTGCACTCATGATGTGCTTTTTTTTTTTTTTCTCTTTCAAGTCAATAAAAACCTTATTGGTACAAATCCAAATTAATTATTCACAATTCTAGTAATTTCTCTTATTTATAGTCAATCACTTTTCACATAATTTTTGTGTGTGATATCTCTTTAAACACCTTTTCCACAATAGACGCCTTTTTAGTTTTCCATTATTTGTGGAAAAGGTGTCTTCACGGTTGCTTAAATGAATTTGAGCTAAGGAGTTGTATTTTAAGTTTGACAAACATTCTTAATTATTGCTCCAAGTGTAGAAGTGTATTTAGCATCTTACTTTGCCTAAGTATATAATTTTAAGTTACAGTTAATTAATTTGAAATTTATTTATTATTAATATTATTATACCTTGTAGAGGTCATTGACAATTATTGATTATTATTCCTCGTTATTTTCTCGTGGTTATCTTGTATTCATTGCATAAGAAAACTAACACTTTGGTCATCAAATATTTACTAGACGTGTAAGTTTTCTATTGTTATATTTCCTACCTTAATGATTAATATGAATTAATGAATATCTACCTCTTTATAGGGCTTTGGAGATTCATTCGAGATTGCAAGGCCTTTCACATCTAGCTAGGAAGAAGATATAATTAATTGCACCTAATATAACTTATTTGTCCCACCACTATTTAATTATGATATAAAATATATTATATTTGTGTTTTAATTTGCAGTGTTCACATCAATCGGGAAGCTATGAGTGTGGATATTATGCAATGAAGTACATGCACACAATCATATCTGCAAACATTACTGACTCATGGAGAGACGTAATAAAAAATTTACTCAAATACCTTAATTATTTAGTTGTGAATTTTACTTTTTATTGATTAAGTCAACTTTTTTGTAGTTATTCAACGATCCATCTCTATTCAAAGATAAAGATATAAAAGACATTAGAATGCACTGAGCTTCATTCTTTTTAAGTGTTTATGATAAGATGTAAATTTCGTGTTAGTTTATTAATCAATGAATGAATTTGTCTGTAAATTGTATGCAATTATCTGGATAACATTGATATGCAGGTTCATAGACAACAGTTAAGTCAACTTACTATGTAAGTTTTTCAACCGACATAGAAAGTGCAGAGTTTTTATAACTCTCGATTCTATGTCGCCATCAGAACCATCATAAAAAGTCTTTTTTGCACTAGTGGCTATTTTGATTTTTTTGTCCTTTTCCAAAAAGTGGAAAACTAGAAGAACTTGGTAATGGGCGCCAAATTCTAATCTCCATTTTTCAATTTTGGATACTAAAAGTACACTGGAATTCTGTTATTCGATTGGCAAATTCCAAAAAGAAGTTGGTGATTTTTTTTAAATTGAATTAAAAGTACATTTTGATTGTAATTTTATCGACTTGGTTTCCATTACATAACAATTGATCTCCTATTCGATAATCTCCTCTCAACACTTGTCCTACTAAGAATTGAATATTTTGATTGCGACTCACTACATGACACTTATGCAAGTTGTAACAATTTCTCCTAAATTATTAATCAATTGGGAATTAATCTTGTGACATTGGCTTTGATTCTAATTATTAGATCAAACGCTTACAACTAAGTCAAAAGTGATAGCTTATATTCATAGTGAATCTTTCTACTTAAAAGTGTAATAATACAAGAACTACGATTCGATTGTGACTTGGCGCACTTGGTATTCGCCATGGGATAATTGATATCACATGCAACATATATGAGAATACTCAAGCAAGCTTGTAAGAGTGAAGAATATAGGAGAGGAGAAGAGTAAATGAATGTGGGTTTTGAAAGAGAGGAGAGGCACCTAATTATAGGAATTGGAGACTTGACCTACACAATCACAAACTCTCATGATTTCATGGAACATGGAAGCTAAGGATAATGTGAATCTCCTTATTGCACCTATAGGGAGGAAATTGACAATATTTGAACTAAACCGTGCATAAAAAGTCCAATTGGACCCACAATTACATGTGTGCGAGACCCACCCTTTTGCTATCCATTTTCTAAGTGTAAAGAGTGTTTTGGTATATAAACCCATTGAGAGTGTGTAATCTAGGAAATGTAAGACTATATGTCTTTTGTAATACTCAAAATTCACAATAAATACTCCTCATTTTTCTATTAAAAAATAATCTGGAGACAAACCATAACCCTTAACTATTAATTTATGAATTATTTTTAATATTTAAATATAAAATGTTTTTTTTCGTATTGAGATCAAAAAATAAAAATTGATACATATGGTTTTGACTCAAGGTTTAAAGTGGTTGTAAGTCAAAAAGCTTAAGTGTTTCCTCTAAGTTAGACTCATGTTGTATTTATAGGGAAATTCTCTTTAAACCTTTTAGAAGGGGTTATGAGGTACTAGAAAGCAACAACATTAGTTGAAATGAAAGGGGTGAAGTATAGGAGAATAAATTTCCTTTCGTTTTGTTAGTTCTGGAAAATTCGGTAACAAAATATGTCTTTTATAGTCCAATGATTATATGTATAATCATCATACTGGATCATCCTAGGAAAGATCTCCTAACCACTATTTCACTTTTCATTTGGTCAAGTCAAGCTAAGAGCTGAGAAGCGCTTGTGTCAAGTTGTTGTTGAAGAAATGATCTTTAACTCTATGCACATATTGTTTGAGTATATAAATGTTTTATTAGACGTGAAGGATGAATGTACAATGTTGTTTCATCTAACAGACGAAACACCTACATCTTATATGATATGTTGTTGAAAACATTTGTTTTACAGACTATGAATGATCTTGTTTTATGCTTTATTACTTTTAGTACTCAGTGAAAATCATAGCATGTTTTGATTTTTGCTCTAATAATTAAGAAGCTTCCATGGACTTGTTGGTTTTTGTAGGAGGTTTGTTAAGGACTTTAGTACCATTGTAACAATTTTAAATGAACTAGTAAAAAAGCATGCACAATTTAATTGGGAAGAGAAACAAGAGATAAAGACTTTGTTGCCTTGAAAGAAAAATTGACATGCATCCATTCTTCTTTTGCTTAACTTTACTAGATCCTTTTGAACTGAAATGTGACGTAGTTTGGTAAAAGATAGGAACTTATGGATTTATTCCCAAATTTGTGTTAATTTCAGGGTTCTAGGAGAAAATAGAGATAAAAGGGTTAAAGGAGAATTGAGAAGTTAAAGACAAGATGAAAAGAAAAAGTTGGAAGATTGGAAGCCCAAACTCACCTAAGGCTCGCTTAAGCGAGTTCATTCTAGTGAAGTTGAGTTTTTTCTCGTCAAAATCGCTTAAGCAAGCAATATCTCGCTTGAGCGAGATATCACTTAGCGCAAACCCAAATAGGTTAAATAAAAGGTGTGAGACATAACCCTAAACATCATTGGGAGAATAGAGAGAGATAGAAAATCGTATAGGAGACAGTCGTCAAGAAGATACACTTTGGATCTTCTTTTCTTGCTTTCTTCCCTTTGGGATTGAGAGTAATCTTTTCAAACTCTTATGTATTGAGGTGATATTTATTTGTAATATTTTGTTTTTTATTTGATGATTGGTATTGTCATTTTATTATTAAAGTTTGAATCTTTATTCATGATTTTGATCCTTAGATTTGACTGGAAAGCACTTCTAAGCATCTGACTTAAATGATAGTGCTTAACATATTTTAATGATAGGAATGGATTTGAAATGTTAATTGTTTTATAACATCTGTTTGTAATGATAAAGAGTTTTTATAAATATGTAAGAAATTGATATTTAGGAGACTATCTTAATAATTTTGTGTGCGAGAAATCGATATGAACGATTTTTATATGTGCATCAATGTCAATCAAGATGAAATGTTATATGTTGTTATTCATTGAAAATACAAATGAGTGAGAATGATGAACCCCAATCCCAAATTTTCCAATTGACTCGTCCAAATCATTTACCTTGCTTTTATTTAATTTCTTACAAATTCATGGTACAAACAATCTTTCAAACAAACTTTGACACATCTATTTAGTGAATATTATACTTGGGATTTTAGAAATGTTCCTTCTGGGTTCGATATCCATCCTTAGGGATAATTTATTACTTCTGACTTGATAGACTTCCCGTAAAATAGTCATCAATCTTGCATGAGAGTTTTTACTGGCCTCATATGAAACATGATGTGCATACATTTTTATGATACATGTATTGTTTGCAAGAAAGCTAAATCGAAAATCATGCCACATGGTTTGTACACTCCATTACCTATTTCAGAACATCCTTGATTGATATTTCAATGGATTTTATTTTAGGTTTTCCTTGATCCAATGGAGGAAAGGATTCAATTTTGTGGTGGTTGACCAATTTTCTAAGATGACCTATTTTATACCTTGCAAGAAAGTAGATGATGTATGCCATGTTGTTGACTAATTTTACAAAGAAGTGGTAAGATTTTATAGGTTTCCTAAAAGTATTGTGTGTGTTTAAGATTCAAAATTTCTTAGTCACTTTTTGGAGGACTTTGTGGAGGTAAGATTGGAACTAAATTGTTTTTTTCAACAACTTGTCATCCCCCAAATAGATGGACGAACTTAACCAATAAGACATATTAGTTATGAATATATGGCTAAGACCTTATAAAGATAACATCTAAAGAAAAGCTCATGTAAGACGATATTGTGAAATTGACTAGGCGATATCAAGAAACTAAGTTAGACGATACCAATATATAGATCAAACAAAGTAGTTGAGAAAATCTTATCAGATGATCCTAGTGCTCAAGAATTTATTTGAAGATATTGTCAGATGAAATCCTTGTCTAACACAAGACAAACGATATCGAAACAATTATTTACAAGTCATCAGACGCACAATGAAGATTGAACTAGACAATACAAGTATCTTCAACTCGTTAAACGAACTATTGTGTCAGGAAAGTGTCCATACATAATCTTTACATTCTTAGGATTTTTAATGTTTCCAAATCTTATTTGATATTTCTAAATCAAAGAAAACAATATTTTCAAATAAGATTATTGATTAAATGATTTTGAAAAGTTTTCGCATTTGAGTATTTAGAACAAAGAACTTGAAAATCTTAAATACCTTATGCTTAAATGTTGTGAAGGAAAAAGTTTTTCCTATTGGTTTTAAATGTTTTCGAATACAACTATGCAAATAAAAATAAATTTAAGGTTGTATTAGAACTTTTTTGTATGAATAGTATTTCATTGTAACGTCTTCGAAAAATTGAGCATGAATATTTTCTATATTAAAGAGTTTTTCAAATATGTTTAGTGGAACAATATCCAGGTTAAATATAATTATGCTACAACGTTCTGAATTAATATTAACTTAGAAATAATTTGAAAGTGCATTAAAAAGATGAAAAATTTGAGAAAAGAAAGTCTCGATAATTAGAAGACATTATAGAATGTAAATATTTCACCACACACTGAAGCCCTCTCAACATTTTGATAGTCTTTCATCTATTCCTATCCCAAATATCACACTTGATATTGAACCAGGGAATGCTACATCAAGAGGGAACACCAGTGGTCATTATACAAAGACCCCTTCAACTACATTACCAGACTACTTTACTGATGAATCAACATTACCTACGGTGTCCGTGGATAATGAAAACAGTAGCCGCAGGTGAAACTCGAAACCAAGTCTATTGAGGAATATCTATAGAAGCTTTAACCATTACACCAGTCAAGTTTTGTTGTCATGTTATGATTATTATTATACTTATGAGTATAATTATCAATATTCATATAATTAATAAAATAAAAATTAATAACATTATTCATATGTTTAATATCATTATTATTCTTAATATTGTTAAATATTCTTAAT
>Ga0123341_1004450_pt1 | contig 12305 bp, 4 predicted proteins | sample Turbeapinknodule_FD_89959 | JGI IMG/M metagenome (GOLD analysis project Ga0123341, IMG submission 89959) | Root nodule microbial communities of legume samples collected from Mexico - Turtle bean Mexico pink nodule | ecosystem: Host-associated > Plants > Roots > Nodule | place: Mexico: Nepantla... | reverse complement strand
TTTAATCAAAGGGTGGATTACAACACTCAAACTACCCCAGAACTAAACTAAACCAGCACAGCAACACCAAGCACAGCCAAGGCTTCAACATCCTTCAAAGGGTTTGGATTCTTCAAAGCTTGACCACCACTTGGTTCAACAGATTATGCTATTGTAAACCAAGGATTTTATTCCAATCATAAGACATTATAATGTGAACAATTATTGTATTTACACTAAGAATTAGAGGATACAATCCTAACACTTTCCATGCTTCTAATCAATTTCAATTTCAATTTCTTTTAATCAATTTCAATTCTTATGCTTCTAAAGAACCCTTGAGCATTTGATCTTTCATACTCTCCACATCATTGGATTCCTCCATGACAACTACAATGAGATGAAAATTCTGAATCAAAGTGTGCATGATCTTAAAATGAAAGAGGGCTTTCATCTGCAAATTCCATCTTTCCCAATTACTGTCATAAAAAATAGGTAGATTTCCAAGAAATCCTCCATTGCCAACCAGGTTGCAAGAACAGAGAACATGGTCTTCACACTCAATTTCTCAATTAACTCTATAACATACTTTGAATGCCAATTTGTTGGAAGAAGAAAACACACTTCAAAAAATATTACAGAAAACTACATTTCTTATTAATATATTTAAATTAACATAATATATGTTAGTTAATAACTTGTTAACTACATTACAAACTTTTACAAAAAGGTTTTCTTTACTGAGTTATGCGAGCTTTGAGATGATACCATCAAAATTATAGAAGTATTTCTGACACGATTTCTTACTCAAGTTATTTATTAATAAAAAGAATATTTTATTATAATCCACAAACATGAATTCTTTTAAATGAAGAGTGTTTTTTTTATATATATAAAAGCATCTCTGATGAAATTTGTTTATGGGTAAAAATATTATTTTACTATAGATTTCATCTTAATTTTTAAGCAACTAATTATATTTATGAAATTCATTTTAAAATAATGTCTTGTAAATCGTGAAAAAGTTTTGTAAAAAAATGGAAAACGAGTGAAAATATCTTTAGTATGCTAAAAAGAAGGCCAAAAAGTTAAAAGCTTTGTTGTGTTCATACTTGTTTGAGCAGTGAGGGTGAGCATCAGAAAAGAAAGCTTTAAGAAAGAAAGAGGAAAGGTAAGGGAAAATGGCTAGAATTTCATCAAACCAAATCAAAGAACAATCTATCTCCCTCACCAAGAGAACTAGAATTGCATTACACATGGAAGGCCTGACATGGGTTATCTTTATTGGAGGTGGAAGCCTAGTGAGTGTCATCTTCCAAGGTTTGACCCTCTTGCTTTTCTCACCCTTGTGAGAAACAAGCACTTGGCTTTTGTTGGAGACTCCATGGCTAGGAATCAGCTGGAGTCTCTTCTTTGCATGTTAGCCACTGCTTCTAGTTCAACCCTTTTGTACAACAATGACAACAACAAGTTTCTCAGGCAACACTTCCCTTCTCATAATGTATCTGTTTCTCTGTATTGGTCCCCCTTTCTTGTAAAGGGTGTTGAGAAATCAAACAGTGGACCAGATCATAATGAATTGTATTTGGATCATGTTGATGAGAGGTGGGGTGGGGACATGGGTCAAATGTCCTTGATTGTGCTATCAATTGAACACTGGTTTTTGCATCCTACTGCTTATTAAGAGGGTGGTTTGGTTTTGGGGTGCCATTATTGTCCTGGTTTGAATCACACTGGAATTGGGTTTTATGATGTGTTGAGAAAGGCTTTGAGAACTACCCTCAATGGCATAGTTGACAGGAGAGGTGGTAAAGGCAGTGATGGGGTTGGTGTTAATCTGACCACATTTTCACCTGCTCATTTTGAGGGTGAATGGGATAAGGTTGGTGCTTGTCCAAAGACTAGGCCTTATAGGAAGGAGGAGAAGAAGCTTGAGGGAATGGAAGCTGAAATGAGAGAGATTGAGATGGAGGAAGTGGAAGCAACAAAGGTGAAAGTGAAGGGAATTGGAGGGTTTAGGTTGGAGGCTTTAGATGTGACTAAATTATCCTTTTTGAGACCAGATGGCCACCCTGGCCCTTACATGTATCCTTTCCCCTTTGCCAATGGGACTCAAGAGCGTGTGTTGAATGACTGTGTTCATTGGTGCTTGCCAGGGCCTATAGACACATGGAATGAGATTTTTCTGAAGATTTTGAAGAAGTGGGAGGAACAGCTTAGGATTGAAGAATGAGGTTTACGTATATATTTTTACTGTTTAACATTTGTTTACACAAGTGATGGATATGAATATAGTTGCAGTGGTGAAAAGGGATTTTAATTGGGGTTGATTGTTTTGTTATATTGGGCTTTTCTCTTCCATAGTGGAAAAGGAAATGACTGAATACAATATGAGAGTGACACATGAAGGGTAGTGAATAGTGGATTCAATGATATTTTTGGAATGCATGTAAATTGGTGAGTTTAAGAATGTCGAAGATGGTTTAATTGTGAACAAATTAAGGAGTTCTATTCATTACAGATTATCAAGGATTTCTCTCTTACTTGATATGGTAGCCATCAATTTTGTCTAGTGGGATACTAAATAGGAAACTTCCTCTTGCTTTAAATGTTTTTTGTATATGCAAGGGTGTTCCTATGTCCCAGATTTCATGTTTATACTTTCATTTTCTTCTCTTTGTTCCTTAAAATAAGAATCTACAACTCCATTATGAACTGATACCAGTCATTTCTAAAGGCCAAAACAAGATGCACTCTGTGTTGTTCATCTAAAAGAGGAAATTGACAACACAATTTTCATTTTTTCCAGGTTGATGTGTTCCTGAATCATGACTCAAGTGTTGGCTGACACATGTAGTAATTATTCCATGATCCCAAACTATGTTTAGTATTAGATTATCTCATTCATTATTCATACTATGATAATTTTTCCGTCTTTAATAACTCTTTCATACATCTTTCATATAGAACTCAACGCAGGTCACTTAAAAATCAAATCGAGAAAAAATGTTTAAGTTTAAAAAATGCGAGCAGTGTGCTGCCGACAAGAACCACCACATCATCCCCGAAGACCTTGTGGTTAGTGGGCCTGCGACGATGGAGGTCATCGTTGTCCATGCAAGGTAGATTGTTGTGGATGAGCGACATGGTATGGATCATCTCGGCGGCGCAGGCGACGGGGATGGCAGTGGCCTTGTCACCACTGACGAGCTCGCAGGCAGCGTTGTAGAGGATGGGGCAGAGCTTCTTACCGTCGTGTAGTGCAGTGCATGGCTGCGTCTAAGGATTTTTTCAGTGTGTGGGCCTTGTGGAGCATGTAAAATTTGAAATAAAAGTTTGGGGTATCTTCCATTTTTGCAATTCTCACAATGGTGTCTACCTTAGTGAGCATAGTAGGAACTGGAAGAGAGTGAAAAGAAGAAGAGGATAGTTTCGACGTTGGTGCTTTTGTGGTACTGGGAAGCATGAGAGTGTGGAAAAGAGGAGTGAAAAACACATGTGAAGGTGTGTTAAACATGGAGGAATTAGGACAAACATAAAGAGAAACCATATTTGGTGCAAAGAGAGAGATGTGAAATGGTGTTGTGCTATCAAAGTTTATGTTAGGAAGGTTTGGTTGGTTTATTGCGTCTCCTATTATCCGGTTGCTATCAAATTCAAATGTGAGGTTGAAGAAGTTTGAATTTATTAATATAAACAAAATCGATTTGTATGATGATTGTTGTCACATTTATATATTATAAATTGATCTTATCTATAGTCAATAGTTAGTTATATGAAAAATGTCCTTAATGAAAAATATGTATCCTTTAATGTGAATGTTATCCTAAGAGTTTTTTACCTATATTTCTTTCTTTTTCCTTTTTTTCCTTTTTTTTCCTTTCTCATGTATCTTTCTTCCTTTTTCTTTCAAAATGCCTTTGTTTTCTGTTTTGAATTCTCACTCCATTTCACATCTTTAGAAATCAGGTTTTGTCGTGCAATAGTTGATGTGGTTTAAAACTTTTATATTTGAACAAATTTCAATTTGAAGTGAGTCCATTTTTACCATAAGATAGCTTAATTTTCTATTATACGACGTTAAGGTAAAAGTCCAACATCTTAAGGTTTTAATTAGTGGTTCAAAACAACTAACTATAAAACATGATCAAACTTCACCAATAAGAAACAATATATCATATAAGAAGCAAGTGTTTCATTTGATAAACAATATAATACTATGCTGGTTTTCTCAAAGTCTGGTAAGGTGATATTACTCAACTTAACAAGAAGCTGACCACGAGCCTAAAGGACTATTCAAGACTAGGTCAAAAATCTCAGGCGAAGACACAAGACCACACCATTCATTAGAAGATCCTCAAGAGAAGAACTATCGGGCATGGGCTAGAGTATCAATCATTTTTCCTTATAGTCTTTTTAAGACAAGTTTAATTTGTAATCATTTAGGTTCACATTGACCCAATTAGAAGAAGAAGAATAAACTATCTTAGTTTCTAGAAGATCACCCATGTGCCACCCATGTGCTCATCTTTGACCTAGATTATAGAAGACTCCTCCATGTGTTCACACTTGACCTAATTTCTAGAAGCTTGTAGTTATTTACACCCCTACCCTTCCTTTCTTTCTCTTTAGACACTCATATCTATAAATAGGGTGTCTCCCCTATTGTAAATCACATTAAGATTGAAGTAAAGAAACTCTGTTAGAGTGATTCCTTGTGTGGTTTTCAAACTGTTTTTGAGTCTTATCTTGAGTAGAGAATACTTCAAGTTGCGACTCCTCCTCACTTCATCATTTTCTTCATGCTAGATGCTTGATATGAAAATGTTGGCTTCTATGTAATCTTCACGTCTTTAAACTGTATTTGAATTTCAAATATTATCTCCATTTATATGAACTGTATCCGTTGAGCTTTAATTTTCTCTGGACTTGGATATTTCCAATTATGTGTTGTTCCCTCTTCTCTTTTGTGTCAGACACGGAGATAGGAAACTTTAGGTGTGTGTGTCTTAAATGCAATTTCTTCTTTTGTTAAATGTCCAAAATGCTTTGCATATTGTTTTCCTTTGCTTAAATCCTCTTGATGTTGCTTGAAACTTGATTGGCACAATTCTCGCTTGTCAACTCCATTATTCTTCTATAAAACGCTAAGAATGGAAGTTTTTTCTTTTGAATATATGTGTGTCTTTAGTTCTCTTTGTCTTTAGTTTCCTTTGATAGTATTTGTAAACAAAATAAGTTTCAATGAACAATATAATTTATAATTTAAATTATGAGTATCATTGAAATAATATCTTTTAATATATGTGAATTATTTAAACTTTTTGTTCTCATATATGATGACTTTTTACAGCAAGTGCACCGCGTTGTCAGAAATAATTATGTGTCCCTAAGAACGGATATCGAACCCACAAGGAACAGTTGGATATTCAAGTAGAAGATTCGGTAAATATAAAACAAAATAATAAAAGTTTGTTGGAATTTGTTGTGATGATAATGATTAACAAGAAAACAAAACAAAGACTTGTTGCTTCAATTGGAAAAATAGGGATTGAGTTTCATCTTTCTCACTTTTTTTCTATTTTGATTAGCATGGTAACATTATGTCCTTTGATTGATATTGATGCCCGTATAAAATTCATGTATATCAATTCCTCGCATATAAATTATTAAGATTTTTCCTAAATATCGATTCCTTGCATATTTATAAAAACAACTTAGTATTCATATCAGACGTTGATAGCAATTAATATTTCAATTCTATTCCTAGCACTCAAATATGTTAAGTATTATTTATTAGGTCAGAACCCTAAAAATACTTTCCAGTCAAATTTAAGATTGTACATCAAGAATTAGGAGCAACACAATAATATCAATAATCAATCAAGAACATAATATTATATTCAGAGAGATCACCTCAATACATAAGAGTTTGAACAAATTACTCACAATCCTAAAGGGTAGAATTAGCCACACATCTTCTAACATCTTCTATTTTTCCAATTGGGTTACAAGTCACTCGATGATGTTTTTCTCTCGATTTTGCACACCAGGGTTGTGCCTCAAGCCCCCTATTTAACCTAATTTGCTTGGGCTTAAGTGACTTCTCGCTTGAGCGCTAATGGGCTCGCTCTTGGACGAGTAAAACATAAAAAGGCCCAGCGTTACTAGTGTTATCTCGCTTAAGTGAGATTCTTGACTTTTTGCGAATTTGGACAACTTTGGTGAGTAATGATGTATTCCAATTTTCTCTTTTTAGCTTTGTATATTTTCCTTTTGCTCAATTATTATATCCATTATTCCCTATAATCCTTAAATTAACACAAATTTGGGAATAAATCGTTCTTATTCAAAGATACAATTGTTACTTCTCACTAACTGAAGCTTTGGAACGTGAGCCAACTAAATGCAACATTTATCCAAACACCCTTTGTGTAAATCATGGAGCTTCTTGAATCTTGACCTGTAATGTTGAACATTATGTTCTTCCAAAAGATAATATTGAAAAGACCTATTAACAAAATACTCTTTTAACACATCAATAATTTAACTTTTTAACATAATAAAAAAAGGAAATAGAAAATCACAATAATAAATTATAATAATACATTAGGACTAAATAAGATCGAACTACATAAATGATTGAATTATATATAAATTTATAAAAACTCAACTTATTAAAGTGGAAACACTTTTTAAGGGAGTTAATTTCTTCAAATAATTTGAGTTTCCAGTAAAACATTTTCTGGGGTCAATGAGAGCAAAAGTTACATGATTTCAAACTCACTTCTTGATTTCAGAGTTTTCACAAGTTTTATGAGTTTTTTCAATGAATAGTTAACTCATTTTGCCTACCTAGAATTGTAAGAGTTTAAGAGTTAAGTTAAAAGTTTGACAACCATAGTTGTAATGTGCATTTTACATTTCCGAGGACTAGAAATTTTGACTGTGGACTAGGGGAAATCCGATAGTGAGTGACACTAAGTCTAACAAACTTGATTAGAATAAACTCTAAATGACTCTAATATCAGCTTAAGAAAGTGAAATTTAAGCCACACACAATTGTCTTGTAAAGTCAGGCTTGCACTCACTTGTATATTATAATTTGGTCTTATGTGGGCTCTTTAACACCTTTCTTTAACACCTTCTCTCATGTTAAGGACTAAATATCTCGAGCGTGGGATTATGGGAGAACTTGATAGCAGGTGACATGAGGTTCAACAAATTTGACTAGGATAAACTCCTAATGACTCTGATACCATTTTAAGAAAGTGAAATTTAAGTCTAATTTAACCTCACTAGACCAACTTTATAAGATGAGATTTTGCACGTACTTATAATTATAATTTGGTTATATCTCTATTATCTAGTTCACATGGAATCTTAAACATATACGTAATGAATAACTATATACTTTCTCCCCTTAGCTTTTATTTTTGGTTCAAGTGAGGACTGACCACATAGGTGTGCAATGGAGGAATTCCATAGGGGCATGGGAAGGGGATGAACTGCGTTACAGGGTTTGAACCCATGGTATGTGTCCTATTGCTATACCTGTGTCATTGGGACACTCCCCACAGCTATGCTTCTGATAATTTTTACTTATAATAATTGTCTTTGTTATGCAGACATCTAAGAAAGTTGAACCCAAATTATTGTTACTGTTGCTGTGAGACTCTAGTAGTACTTTTCACAATAATCAATTAAAGATGCTAATAGTTGTAAAATACTGTTTATGGTTGATCAGATGAAGTGAGAGAATATTGTTGTTCGTAGTTAAGTTTTATTGGTGAAACTCTGATTACATTCCCTTTATCAGCTGAGCATGGAAATGGCTGTGGATGAATTATGACTTAAATTACTGGGTAAGTAGTTCTCAAAGTGAAATGCACTAGATTAATTTGAAGTTGGTGATATATTGCATTGATGCAATTTTAGTGAATTGTTTCTGAAATTGAAGAAAGGAAGCAAACTGGCCTTTAGGCACTTGAAAATATACAGGGAAGTGATTCTTTAACTATCCCAATATGAGGTTGATTAATTTGATTATTTTTTACCAGATATATTGATATTGATGAATTTTAGTCAAATGCCTCTGAAACTGAAGAAAGAAAGCAAAGTGGCTTTTAATCACAAACATCTTACGGATAAATGATTCTTTATGTATCACAATCTGGATAAATGAAGCTTTTCAACCCCCAAATTTATTAGTGTTTGACACATGATAAGCCCCTTGATAGGAGTTATGCCTCAACTAGTATTTTGGATGAACTCTAGATATAAACAAAATTCCCTGAAATTTTAAGCAAGAGATAACAAATATATCTAAAACTTTTGCTTCATGGTTGCAAGAAGCAGAATAAAATAGTGTTAAAAATGAAAATAAGGGTTAAGGATTCACTTAACTAGCCTCTTTAGGAAGTGAGCTTACCTCACAAAATTGGCTCTGGCTTGCGAGGCGAGGTTTGAACCCTACTTATATAATCTAATTTAATCTTATCTTTGGTTGATCTGAGATCTTTGACACATTCCTTCATGTCAAGGAATGAATATCTCGAGTATGAGATTACATACTTGTAGTTGTGCACAAAAGTCTTTCTTAATGACTGATAACATGTTTCACACACGTTCCTGGGACCGAACGTATGTTTCGTGAAGATGTGTGCTCTATATCATTCCTTACCTATTTTATGTTTGTGAAGATGTGTTCTACATTATTGGTGAAGCTTGCATTTGGGAATATGAAATAAAAAATATTGAAATTGTCTGAAATTCTAACAATATTTCCATTTACCAAACAAATATCCATGTATGAAATTTCCAAGGTTTTTGACCATGATGGGGTTATTTTTTTTTTGTTTTTACCAAAATGGGGTCCGTTTAAAAAAATTACAAATTTAGGCAAGTCGTGCCAATTTGACACGACTTCATATGCACAAATCGTTCCAATTGGACACGACTCTACCATGTCATACTGAAGTCGTGCCAACTTGACACGACTTCTGCAACGTCATAATTTTTTTAAAAAAAATTATTGTTTATATATTGGGCAATAAGTTATGTAATGTTAAAAATTAATTTGATACATAATTTTCTAAGAGTGTTAGTTTTAACGAACAAACTAATCAGTTTTTCTTATTTCTTACTAAAGCAAGGAATAAAGTTTGTACCCTGAGTCCATTATACTTTCAGCACAAAGTTATGTCCTTCAACCCTTGCTAACAGTAAATGGATTAAAAGCAAAGCAAACAAAGGTTAACGGACAATATTAAAAAGATTCCATAATTAATTATGGTTCTGCATGTTATAGGCGCAAAAAGCTAGTTTTGTTTTATTAATTAATTGTAGTTACCACCCATTCTAATGTTATGCAGAAAAGTCTTCTGTGAAAGTGTGCAGGCTGCAACTTGATGCTTTTTTTTCCATTAAAAAATAACAGGGAAAAGTCGCTTGAATTTTTGCAATTTGAAGGCCCATTGCCGATCAAGTTATATACTTCGAAGATGGAAAAAAATAAAGATACAATAATCTGAACATTTTTAACTAGTTACAACAATTTTTTCCTACAGTTATAGAGAAACTTTTTCTTTTTCTCCAAAGCCTAAAGTACTTAGAATTGATTTCTTTCTGTAACTATGTTTCACTAAAGTCACCTTTGAAACAAGTTGCAGATAATTTAAGGTAAGCCTGGTAACTAGACAATATAGTTAATGATTGTAAGTCTCAAGCACTTACTGTGGATATGGCAGCAGAAAAATCAGTTAAGTCGGTTTTCTTTTTCCCATCTGTCAACCATGGAGAATACTCCTCACCAAATTTCAATATTATCCAGTCTATGTAGGTCAATCTTGAAATTCAATGACATCCAATTCATTCTTGAAAAATAAAATCAAACAAAACCAAACCAAATTCTGATTCAAAACATTTGGTGTTTGATTAAAGGATAATAAGAAAAAAATTCCAGTTGCAACACAAGGGTCTAGTTAAACTGGGAATTTTCTTATATTCGACATATATGGTGAAAAATACAGAGAATATCATATGTACAGCTTGCCCTTTTTTTCTCTATAGGTTATCCTGCTCTAAACCATTCCTCCTTTTATTTGTACAAACTATAGTTGAAACCATGAAATTTTAGAGATTCATTTTATCAATGAAACTCAATACAATCATGATGGAAACAGCCCTGAAAGTGGAGCATGTTTAAAATGGTGTTGACAATGGTTTGGGGTATCAAAGTAGCATCAACTTTAAGTATTCCTTCACAGTGATCAACCTGGAGCAAATCTATCTGAGATTGCAGAAGTGATGCAGGCATATAATGTTTTCCTTCTGCAGCTCTGGCCTTAACTCGAACACTCAGCACTTCAGCAGGAGCATCCAACAAAATGAAGTTAACAGGACTTGCATAAGTCCCCAATTTATAAGCAGGGTAACCTGATCTAAGCATTTCTCTATATTGATTCTTCAAAGCAGAACAACCAAGAATCAGACCCTTTTTGTTATCCAAGTACTCATTTATGACATCACGCAGTGCTTTAAGCCACGGCATCCTGTCTTCATCTGTCAGTGGGATTCCCATTCGCATCTTTTCTGTTGTATTGGAAGAAATGAGATCAAAACAAAACAAAATGAGAAAAAAACAATAACAAAACAGATAGAATCAGTCCTTGTGCATAACCATACACACACACCTTTGTTTAATTCAGAGTGAAAATCATCAGCATCAAGGTACTTATATTGCATCTCTTTTTCCAGCCTCCGACCTATTGTTCTGCGAATAAATAAGAAATGTTAACCCAAACAGCCATGCTCAACAACGATCATCCTCTTTCTATATTCATGTATACAAACATTTTAAAGCCTTTTGATTGATGCTGACTTTCACTTCTAATGTCAATTTATTTCTTATTCTCAAAGATTTATAAAAAAACCAAAAAAAATTGTTCACTGATTCTCGTGCAAATATACGAAAACAACAAACAGATTGAATTTTTCTTTTAATGTAATCTAAAAGTTAATACTGAATAGGAAACCACCACCACCATAATAACAACATGTGAAAAGAAAAAAGCTTACGTCTTTCCGGCGCCACTGACACCCATGACAACGATAACTGCACCTGTTTTGGGTCCCAGATATGAATTCAGAGTGTGCAAATAAGAAAGCACAGAAATTGAAGACGAGAAAAAAATGGTGAATCATTACCATCGTTTGAAGCCATGTTGATGTATCTGGGTTTGGTAATGAGAGATATGAAAAGAATTGTTGAGAAGTTGTGTGTATATAAAACAATTTAGACGTGAAAAACAGAGAGAAACTGCAAAACTTATATATAATAATATTCAGGAAGGTCGTAATCACATTCAATTTTGGCGAAGTCAAATATAAAAAAAAGATAGAAGGTGTGGTTAAGTACAAGTCTGTAATAAGGTTGTACCTGTTGAAGTGAGATTGAGGTTGTCTACGTGTGAGAGTGCGTAGGATCAGAGTCATTGCATTGCTTCATCTCAATCCAATGCATCTGCAACTCACTTTCACATACCAATCTTTTTCCAGACACCTATGTTCTGATTTTGACAACAACCAAATCAAACTTAATAATTTTCTTTATTTTGATAACTCAACATATAGTGAAGTACATTTATAATTATGATGTGATATAGTATAATTTTTAAAATTATTTCATCTCTTTATATAAAGTTAGAACTAAAAACAATTATTTCTTGCATAATTATAGTCTAATATACAATTGTAATCTATTGTAGAATTTATCAACATTTTTTTCTAATTTTCTTATTCTTTCACTTGTTCCTATTCAACTATGTATTACTATTACTATGGTTTGTTATCTCAATCAATCTAATAACACTTTTGTAACATTATATAGTATTTTAATTGATAAAAATATACCTTAATATTACATTTTACTACTCAATTATCATATATTTTTCTTTTTTATTTTATTTTGATGTTTGTTTTATCCCGTTTTGTCATTAATTTTTTAATTTGTATATTTTATCACATTTTTATATGTTTTATCTTTTTCTTTACATTATGTTAATAATAAATCATGAGTTTTTTAATGTTGTAAAGACTTTCATGGAGACACGTCCATATCTTGGGACACACTTAAGACTTAATAATTTAATAAAATGTGTCTTGTATTAAAGTCTGTGATAAAAATACGTGTTGCATTGAAGAGGTACACTCAGACTTTTTGACACATTAATAAATCAAAGGAAAAAATTTAAAAAGTCAATAATAGAATATGAAAACAATTGTGATAAAATATGTGAAATGACAATAATCAGTGACAGAATATC
>Ga0123341_1004448_pt1 | contig 12306 bp, 9 predicted proteins | sample Turbeapinknodule_FD_89959 | JGI IMG/M metagenome (GOLD analysis project Ga0123341, IMG submission 89959) | Root nodule microbial communities of legume samples collected from Mexico - Turtle bean Mexico pink nodule | ecosystem: Host-associated > Plants > Roots > Nodule | place: Mexico: Nepantla... | reverse complement strand
GCGCCCCCAGATGGGGTCATGGCGTCGTGAGGCCCTCCACGTGTACGACAGCCATGCCAGAATAGAAACACCCTTTAGTCAGGTGCCAGGTAATTAAAAGTCATTCAATACGGTTTCCCTTTCAAACATTCAGGTACTATAATGGCTCCCAAGCGTTTCAACGTCTTAAATGCGCTACGTTTTCTAATTAAACGCTTTAATGAGTGTGTTACGTTTGTGATTAAAAGCGCTTTAAGACGCTTTAAATGCTTGGGTAGTTTAAATAGCGCAGGGAATGATGGAAAAAGGGTTGGAACTTTCGGCAAATTTACAAGAGAACTCTCTACCAATTAGAGGAGGACATTTGTCAACCTTTAATTTGAGTGGATTTGCTCCAATTAGAGAGACATTTGTCCTTCTGTGAGTGAAGAGTTTTTAGGGTTAAAGTTTGCACATTGGTTGCCCATAGCACTATAAATACAAGTGCTAGCCCCCTAGTAAATTAGATTTGAATTGATAATGAAATGTTGCCCAAGTTGCTAGCTCATTTGTCTTCAAATTCTCACTTTCAAGTTTGCACTTCTATTAATGTTTTGCTTGAATCTTCTTAGAAGTTGGTCATACCTCTTCTAAGCCTATACTTCCCCTCTTCATTCCATTTTCTCCACACTTCCATTCAGCCATTGATGTCATTTTCAAGTCCATTCTTTCGCAACATACAAAACCACAACAAAAAAGAACCCAAAACAAGCTAGTTTTGCATCATTTGGTATTAGAGCTTAGATATTCAAGAGATAAGTTGTTCTAACTTTTGTTCTTCCATTTCCATGTTGTTTTTCATGTCTTGATTCTGTTTTCTTTTTAGTTTTACCATTTTGTTTGTTGTTTGTTTGGTTTAATCGGTTCAAATAGCTTGTTATTTCTTGAACCATCTATATTGGTGTTTAGGAGTTCTTTTTGAGTTTATCTTGTGTGCTTTTGAATTTTGTTGAGTCTTCTTTCATTTTCTTTTGGTAAAAAAAGTTTATGTTGGTTTCATTTTTATTATATGATCCATTTCTAGTTGTCTAAAGTCATGTTGTTTTCATATATGTCATCAAATCAAGTAGTCCTTTATTTGAATTTTTTGTTTCTTGTTTTTACAATAAATATCCATGTGTTTTGAGTCATTTTGTGCCTTTTGTGTGCTTTTATTTTTATGGTTTTGAGTCTCTTATCTTGTTATTAGATCATTAACAAGTTCCTTAGAGTTAGGTTTTTATTATGTCTTCAGTTTCAATTCTTTTATCTCATCCTATGTTCTATCTTTATCTTCTCTCAAAATTCTATTCTCCTCTCTCCAAATAATCACTGTTTTTAACCTTTAGCTATGAATCATCAAGTATAAATTAGCTTCACAGCTTCAAAACCAAACTTCCACTCAAAATGAATTTCACCCGTTGAGGTCAAGTAAAAAATCAAGAAAAACTCAATTAAAATTGCTAAACTCAAATGGAATTATTATGACAACTGCAAGGATTATTTTAAGACACAAATCAACAATTAAAGCTAACAAAAATAATGAGCACTCAAATAGGAAACCTAAGAATAACACTAGAATAGATTTTTTTTAAAAAAGTTCTATAATGAAACAAACACTGAAACTTCCAAAATTTGTGAAAATTCATCTTGAAACATTTTGTGTATAAAATTTTTATGTGATATTCTTAACACAATATTGGATCAAACAAAACAAACTTTAGGTCAAACGGATATGTATTCTGAGAGAAATAAATCAAATACTACAACACTAGTATTTAGAGATTGAAATTGTTTTTCAGCACTCGCAGAGATGATTAAAAAATTTACTGGGGAAAAATTATAATGAATTTGAATCCCAAACTTTTATCCCAACTCTTGTAGAATGTATTTGAATAGTTTGTTGAATAAAGTTAAATGAAATGTTTGATGAGAATTGGTTGTTTGATTTTAAATGATTTTGATTTAGAAATCATATATATGTATAGATTGACATAATAACTCAATGACTCAATGAGACTACTTGTATAATTCTGAGTAGGAAGTGTCAATGTAATGTGTAGATTTATAAATTTATGAATTGAATGAAATGATGATTTAGAATCTAACAAGTATAACAAATTATGCATAATTTTTCTGCATATCTCGCTCAAGCTAGATAATTCTAGTTCAAGATAAAATTTTAGGTGCTCTCGGGTTGATTCTAGCTCAGGCTAGACTTTCTAAAAGAAATAAAATTTAAAATTTTTATTGTTTTTCTTTTGAAAGCCTAGTTTATTATTGCATAAAAGTGAAAAATCTAAATCTTATTTAAAAATATGATTAAATGAACATAGTTATATGTTTCAATGAATTTTTGAGATATATTTGAATTGTTTAGAAAAGTCTAAAATATGATTTGATTGAATGGTGCATTGATGTGTTACATGAGATATGAAATGGTGTAATAGGGTGATCAAGACATAGTATTTTCAGGAAAGGAAATACCATGTTGAGATTGTTGTTAGGGTGTATTGATTTGTGAGTATCCTGTGAATGAGACGATCATAACTCTACTGATATAATAAAATCACATAGATGAAGTTATTCAATTGGTGAGAGTCGAAGGAGGTTCATTTGGCTGATTCTAAGGTTTGAAAGAACTGGCCAGAGCAGATCAAATGGATTTACCCTGTAATATGAGATGATGAGATATTGAGATGTTTATGCGCATGGCTGTGTGGATTTCACAGTGAGTAGTATGATAGGTGTAGGTCTCTGGATGCTAATTTCAATACACGAGTCTTCCGGAAGTAGAGTCAAGTGTTTATGTGTTGTGAGTCAGTAGAAGTTTGACATGAGAAAGATGAGTTATGAATTTTAATAAACACTTGATGATTTGAAATATTGTATGAGACTTGATTAAATTTGAAATTGAAATTATATAGAAATTTTTATATAACTAGCTTACCATGTTCTTTGTTTGTGTTTGCTTTCTTTAATCTGTGATGATCATGTAATTACACAGGAACAGATGAGGTTGCAAGTAATAGAGCTCATTAGTGAGCAGTCAGAAGAGGAGATGCTTTTAATTTTGAGTGCTTTGTTTTCTTTTAAAGCTTTTGTGTATATGTTAAAATCCTTATGAAGAGGGATATCTTTTTGAGATACAATTATAAGATAGTTGTATATATTCATATATTAATTAGGTATTGTTTTTTTTTACTTTTATTATTTTAATATATATATGGGTAAAAATTAGGAATGTTACAAATAATGTGATTTAAATAGGTAAATTTTTTAGCAACGATTAGGTCCACACATAACAATTGTCCGCCAAGTCGACATAAGTTTCAATAAAAAAAATCAATTTGTGTCGGCCAAGTCGACGATACATTTCCCATTTAATTTAAAATTTATACTTTTTAGCATCTCATAGGTTGACACAAACATTTTTTTAACGTCTAAGTATAATGAGTCTTCAAACTTTTTTCCTCCACTTAGCGTTGACTTGGTTGACTCTACTCATGTCCCATCATAAGTCGAGACTAATGTGTGATAGCTTATATCTCCTTCTCTTGTAGTATTAATAAGAAAAAATATATTTTAAATATTTTTCTTTAATAAAAAATTATAATATATGTGAATTTTTTATGATTCCACATCTACAAATATTCTTAACTAATATATATTTTGTCATATGACAAACAAATTTTTATTCTCATGTTACCATATTATCTTGAAAACTACTTAATATATTTTTTTTTTCATTCTATTTCTTTTCCACCCTTTTCTTCCCTTTCACTTCCTCCTTCTCACTATCTCCTTTCCAACTCCCTCTTCTTTTTGCTCCCCACTTACATATAGATCATCTTATGTTAACCTAAATTTTCTAATTAAAAAGTAATAATATTAATCAAGTAACATAAAATTTACACCTCAACCTCAAACACACCCTCTTCATTTTACCAATTCACTTGGTGCAAAACCTTACACATGTTAGGCTAACCTCTCAGATCTAGTAACCCTCCCCAAGAAAAAATCTCACTCTCATACGTGGTTACGTGCATGCCCTAAACCAACAACTTACGATTAAATACTGCATCGTTTCCTTAAACAAACCAAAGAACAACAAAAATGTCTGCATTCGACCCTTACACACACCTTGGCATCTCCAAGAACCCCGACGGCACCATCACACGCTTCTTCAATGCCCCAACCGTCAAGGCCAACCCTGAGCCTTCACCCGGAACCACCGTCGTTTCAAAAGACATAACCATCGACCCCCAAAAGAAAACCTGGGTTCGAATTTTTCGACCCACCAAGCTCCCTTCCAACGACAACACGGTGGCGCGGTTGCCCATCGTCATTTACTTCCACAACGGCGGCTTTGTGCTCCTCAGCCCTGACTACACCGACAGCCACCAGAAGTGTTCGCTCATCGCCGATGAAATCCCCTCCATCGTCGTCTCCGCCTCTTTCCGCCTTGCGCCGGAGCATCGTCTTCCCACACAGTACCAAGACGCCTACGACGCCGTTTTGTGGGTGAAGGAGCAGTTAAACCTCCCCAATGGAGAGCAATGGTTGAAAGATTACGGGGACCCTTCCAGATGCTACCTCTATGGCTCTGATTGTGGTGCCAATATGGCTTTCAACGTTTCCATGCAGGTTTTCATGCAAATAAACTTTTGATACAATAAAATTTCTCTTACACTTTAATTTAATATAATAGTAAAAAAATTCATCAACTTCTTAGAATAAAATAGTATATTATAATAAAATAGTATATTATAATAAAATAATAATATTTTTGGGTATTAAGTGGATGGAACTTTATCAAGATACTACTTTTGATAATGTAGTTTGACAAGTTTTTCATTTTTACTCTTACAAAAAATTTGTTATATCAGATTTTTAAAAAAATTAAATAATAAGAGTATGTAGTTCTCTTGATACAAATTGAGGAATAATTCTCTTACTAACGAGTGTGATTTATTTAATTTTGGTATAACAGTTCCTCCCAAGGAAGATTCTTTAAGTGTATGTAGTTGCAACTCCATACCCAAGTCCAGATTTTGATTAACAAACCTAATTAACTATTGATAAGTTCATAAACATATATATTTTGCTTGGAAAATGAATTTTTTATTATTAAAAAAAATAATAAATAATAAAAATATTTCAGAGATATCTAAACTCTTATAGCTAGAAGCAAACCAACCTAAATCTTCAAATACAATTACACATAAAACATAAAACAGAGTTTCAAAGTAAAACAACAACTCAATCCTACCACTAGTGATGTCTTGTTAATAGACCTCATAATATATTAGGAATACACAAAGTAGTAAATAATATAATACCATGTTTTTTTTAGAAGAAAATATTATTTTGGCAAGTGTATAATAAGAGACACTAGAATACAACTCTTTGGTAACATGCAATTTCAAAATTGTTCCATCTTTTTCATATGAAATTCGTAATTCAATAAAAAAAATATTTATTCTTTTAATTATAATATGGTGGAGAATTGTCAAACATATCAACACTTTTTTATAAATAGATATATTTTTGATATTATGCATGCATGCAAAATGAATACATAAATGAAATGGTTTGATGTAGACTGCTGTGGTGGATTTGAGTCCATTAAGGATTCGTGGTTTGGTCCTGAACCAACCCATGTTTGGAGGGGAGAAGAGAACAGGATCAGAGTTGAACTTTGCAACAGATCAAGTATTACCTTTACCAGTGTTGGACTTGTTGTGGAGTTTGGCTTTGCCGAAGGAGACAGATCGTGACCATAGGTATTGCAACCCTATGGTGAAGGGACCACACCTTGATAATGTTAAGAAGGTAGTGAAGTGTCTTGTTCTTGGGTACAATGGGGACATCATGGTAGATCGACAACAAGAGTTTGTGACCATGTTGGTCAAATGTGGGGTGCAAGTGGAAGCACATTTTGACCAAGTGGGGTTCCATAATATTGACATGGTTGATGCTGCTAGGGCTAGTGAGATTATACATATTGCCAAGGACTTTATTCTTGGTTGAGTTACCTCTTTTCTAACTTTTTTCGGTTAAGATTCATAATATTCTCAAAACTTTAAGAAAGGTTATTAATTTTGTGTTAATTCTAAAGGTTTTGTAGCCATATATTGTGGTAATTCTAAATGTATGTGGTTATAAGTTAACACTATATATTGGACTTTTCTTTTAATATCATTCATAAATTCTGCATGGTAATCGTCTAATGCCAAGCACACGTTATTTTTTATTTTTTTTTTATTTTATTTTACCTTAACCCTAAAAATTTATCACTTTGTTATGCGATACTAATACCTTTTCAAAATCACAAACAAATAATTAATTAAAGTTTATACATCCAATTAAAGTTATGACCCAAGTGGTTATTTAAATAGTTTCCTATTCAACGTAATCTTACAAGAACATAGAAATTTAAATTATAATATTTCGCTCTAACGAGGAAATATTAAAGCAATTGTATTCACAATCATTAATTAAAAAAAATTAACTTTACAATAATTTTTTTAATTTGAAGAGGTTATTGAACTTGGATATTATTATAACGTTGATGGATGCTGTTAAAGAGTTTTATTAATTCCAGTAAATTATCATTGGTTTTTTATTAGAATTACTAAAAATATCTTTGATTAGTATTAGTTTAACTACATTGTTGTTTTATTCAAAGTAAAGTGATTTTAAACTAAAATAAATTGACTTTATTGTTAGTAGAAATTAATATTTATTTATCGTTATATCTTTATTTATCATTACTAAATTATGGAAGAATTGTGACATTTTGAAAAATTTGAGGATTCAATTTGAGCAAAATATTCGTGAGGTATTATGTGAAAAAAATAAATGTTCATTGGTTGATCAATTGAGGTAGTAGTCATCATTGTATAATTAAATTTGTTAGTGTTTGACCCTAGGTAAATGGTTGAGATATCCAAATTCATTGAGAGATCATTATGAAACAAACATATGGATTGAGATTGGATTAATTTATCCCGCATAATTGATGAATAAAAAATAGAAGTACAAATATTTATACAATTTGTGCAACGTAATGCCAACAATAGTGGTGATGGAGTAAAATTTAGGTTTTCATGCGTTATTTGTTTGAACGGGAGGAGATTGGATGTTAACAAAATCAGGGAGCACCTTCTATGTGATGGGTTTCTACAATCTTATACAACTTGGACATGGCATGGTGAATAATTACATTTACCAAGTGTGTATGTGTCCCAAGAATATGTTCAGTCCATCATGGATGATGTAGTACATGATGATCGCTTGGAGGACATGATTCATGATGTTGAAGTTGATTATTTTGCGAAAGAGCATGGATACAGAAGTATGTAAAGCGATGTGGAGGTTCCATTCTATCCTGGATCAACTAACTTCACACGGTTGTCGGCGATATTAAGATTGATGAATTTGAAGGCAATAAATGGATGGGCTGATAAAAGCTTCATGAAATTGCTTCAGTTGTTGAAGGAAATGCTTCCAGCAGGAAATAGTCTACCTAATCATAATTACGAGGCCAAAAATATTCTTTGTCCGATGGATATGGAGTATAAAAAGATACATGCATGTCCTAATGATAGTATATTATACAAGAAGGAGTTTGAATTGTTGAAAAATTGTCCGAGGTGTGGGTTATCACGTTACAAGTTGAAACAAAAAGACGATGATGGTAAAGAGATGGCAAAGCATGGATCCCCATTGAAGATTGTGTAGTATCTTCCTATTATTCGAAGGATGAAGTTTGCAAACTCAAATTATGCTAAAAATCTCAGATGCCATGCAAATGAGAAGAAATGTGATGACATGTACCACCATCTAACTGATTTTATTCAATAGAGAAATTTGATGACGAGTTCCCAAATTTGGTAAAGATTCGAGAAATATTCCGCATTAGAGATTTCTTAAAAGTCATCATCCTTACCGGAGGTTGAAAAAAAGTCTTTAATGGACATCAAGAGACTGATAGTCCACCAAATCCATTGGCTGGTGTTCATATTTATGAAAAGGTAAATAACATAAACAACACATTCGGAAAATAAAATAAAAAAGATCATTTGTGACAAACATATGGAACCAAAAACCAATCTTCTTTGATCTTCTGTATTGGTCGAAGTTAGAAGTTAGACATTGTATTGACGTAATGCATGTGGAGAAGAATGTGTGATAGTTTAATTGGTAGACTTCTTAACATTACGGAAAGACAAAGGATGGTTTAAATGCTCGTTTGAATTTGATTGAGATGAACATTAGAGGCGAGTTGGCACAATACAAGTGGGTAAGTGTACATATTTGCCTCCAGCTTGTTACACTATGTCGAAAGAAGAAGAAAAGAAGTTTTTTCCAATGTCTAAAGGGTGTGAAAGTGCTATAAGGACATTCATCAAATGTGAAAAGCCTAGTATATGTGCAAGATTTGAAGTTGATTGGATTGAAGTCTCATGATTGTCACATCTTGATGCAACAGTTACTGTTGATAGCTATTCGCGGGATTTTACCAAAAAATATTAAGCCTACCATAACCCGTTTGTGTTCATTCTTCTCTTCCATTTTTGTAAAGTCATTGATCCAATAAAGATAGATGAGATTTGTGTTATCTTGTGTGAATTAAAGATGTTTTTTCCAGTCCTTTTTTGACATCATGGTTCATCTAGTTGTGCTTCTGGTAAGAGAGTTTAGATTGTGCGAACTAGTTTACTTAAGACGGATGTATCCTGTTGAACGGTATATGAACATTTTAAAAGGGTGTGTCAAAAATCATTATCATCCATAAATTTAATGATTGAAAGGTACATAGCAGAAGAAAGTATGTAGTTTTGTTTAGAGCATATGTCAAAAGCCAATCCAATAGGTCTTCCAGCCAACTCATGGCAGAACAAACGTTCTATAAGTAAGTGTTTACATGGTGTACATGTGGTAAGTAAATCTCGATCAGAAGTCTAGCAAGAACATTTGTATATAATGAATAACATTGATGAGGTTATAGCTTACTTGTCTGCTCATAAATCTGTTGTGAAGGCAAATAATCCAAGAAAACCAGAAATGGGTTTTGATGGAACATAATAGGACTTTCATGCCTTGGTTTAAAGATGAGGTGTTAAAGGATTCAACGGCATCAAAAACCTTAACCTGGTTGGCAAAAGGATTGAAGTTTTTGATGTCCTTTGTTGTATAAGTTATGAAGTCAATAATTGTACATTTTACACCAAGTCTTTGGATGAAAAAAGTACATTTCAAAATTGTGCTCGAAAGATGAAAGAGCTTGAATTGTTCGAGTATAAGAACTGTGAGAAATTGGAAATGTTGGAGTTTATTTTTTATTTGACCACCCTATTAAAGCTTGAATATCGAGTCACAAATTTGAAAGTCTACATCGGTATATAACTTATTCTTAAAAATTTACTTCATCTTTTTATTTTTCTAGCTTTAACCTTATACTTTATGTTACAGATAATCAAATGGTGATCTCTAAAAACAAAATGGCTCACCACTTTAAAGAGGTGAGCCATTTTGTTTTTAGACTTTGAATGAAGTCGAAAACTCTAAACTAGTGCGACTAAAGGATTAAGTAAGATTATCGTACAATTCAATGACATCGAGGCGATGCCCTTGGACCCCAACTCAATGAAAAAGAACAAGAAGTTATAAGGACACTACTCCAGTGGATTCAGCTAATTCCAAATCAAATGGTCGAGGTCCCGAAAAATATTAGTTGGAGGGGGACCCCAAGGCTCTCGAGGTCATAAATGGAGTTTTTGAAACCTCAACTTTTGTCACTCTACTCATAGTCGTGCTTACAACTACTTAGAAGGAGATGCAACGATGTCGAAAAAACATGACTTGCCCTCTCTTTATGAAGGCTTGCAAGGATTTCTCCATAAATCGATGGCTATAATTCAGTCAGCTAGTGACTGATCTAGAACTCTTTTGTTAGATGATGTAAAAAAATGAAGCAACTTGCAGCCTCTCAACAAGAGATAGGTCGCCTTAGAGTTGAGGCACTTGAAATATACCATCTTTATTCCCGAGAACAAGAGTGTGCGAAAGAAAAGGTTGCAATTTCCCTTCGTTTCAAGGAAAGAGATGACGAAATCCTTCGCCTTGAAGACAAGTAAACGATATAGAAAAATTGTGCTTACTATGTTTTGAAAGAGAAAGAATGGAAGGCTATGGAGGAGTATTTGAAAGATGAAATTGCTACCTCCCTCGCAACTGGGTTCGAGACCATTATTGACCAAGTTCAGGTCTGGCACCCTAGTATTGATTTGTCAGCCATCGATCCAAGTGACCTCATTAAAAACGCCCGAGAAAAAATGTTTTTGAAAAATACTCAAGGGAAAAGAGTGTCATTATATGTTTACATAAACTAAACTAAAATAAAATATAAACTTTTTGTTCATGTTCGAGGGATTAAGCCTTCATCCAACGTCTCTAGTTTGTATGCTCCTTTCTCTATCACTTCTTGTATTCTATATGGTCCAATCCACTCTAGCGAGATCTTGTTCTTTATTTGGTTCGGATGCACCCTTCGTAATATGAGGTCCAATACCTTGAAATTTCTTGATACAACTTTGCTTCTATATTTAGCTCCACACGTTGCTTCAAAGCTTCTCCTCTTATTCTGCCACACTCCCAAACATCATAAGTTTGTTGGATGCCTTCCTTTGAGCTTGCGGGGGAAAACTTAGTCACTTAAGAGAAGACTGAAATATCTCAATCGGTATCATTGCACCAGTTCCATAAAGAAGTTTGAATGATGTTTCTTTGGTTGTTAACTAGGAGTTGTGTGGTAAGATCACAACACCCATGAGACTTCAACTGATCATCCACCTTTAACTGCTAGCAACATTCTTTCCAAACCTCGTGAGGTCACCTGATTGACTGTCTAGGCCTGTTTGTTCATTTGAGAGTACTCAATCATTGTAAATACTTGTTTTATATCGAGTTCACGACACATTTGCTTCACTTGGTAGCTTACTATTCTCATCTAGATGTTGAATTCCAAGATGGTCAATGGAGCTTATCCTTGCAAGCTTCATGGATTGACTCCAAGGGAATGAGGGGGTTTCACCTACAAAAGATTTTTTGACGCTCAAGTCAATAAGAGCATAAAATTTAGTGTATAAAGTGAGTATAGTGTAAAATATCTGTTGAGTATACTCACTGAGAGTGGTGGTCTATTTATAAGTTTTCATGGGTCTGGACCATTGATATTGGTTTTCCATGACTTTTATGAGGTATAATTAGTTTCAATGATTGTATCATGTCACAAAATCCGAGTGTAATATAATAAAATCATAGTATTGTGTATTATAATCAAATTATTGTGTAGTAAAATCAGAGTATTATGTAATATAATCAGATATATTGTATGACTAAATCAGTGCATTAATGAAATTGGGATATTGTGTCCTAAAATCAAATAACGTGGTATTATATCAATTGCGTGATAATAAGATTTGATTGACATAATATATTTGTTCAAATTAAGTTTATTGCCCAATGACAATTTTTTGGGGCTTTTTAATGAGAATGCAAATATCTTGGTTAATTGCTAAAGGTCACTCTTTTAGGAAATAATTGCAGGTTCTTTAGGAATTTCACACCCAATTCGTTTCATTATGGGGCTTGATCTTATCATGATTTGGGCAGAGTTAGTACACGTCTGATCTGGACAAGGGCAATATATATCCAATTTGGGCCTGGATGATACACTTACAAATTTAGTGTTGTTATCTGATATAAAAAATCTTGGAACTCGAAATCTACATACAATATTTTCTAGTTGTTCTACTTCAATCCACTTCGCAAAAAACTTGAGTTATTAAGTTGCCAATGGTAATACTCTTAGAATATTGATCCCCCGTGTATATGGAAAGTTCATGAGTTGGTTATAAGATGATAGCTGTCGTTTTGCTGTCAAATTAATATGATTCTAGTGTAGACTTGTCTAACACTAGAGAGATGATAGTATAATTGTGAACAAATGTCCCCAAGTCGTCTCCCAACGAATCCAATATTAAAATCAGTTGATCAGGGTTTAAAATCTATCTGCAAGCAATAAAAGTTAGCAATAACAATAAAGATGAAAAGGGGTTTTGAGATAGTTGTGCAGAAAATATAAAATAGATTAAAATAGCAAATAAAAAGCGGTTGATCCCAAGTTCTTCCACCATCACAGGTTCTCTAAAGATTAATCTTTTCTCAATCCTCCAACAGAGCTAAACCAGATTGAACATGCGCCGATCTGATTCAACTGAAACTCACCAGTAAAGCATG
>Ga0123341_1004447_pt1 | contig 12306 bp, 16 predicted proteins | sample Turbeapinknodule_FD_89959 | JGI IMG/M metagenome (GOLD analysis project Ga0123341, IMG submission 89959) | Root nodule microbial communities of legume samples collected from Mexico - Turtle bean Mexico pink nodule | ecosystem: Host-associated > Plants > Roots > Nodule | place: Mexico: Nepantla... | reverse complement strand
TTATAAACTAGTTTTAGAGACAAAAAATAATTAGTTGCTATAATGACTAAATTAGAGACTATTTTAGAAACTAAAAAAAAAACTTTTGTTTCTAAATTAGTTTCTATTATTGTTAAATAGTTTCTAAATTGGTATCTAATTAATTACCAAGATTTTTGCTACCAAATTTAGAATCTAAACAATTGGTAGTTAAAACCTTGGTAGCTAATTAGATACCAATTTAGAAACTATTTAACAATAATAGAAAATAATTTAGAAACCAAAAATTATTTTAGTCTCTAAAATGGTCTCTAATTTAGTCACTATAGCAACTAATTATTTTTTGTCTCTAAAATTGGTTTCTATTTCATGATTTTCTTGTAATGTGTGCTAATCCTTGAGAGAGTTGTCTTATATGATATTAAGAGGACAAGTTTCCAGATACTAATTCCAATTATAGATTGAAAACATAGCTTGAAAGAACAAGTTAAGAAGAGAAAAGAAAACAAAGAGATATTAAAGAAGAATCCTCAACTACTTCTCCCATTCCCATTGAAATTTTTCATAAAAAAAAACACTATAGCAACCACCACAACCTAGAAGAACACTTGGAGATTATGCTATGCAGCAAGGACCAAAGATTTTTTTTCTAATATTGCAATACCTGATACCACTAAGGCCTTGGAGATGAAACCTGCATTTTTCAGTTTGATCAGTACCCATTAATTTACAGAAATGGACGATGAGGATCCATATACACATTTGTTATGTTCTATGAATTGGTGGGAACAATAAGCTTTCAATTAGGTGATATTGAAATTGTTTTTCTATGCTTGTTTCCTTTCTCATTGGCAGGAAAAGCTAAAAAATGGCTTAAATCACATCCAAATCAGAGTTTCATCAATTGGAAAGATGTAGAGGAAATATTTTTACAAAGATTTTTTCCACCATCCCGCTACATCAAAGAAAAGTATAATATTTCTATGTTCAGACAAGGATCAAATGAAGCCTTTTGTGAAACATGAGAGAGATTGAAAGTGATGCTAAGAAAATGCAAAAATCATAGGTTTAAAGACATTGTAAAATTGAGTATCTTTCGTAATGACTTCAAATTTGATACAAAAATGCTACTAGACGCTCCAGTTAGTGGCATAATGATGATTGTTGATATGGAACAGACAATGATTGTTGATATGGAACAGACGATAAAAATTATTGATGCATTGACATCAATATTATAATTAATATTATATTCATTGAAACAGTCAAGGAAATGTTAAACTTTATCTTCATTGTTTCTTACTCATCATATATTAAAATACTCAATGTAGTAGATACAATCTCAATATTAATGTAATAGAAATGGGTATGTTAGTAATAATGAGAAAGAAAAACTGAGTCCAAAGTGTTTTTTATTAATGACAGATTTGTTTTCTTAATAGAAGTAATAGTTTTAAAACGATTTCACATCAACAAGATTACTTATTTAAAACCCCCAATCTATTGCGGATTAAATGGATTATAACACAGCCTAAGTTCACATCTACACATTTTCATTATATGTCATTTTAACTATTGAAATGAATATATTAATTTTATAATAATATTGTAAACTCGCGTGTTTAAATTCGTTATTGATATCACAAATATACTTCAATAAACATTTTTATAAATACTTTAAGTAAAAAAAAACTTTTTATAAGGAAATTTATAAAATCCTTCTTCTATTAATTTATGTAAAAAATAACTTTTATTTCACATATAAATTAACTTTAATTTATTAAAAACTATCTCTCAGTTTTTCTTTTCCTCCCTTCCATATGTCGGAATTCACATTAACTAAGGTGAGAAAAAAAATCCAAATTTACCATAAATATGTCATAATTTCCACGATGTATTTCAATAAATACTCTGAGTTAATATTATTAGATGCTTGTACACTTTCATGCTCACGTGCATATTTTTTTTTTCAGAATCCCATGTCACGTGGGGCTATCTGTTCAAAGATTTTCTCTTTTATAAAAGGTGTCAAAATTGAATGGGATCATTTTTACAATTAGTTTTCAGTTAAGAATAATTTTTAAATTGACATAATCTATGTTTAAATATTTTTATTCTAAAGATCTGCAGTGTGGTGTGATGTACCCTTTTAGTAGGTGCAGGTTAGGTCTTTTTTTGTCTGCTATCACAGGTTTTTCAAGAGCAGATGGTGTGCATGACTTGAAGGTGTAGTTTTGTTGGTTTTTTGTCAGGTATTCTCAGTTTTGAAGCTCATGTCTATTTAGGATTAGGGAAGCAAACCTGTATTATGCGTATCATGCTATGTTATTATTAGGGAAGAGCGTTGGTTCTTTTATAAGGATTGTGACACTTGAAGAGTTACATAAATTTTATTTATTTTTTGCTGATTAAAAAAAAAAACATACCTAAGTATATTTTTTTTATTTGATGTAAAAATGATCAAAATTACTTCAACATAAAGTTTTTTTTTAATACACATTCCAGCATACAAATGTTTGTCTAAAATCACTTTACCTTGTTTTAGTTCTTACATATATTTCTAAAATATATTTGAATAATGACTTTAAGCTTAAAATATTTATGAAACTCCCTCCCATGCTACATCTCACCATCACGTATATTATAATTGGCCGTAGAACCAATCATGCAGCCAAACCAAACATTTTTTTATTATTGATTTCATGTGACTCCTTTTTCCCTGTTTTCACATATGTCACCATTCACAGTTCCGGATGATGCTTCATTTTCTGCAGTGACAAACATCATCTGAGAGAATCCTCCATACACACAAGAGGTAATGTTTCTCTGTTAACTTAGCCATACAATATTTTCTCTTGTACATGCTGCTCGTTCTATATATAAGGCTTTGACTCTGAGGCTCAGTGTACTAATTGCCGCCGTTCTTTACTTAGTGAGCACCACATATTTTCTGTGCTAGAGATTGCCTTTTTCATTGTTGAAGGGTTAATATGGCGCATTTAAGTTATTTGCTAAGAGGACTTAGTTTTTATGGAGACTGAGTTTTACATATCCTGTTGAATTTATCTTAGTACTTACCATGATCTGGATGGAATGGCTAAAATCTCTATGTTGTTGGTGGGGCTTTGTTTACTACTTAACTGGGCAGGGTTGTTGAGTGTAGATCAAATGAAGTACAAGGACCCTAACCAGCCAATAGATACTCGGGTTGAGGATCTTGTTAGCAGGATGACTCTCGAGGAGAAAATTGGTCAAATGTTACAGGTTGAGCGCAAGCATGCATCTGCTGATTTGGTTAATAAGTATTTCATTGGTAACCACTTTACCTTTTCTTGATTTTTTGTTTTCTCTGTGGTATACTCACTCCATTTTTTTGGTGTTTTGAGTAGGGAGTGTAATGAGTGAGGGAGGGAGTATTCCGGCTCCACAGGCATCTGCTGAAACCTGGGTTGACATGGTGAATGAATTTCAGAAGGGTGCTGTGTCAACCCGGCTTGGAATTCCAATGTTTTATGGTGTTGATGCTGTTCATGGCCACAATACTGTTCACAATGCAACTATTTTTCCTCACAATATTGGTCTTGGAGCTACCAGGTATATTGATACCAGGATAATTGTTCTATTCTTATGTCAATACGTTTATTGTTATAAAAGGTAATTGTAGATATTTTGATTTTGCTGGTTAGGGAGCCTGAACTAGTTAAGAGAATTGGAGCTGCAACTGCCCTTGAAGTTAGAGCAACAGGAATTCAATATGCTTATGCACCCTGTATAGCAGTGAGTAATTACAATCAACTTTTTATGCTCTCAACGTATAGATATCGTTTTGCACAAGCTTATACTCTCTGTAGGTCTGTAGAGATCCAAGATGGGGTCGGTGTTATGAAAGCTACGGTGAAGATACTGAACTAGTTCAAGCTATGACCGAAATCATACCAGGATTGCAAGGGGACATCCCTCATAATTTACCAAAGGGTGTCCCTTTTATCGCTGGAAAGTAAGAATTTTACAAACAAAAAAAACTTAATTTTGGTATGATTACTTGTGAACCTTGGTAGTTGATATTCTTGTTCTTCATCATGTTGAATTGTTTGTTACACGATCCAAAGGAAAAGTCATTCATTTTGTCTTGGATAAATATATGTAAAGCGGATTTACAAATCTTCTCCATGTACTAATGCTGTTCCTGTTCTAACAATGAAGTTCAGCCTTCAGAGAATTAGTTACCATGCTTCAGACCCCTATTCATTTTGTTTCACTCCCTCCGTTTATACCAGTCACTAGGATGAAATAGACCACATGGTCAAAGCAATATGCTGATTTTGGAGTTATTATTTAGTTTCTGAAATACCCATATATTGCTGGACAGAGAAAAGGTTTTAGGTTGTGCAAAGCACTATGTGGGTGACGGTGGAACAATCGACGGGATTAATGAGCACGACACTGTTATAGATAGAGATGGATTAATGAAAATTCACATGCCAGCCTACTTGACCTCGATCAGTAAAGGAGTGGCAACCATTATGGTCTCTTACTCCAGTTGGAATGGTGTAAAAATGCATGCTCACCATGATCTTATTACTGCCTTCCTCAAGAATACTCTCCATTTCAAGGTAAAATAATTTGTTTGTTGAATTAACATTAGCTGAAACCTGTTTACTATGTGCACATTTTTCATATAACCCATTGTCTTTTCTTGGATTACATCAGGGCTTTGTCATTTCAGATTTTGAGGGTATTGATAGGATCACATCTCCACATCGTGCAAACATCACTTATTCAATCGAAGCAGGAGTTTCTGCTGGCATTGACATGGTAGTTTCTTTAGGACAAAAGTATATGATATAACCTTAACTGGTTTCGTTTAATATTGTCACATACTATGCTTGGTTTTGCAGTTCATGTTTCCAAAGCTTTACACAGAATTCATAGATGGTCTATCCATGTTGGTGAAAAATAACCGCATTCCCATGAGTCGAATTGATGATGCGGTGAGAAGAATTTTGTGGGTGAAGTTCATGATGGGTATTTTTGAGAACCCTTTTGCCGATTACAGTTTGGCCAAATATTTAGGAATCCAGGTTAACTATTTTGTTTTCCTCAAGCACTTCCTTTAACATCCCCAAGTTCACAATTAGATATAGGGATCACTATTAATAATCACCTTGTAACTAATCAATGTTTACCAAAATTCTCAACAGGAGCACAGAAATTTGGCTAGAGAAGCTGTGAGGAAATCAATGGTCCTTCTGAAAAATGGTGAATCTGCTGATAAGCCTTTACTACCTCTTCCTAAAAAGGTACCAAAAATACTTGTGGCTGGAAGCCATGCAGATAATCTAGGATACCAGTGTGGTGGCTGGACTATAGGATGGCAAGGGGTCAGTGGGAACAATCTTCTCGAAGGTTAAAATATATGTATTTTGTTTTGTTTTAATTATATCATCACTATCAATTACATAATGCAACTCTTGTTTCTTATTATTCTTGTCAACCTTATATGACCAGGGACTACAATTCTCAAGGCTGTGAAAAACACTGTTGATCCTGAAACCAAAGTGGTCTACAAGGAGAACCCTGATGCAGAATTTGTTAAATCCAATGGATTTTCCTATGCCATTGTTGTACTAGGAGAGCATCCTTATGCTGAAACGCATGGTGACAACATGAACTTGGCTATCCCAGACCCTGGCCCTGAGATCATAAGAAACATCTGTGGAGTAACAAAATGTGTGGTTATCGTAATTTCTGGTCGTCCTTTAGTGATTGAACCATATGTCGGTATAATAGATGCACTAGTTGCTGCATGGCTTCCAGGTAGCGAAGGCCAAGGTGTGGCTGATGTTTTATATGGTGACTATGGTTTCACAGGAAGGCTTCCAAGAACATGGTTCAAATCTGTTGATCAACTTCCAATGAATGTTGGAGATCCTCACTATGATCCCCTCTTCCCATTTGGATTTGGCCTTTCTACCCAGCCAACTAAGGCCTTGTTCTCTGAGTAGTTTTCATTGTATGTACATTTTTTATCTGCATCAGTTTTAATGGTTGTATCTGTTTTGAACCTACATTTTGTTTGGTTTTCTTGGCCCTTAAGCTGATATAACAAATAATCCAAGTATTATTATGTTTTAACCCTTCACTTTAGTTCGAGGAAGCGTAACAATACCATTGTTTGATTGTGCTACCTTAATCTCCAAAAAATATGAGTTTGTCAAGATCTTTGGTCAGAAAGTGTTGATAAGGTGTTGTTTCACCGGTGAGATGCCATGATGATCACTACCTGTAAGAACAACGTCATCAACATATACTACAAGATAGATACACCCAACACTCGAGTGACGATAAAAAACAGAATGTTTTTCATTGCGTGTCATACCAAATTGTTGAACAATTTTGCTAAATTTTTCAAACCAAGACCTCGGAGACTGCTTGAGACCATATAAAGATTTATGGAGATGACATGCCAATTAGGGATGACAATGCGGACTAGCTCGCCCTGCATAGGCCCGCCCCACACTAGGTCCACAAAATGCAGTTCGAGTTGGTTTGCCCGGCATGGAATATGCAGGTTGATTTTTCTAGTCCGTCCCGCGGGCCAGCCTGCAAAAGAAATACTAATTTTAAAAAAAATTAGTAAAAAATAAATTTTTAAATATAAATTTTGAATAAATTTAATTCTTTTTTTATTTAGATGCATTAGGTAAATAGTCTCATAATATTGTTCTCATGAGACAAGGGTAGTAAGATGTTATTAAAAAATTTAGAATGTGAAATATGAGTCTACATTAATAAAATATGGGGCTGCAGAAAAAAAAAATTTACATTTTTAAATTATGTGGGTTATGCGGGACAACCTGCCCCGCCTCACACTTGACCCACGCAGGTTGCGGTTTATGCGGGTCGGGCCTAAGTGGGTTAGCGGGTTAGAATAGGTAGCCCGCCCCGCGTTTTTCTGAGTGGGCCGCGGGCCGACCCGTACGACCCGCCCCACTTTGTCATCCCTAATACCAATCTAGAAGACTCTCCCTAAGCAACAAAGTCGGACGGTTGCTCCATATAAATTTCTTCCTAGAAATCCCCATTAAGAAAGATACTTTTGGCATCCATTTGATAAAGAGATCATTGTTAAAGAGCAGTCATGACTATGAATAAGCGAATTGAACCCCTCTTTACTACTGGAGAAAAAGTATCACCATAGTCTAAACCAAAAATTTGGGTATAACATTTAGCCACAAGACGAGCTTTGAGACAATCAATAGTACCATAAGGACCAATTTTAATAGCAAAGACCCATCTACAACCAACAACAGATTTCCCAAAAGGAAAAGAAATGAGGTCCCGAGTTCCATTATTCTTAAGCACACTAATTTCATCAAGCATGGCCTAACGCCAACCAAGATGAGCTAAGGCATCAACTATAGACTTTGGAATGGACATGAAAAAATAGACGAAAGACAAGTATAAAAAGGTTGAGATAGTCGATGGTAGCTTAAAGCATTATAATGTGGAGAGGGATTACAGGTAGAACATATACCTTTACAAATGGTAATGGGAATATTAGGTTCAACTATCAGAGCCAGAAGAGACAGGATCTGACACTAGAAGAGAGTCATCATGTGGACGATGGGAAGACTGATGACAATTATAAACTTGAAAAGGTGGTGGAGGAGGAAAATCTTCAAGTACACTAGGCATAACAGGAGGATCAAAGACAACTGGAATATGTACTTGTTCAAATGGAGACATAAGTGGAGAAGATAAAGACTTCAAATAAAAGAAATGAAAGTGGCATCTGCAGAAATGAAATAATGGTTAAGAGAGAGTGAAACATTTATATCCTTTTAGAGATCTTGTAAACCCTAAAAAAACACATTTGTGTGACCTTGCAAATAATTTATCTGGACCAGGAAAAAAACTGTGAACATAACATGTAGACTCAAAAACTTTAGGTGGTAAGGGATGAAGAGGTTCATGAGGAAATAAAATAGAATGAGGATTTTTATTCTCTAAAATCGAAGATGACATACAATTAATTACATAACATGCACTAAGAACAACATCAGCTCAAAAAGTTGAGTAACATCACCATGAACTAACATAGTACAAGTATTTTCAACAAAGTGTTTATTCTTGCGCTCAACCACCCCATTTTGTTGAGGGGTATATGCACATGAGGTTTGATGAAGAATGCCATGAGATTTCATAAAAGTGGTAGAAGAATGAGAAAGATACTCACAAGCATTATCACTGCATAAGGTTCGAATTGAAATATAGAAAACTACTTAGAACAAGATTTCATTAAAAACAACCAAGTACATCTTGAATAATCATCAACAAAAGTAACAAAATACTGAAACCCTAAATTAGACTTAACACGACTTGGTCCCCAAATGTCGTAGTGAACTAAGGAAAAAGGGGATGAAGCACATTGTGAGACACTAGGAAAAGAATTGCAACTTTGTTTAGCTAAATGACACGACTCACGAGACAAACTAGACACTTTGGACAAACTTGGAACAAGGTGTTGCATCTTGGCAAGACTAGGATGACCTAGCTGAGCATGAAGGAGAGATGGGGAATCCATAACCGTGCTAACATGTGCATATGTTCGTAGGTGGTAAAGACCATGAGACTCACATCTAATGCCAATCATCCATCCTAAACTCCAGTCCTGTAAACAAATAGAATCTTTGGTAAAAGAAATTAAATAATCAAGGGAACGAGTTAGATGACTAATGGATAATAAGTTAAAAGGAGACCTAGGAACATAAAGAACATTATCAATAGATAAAGAAGGAAGAAGATGAATAGTACCAACACCATGGGATGAGACCCTAAAGCCATTGGCCATCGTAATGGATGGTAAATAACCGGCAGTAGAAAAAGAAGAGAAAAAAGATTTATTACCAATAATATGATCGCTAGCACCTGAGTCGAGAACCTAAGGACCAAGATAATTGGAGTGAGTAAGGCCATCGAAAGGTGTATCTGAATATGTAACAGAAGTAGGGGAACCAGAGTTCTGACGATCCTCATACCGCTTAAGAAATTAATTGAAACTACAAGTTGGCTTGAGATATCAAATGAAGTAAGGTCCATGGTAGAAGGTTGAACAAGAACATTTTGGGCAACCGTAATAGATCTAGGAGGACGACCATGTAAGGCATAACTGATCAATTTTGTGGCCAATTTTACCATAATGGCCACACTTGTTACACCCTTTGCCCGGCTTGGAAAGGCGAGTGCGATCACAATTCTGAGAGATTAAAGCAAAAGAAGAGTTATCAACTGGAAGAGGTATATTAGTGATGTGTTTACCTGACACACACAGAATGGTAGAACAAGTGGAAGTAAAATTGGGAACAATAGAAGATCCCAAAATCTGATCACGGACATGAAAATAATCATCAGGAAGGCCATGTAAGCCCAATAACATGAAGAACTTGGACCGTTGCTCTAGTTCTTGAGAAGGAGTGGAGGTAGGAGGCAATAATTCATTAAAATCATGAAGAAGAGCATGTAGTTTACCCAAATATTTAGCCATTGTACCATCAAGATGTTTAGGAGCAACAACGGTAAGGAGATTTTGACACACACCATAAAGACGTTGAGTATCATTGGTGTATAATAATTTCGCCTATTCCCAAACTTCTAAACACGTCTCAAAAACACTATTTTTTTTTAAAGATGAGTGAATAATAGATTTAACAACAATGCATAATGGAGCATCAATTTTCAACCAATGGGAAGTCTCATCTGCAACAACATTGCGAACACATTGGGTAAGATGATCAACATATGCTTGACTCTTAAGCCATAATTTAATATCTGAGGCCCAAGTGTCTTAATTAATTTCATCCAATTTATCAATATAAAGATGAACATTGAAATAATTAGTATAGATAGAAAGAAGTCATAGATCTAATTGCTAGCAGCATAATGGCAGGAGACGGATTGGGCCCAATGGTAGGAAACAAATCCATATGTCTCACGCCTTCTGTTTAACCTAATTGGGCTTGGGTTGAGTGACATCTTGCTTAAGCGAGATATTACTTACTTAAGCGAGATATTACCCTAAACCTCACTTCACTGGAGTGAACTCGCTTAAGCGAGCCTTGGATGAGTCTTGGGCGAGTTCCTATGGAGTGATCTTACTTGGGCAAGTTTTCAATGTTCCAACTTTGTCTTTTTCAACTTGTCTTTAACTTGTCAATTTTTCTTTAGCCCTTTTATCTCTATTTTTTCCTAGATTCTTGAAATTAACACAAATTTGGGAATAAATTGTTCACATTCATCTTATAATCCAAAAATATGTAAAAAGATTTAAATTCACAAATTAAAGGTTGAATTATAACTATTTTATCAATTAAAGTCCATAAATGTTTATCTTTTTGTATGAAACATTACTGAATTATGACACTTATCAACAACATGAAAAATAACATAAGACCAATAGATTATAGTTAAATTGGATTGAAAAATTAAACTATGAGCAACGTTCAAGATATGTTGGTGTTTACGCTCTATAACAAAATTTTGTTGAGGAGTTTTAACACATGATTTTTTATGCACAATACATGTATCTATTATACAACTCATCATAGTCAAGTTACTTCCCATTATCAGTCCTAACACTTTTAATATTAAGATTGAACTAGGTTTTAACATATAAGACAAAATTAGACAAAAGAAACCTGGTTTCACCCTTGGATTTCATGAGATAAACCCAAGTATGCCTAGTATAATCATCATCAATAGTAAAACAGAATCTATGTCCATGAATAGATGTATTAGCAACCAATCTCCATACATCAATATGAGTGAGTTTAAAAGCTCTTAAAATAAATAAATAAAATCACTTTGTTGGAAATGTAATCTATGATTCTTTGCAAAATGGCATGTATCACACACAAATCTACAATTAGAACGTATAAAGGGAAATTTTGTGCACATTTGTTCAACAATTCTATTGGAAGGATGTCTTAACCTAAAATTTTAAATATCAATATCAGTACAACTCAAAATAATATTAGTACAAGATTGTAAATTTGTAAAAACAGATGTAAAATTCTAAAGATAGTATAATCATCTATCTAAGTTAGCTTAATCGTTTTGGATGTAGAATTGTCCTATATCTGTCAAACCTTGTAAAAAATATTAGTTTGAAATTCATAACTTCAATTAATCTTTGCACAAATATCAAATTAGAGGCAAAATAAGGTAAGTATAGCACATTATAAATAACAAAGACTTCAAAAAGTTTAAGTGTGCTAGCGTATTCTACTATAATAAAGGTGTTATTGAGCAATCTTATTTGAATTTGTTATATCTTATAAAAGAAAATAATTTTAGTTTTATCATGTGTGACATGGTTAGAAGCTCCCGTGTCAAGTATCCAAAGATTCCTATATGATTTTGAATCTTTAGCGGAAGAGTGCACCCCATGTAATTGATTAATGTTAAGAGTAAAAGGATTGAAATTACTAGCTTGCGTAGATTCTTGACTTTCCCTTACATAGAACTATCCTGAAAGTTCGTTTTTCTTGTCTAAATTGTTCCTAACATCACAATCTTGCCTCTATTTGAACCTATGTGGGTACTTGTGTTTGGAATAACAATCATCAATAATAAGTGCATTTCGATCCCTAAGCAAGGTCTTGTCCTCTGCCTCTGTCATGATTTATCCATCCTCCCTCCCTCATGTCCTTAAGCCTTACAATTCAATTTCTCAATAGTATTCCAAATCCGTTGTTTCTCAATAGTATTCATAAAAACCTTGGTTTCATGAAGAAAATTCCCAGTCAATTTCTTTCTTGATGTATGACCAAGGAAAATAGTTTGTTGATATTCAGAAGTGGTTCCATTAAAAGCACCTAAGTCTTCACAAGATTAAAGATTAAAGATTAATAATTTTGAAGAAGAATAAAATATATCCTCATTCTCATAATTTACGATGATTTTGGACAACGCGCAACTACATGGTATGTCGCACCTACTAATCAACATATTGGAGATTCTAAATAATCCCTTTATGAAAATCTCCTGTTAGACCTTCCCACAAAATCTTAGTTGTGTTGATGTATACAATACTTTCAACAATTTGCAGTTTCCAAGGTTAACTACAAGAAAATAATTAGATAAAAACTAACTTTAGAGGCAAAAAATAATTAATCACTATATTAACTAAATTAGATAATATTGTAGAAACTTAAAAAATTACTTCTATCTAAAATAGTTTCTATTATTAATAAAAAGTTTCTAAATTTGTAATTAATTAGATACACATTTAAACACTATTTATTAATAATAAAAACTATTTTATAT
>Ga0123341_1004446_pt1 | contig 12307 bp, 5 predicted proteins | sample Turbeapinknodule_FD_89959 | JGI IMG/M metagenome (GOLD analysis project Ga0123341, IMG submission 89959) | Root nodule microbial communities of legume samples collected from Mexico - Turtle bean Mexico pink nodule | ecosystem: Host-associated > Plants > Roots > Nodule | place: Mexico: Nepantla... | reverse complement strand
TGATAGAGTTATAAAGATTATATGTATTTTAAAAAAAATTAATATAGAGAAGTAAAAATTTGAATAAATAATTATTTAGACATATTTTAAAGAAGTTTGAATGAAAAAGTGCAAAAAATAATTATGAATAAAAATAGGAAAAAAAAAGAATTGTAAAAAGATCATAGAAAGTGTTTGAAATAATTGAGTTTAAAAAATAGATAACATAATACAATATTGATAAAATGGGAAAAGTGGCTTATATATAGAAATAGATTTTTTAATTAACATCACTTATTATTATTATTATTATCATTATTGTTATAATGGTAGTGATTATGAATATAAATATTTTTTTTTTGGAGAAAAGTTCAATATCCTTAATTTTGATTAAGTATTTGAATACAATAAAGTATAAAACATGATCGTGCATTGTCTCTAAGTCATATGCTCTGTTCAACAACATATCATGTAAGACACAAGTGTTTCATGTGTAAAACGATACAACATTGTACAACCTAATCTCCACGTCTAATAAGACATTATAAGTTCAAACAATGCGCACACAATCTAAGCTAACCTCGTACCTCTTGAATATTTATGTGCTCATTCTTTGTTGTAAGAAATAGTTGTTGCTTTCCTCAGTCAAAAAGATTTATTCAAACACAAATCACATCAAATGGTCTTATGAATAAATAGTTAAAGGTGTTGAAAAGAACTAGAAGCTTGTCTTCACAAAAAGTATCAGACGATTCATAAAGATGAACTCACTAGACGATGTTCAAACATGGAAGAAATATACAATGTCTCATGGAAGACGATGTCTCATGATTGTTCAAATTTGAAGATGAATGAAGAAAAACGATGATGTTATGGAAATAATGGGTTTGATTTGGTTTTCTGGGGACAAATTGTTATGGCTTTCTATCGTTAATTTGGTATTGGTTTGATTTATAATGTGGACATCTCATTAAAAGTCACTTATGTTCAACACATGTTCCCAATTACGTTGACAAGTCGTGCATGCATCACAGGGTGCATGTGTATGTGATGAAACATTGTATGAGTAACCCCAATTACCTAGTGAATGGCAGGGTAACATCCCATTCAAGGTAACTTCTATTAAACATGCTTTCCAGTGACGTTGACAAGTCTTGCCCGCATGACAACATGCATATGTGTCTGATGACATGTCTTGAGCCACCCCAACCATTTAGTGCATGTTAAAGTAACATCCCATCTAAGGTATCTTCTGCTCAATACGTGTTCCTAGAGATGTTGACAAGTTCTGTCCATGTGGCAATGTGCATGTGTATGTGATGACATGTGTCCTAAGTCATTCCAACCACCTAGTGCATGTCAGGTAACATCTCATCCAAGGTACTCGTTAAAGCAAAAGACCAACACCTTATAAGTTTTGATTAAGTGCTAAAAACAACTAAGTACAAACATGGTCATGTTTCGTTTTAAAGACGATGGCCTAGTTTAATAATAGATCATGCAAAACGTAAGTGTTGCGTATGAGAGATGATACAACATTGTGCAAACATTTTCTTACGTCTGATATGCATAATTGGTTATCAGAAGATACATGCATAGCTTAAGCTAACCTCGTATTACTCGAACATCTGTACGCTTATGCTATGTTGCAGGTAGTGTACTTTGCTTTCGTCTAACCAAAGATATTCGTTCAAGTTAAATTACAAATCAACATCAAGATCCCTTGGAGCACGAGTTAAAACTACTTTCTTAAATTACTTTCGAACACAAAAACATTTCAACTATAACTCAGCTATTTGTCTTGCATGGTGTGCTTTTACCATAAATTGGTGCAAAATGCTATGCTACCTAGGGAGATAAGCACTACTAGAGATCAACAATATTGAATAAAGGACAAGAGAATTTAAAGTTGCTTGGAGTGGATGTAATGCAATGTTTATATTCCAGCTCATAAGATGTAGAAAAAATATACCTGAAAGTTGAACTTGCTTAACATCCAAACATAGACCCTCAATGAATATCTTCTTCTAGTGCCTAAATAAATCATTTAAAAAATAAGTAGAAAAATGTAGTTGAGGATGCATTATTAAAAAATGTTGCTAAGATATTGAGCTCCCTCAAATCTATCAAAAAGAAGAATGAGAGATCCTCGTGCATAGAGTAGAAACTCTACAAAATCTCTGGTTTGGAAAAAGCTTCAAGAAGAACATTGTGAGTGTTCATATACCCAATTAGGAGAAAACACTTAAGCCTTACATTGACACAATCCCTTCCTGGAGAGCAAAATCAATGATCTGATATAGGATAGAACACCCAATCATTTTTTTATCATTCAAACACTTGGCATTTCTACCTTAGTCAAGAGAGGGTATTTGGAAAACAATACTTAAGGGAGTAGCCAGAAATGGCTATGAACCCAAAGAATACTTGCTGAGCAAGGAATGGCTTGGGAAAGAATACTCAACGGGGTAAGCTAGAAGTGGTTCTGAACCAAAAGAATACTCATTAAGTCAGGAGTGGCTTGTGAAAACAATACTTTAGGGTATTAACACACTAAGCGATTTGGTCACTGTTAGACGATCTAACACCTGCTAGATGGTCTCATGACAAGAGAGTCTATAATTTTTAATGATAGATAAGACGTGCTAAAGGTATATCAAAGTTAATTGATGTGCATATATCAAAGATTAAATTTAGATACAATCTATAGTTTCAACATACTATATGGTTTCACAATAACCTATTAGATAGTCTAACTGTGCAAAACATGGTAGATGGTCTCGTTGTGTTAAACATGTTATACAATCTCTTTATGTTAGACTCGCTAGATGATCTCAATGGATTATAACTTACTAGACGACCTCTAAACACTAAACGCATTAAACGATCTAGTCTTTATCTTTGTGTTAGACGATCTAGTCTTTGTCTTTGTGTTAGACGATCTAGCCTTCATTTTTGTGATAGACGGTCTAAAGTGTCAAGGAAGTTTCTAAACTTAGTGTTTGCAATCTGAAAATGTTTTCTAATGATCCTTGATTATTTTCAAAACTCGTTTTTATACTATTAACTCAATCAAATCAAATATTTCTCTCATATATTGAGAGGTCTTAATCTCAAGGGAAGATTAAGATTATTGTACCTAGAGAGATGTGAAAACTCGTTATTCTTGGAAAGGTGTGAAAACTCAATGTACGTGGGGAGGTATGTGTACTTGTTGTAGCCAAGTGTTTTGTGATGGAAAATCACGCAACTAAAGGAAACCACCACAACTTAGGTTTAGAGCAAAAGAAACAAAAGAATACATTTATTCACTCTGAAGCCTTTTATAAAATTTTAATTAGTACAAATAGGGTTTTCCTTTTTCTTTGACCTTGTATTTTGGGCCACAAATAGGATAGAATGAAACCCTAACCCTGGACATCTAAAGGCACAAAGGATTGCTTCTAGAAACCCTAACTTACATGGCAAGCTACTAAACATTAACCTTAAGCTAAGCCCAAGTTTAACACTAGGCGGTCAAAGACACAAGGAAGAGTAGCTTGCACAACAAGATAGGGTAAATACCCTAATTTGGAGCACAAGTCATTCCTAACCCTACATTGGTGCCTAAGTTAGGGTTTCCAAGGTTGGGAAGGAATCTCCTTTCTATTAGGGTTAGGTTTTATGAGTTAGATTATGCTTGGCCCAAATACAAGGCCTAAAAATAAACCCTATACTAATGTGGCCCAGAATACAAGGTCCAAATATCCCATTCTACTATGAACATTTATTTACAAGACTTTGGAGAAGGAATCTTTATTAAAAAGGAGTTATATCCTCTCAGTGTAGCTCATCTCCTGAGTCTTCTTATTTCTGGTTCTTGGTGGCAAGCAGGATTGCATCAGGCCCTTCCTCTTAAAAGGATTTGTCCTTAGATCTATAGAAAACACAGGGGTTTGCCCACCTTTATTGGCTAGATGAAAATGTTTTATTTTCTAGGGTCATGAATCCATCTGCACAAGACAAAGAAAAATAAAGCCTTGTTATTTTGAAAAAAGAATTATGCAAACAATTTGGGTCTATTTTGAAAATATTTTTTGGTTTCTTTGTGAAATATTTATTTATTTTGTATTTTTTAGCCTTGATGGGTGTCATCATTCCCCCTGCTTGAAAAAAGATATGTCTTCAAATTTGAGTGATGCATAATGACAACAACCTCTAGCATTTGATATATTGTTTTTCTCCAAGGTCAAATATCAATTTAAATTAAACATCAACCAATAAAACAAATGATATATGTAAAAATAAATAAAAATACAATATGAAGAAGGACCTGTCTTTTGAGGTCAATGTACTCCTTATCTGATAGATAAGCATAGTTGATCCAATGAGTACCTTTATTTTAATTTTTATTGTTATATGTTTTCTACTTTATGAAGTTGTTAAAGTTGTTGATCTTGTTATTTCATTTGAAGCATGTCTTCACAAATATTTTCTCTAAAGGTTTTAATGTTCATGTCTAGTGTAACTCCAAACAAAGGTTTTTCAATTTTCAGTTGTGTGTGTAGTTGGTTTTCCACTACATGTGAAGGTATTGAAAACTAACCTCATACTTATTTCCTTTGTTAGTGAAAGTGATTTTATTATAACGGCCATGGTAAACAAAGTTATGGTAAAATTGCTCATGTTGTTCACAAGCTTCTGAGTACAATGTAACTTAAAACATTTTTAGCAGTGTCTTATAGAGAGCTTGACTTTCAGTTGTTGATTCACAACTAGATTTCCATAATTTTGAATCCAAGGAAGTTCAAAAAAAGGAGAATGGGTATAGATTTCCATAATTTTGAATCCAAGGAAGTTCAAAAAAAGGAGAATGGGTATCTAGTTTGAGTGTCAACATTTTAACTATCCAAGTGTTATTAAATTTGTAACATGATTTATCATCCATGAGATAACAACTTCTAAAAGTTTGACAATTTATTTTATGACTATTCTCTATGTGGGTAGTAGCAAAGCAAGAGTAACAGGGAACAATGTGGGAAGAACTAGGTTTAAACTCTTTTTCTTCTAAGGAATCAAAAGAAGAGCTAGATTCATGTTGTCCTCTACCTATATAGTGAATACTATTTTGTTTAATTGAGGTAGGTTCTAAAGGTTTTTTTTCTACAACATTACCTTATGTGAATTTTCTTTATATGTATTTTTGTTTTCAGTGTTACTGTCCTTTAATGCTAAAGTACCTTTTTGGGAACACTCAGAAAAGTAAGGTCCCTGGTTAGTTGTGATTTCTTCATTATTTTCAATATTTTTATCTTTTTCTTGTGAGTCATTTTTTATGGTTTTGGAGGGTTAATCCTCCTATTTGAACTCTTTTGTAGACTCACTTGTACTAGGGATGATCTCTATTATAGGGTTTTTGTGGGGAACTTTGTCCGTGAAAGAGTAAGCTTGTTTATGATAACTCTTTTGTTCTATCTAAGACTTCTTAGTTAAGAATTATAAAACTAGAAGAACAATTACTCATGTTAATATGTTTATTCGATTTTGAAAAGACAAGTTTACAAAGAGGTTGAAAGGTAAAAGTGTTTCCCAGTCTTTCCTCTGGTAGCTTTCACCAGTATACCTAAGTGAAAAATCAAATTAATTTTTCTTAAAGAAATAAAAAATATACGCAAAACACTAAATGCTACTGAAACTAGTAAATCTACGCTAACATGTCCTATGTAAGGCTCAAAAACACAAAGGACTTCTTAAGATGCACTCACTAACTAGATTTATGCAATGTAAATGGCTAAGACTAAACTATCCTAGGTGAGGATCAATGGCACCTATGGACCTTTGAGACACATTCACCGTCTACGGTCATTTTTATTCTTTCACTATGTTAAGATTACAAGTGGAAATACAAGGAAAAATACAACAATTAGAATGTAAAAATAAATATTATGGTGTTTTGATCTCTTTGTGTTTGCATTATTTACTCTATTTGTATTTGCTATCTTCCTCACTTCAATTGTACTTGGCGTGTACCCTTAGGTGTTTGTTTCTAACTTGAAGTTTTCCATGATAGTCCCAAACAAGAGGTGGTTTATCACTTTCTCAAACCAATGTGTTCTTCCACCAAATAGTAGCACTTCCAAGAGGTCAAAAGTATAAAGCAATAAAGCACAATGTGAAGAACTAAACTCAAATAAGAGTAAAATAGAGTCAAAACTGAAACAAATTCAATAAAATTATGACAATCAATCAATTATAAGGCACAAAATAAAGTTAGCACAACAAAAGAAGCCTAAGAATGACACTAGAAGAGATTAAAAAAAACAAAAAAGTATACTAGAGTATTCTAACAGTGAGACTTCTAGAAGTTATGTAATTTTTTATTTTGGAATTTGATGCTAAAATTTCATCACAACTATCCAAGATGTTAGGGAACACAGTCGCATAAAATTTGAACCAAAAACAACATTGGATTAATAAATTGTTTTCCAGAGATCAACAGCGGAATTTAGTCAACAATTTTCAGCATTGGTATCCTTACTTTTGCGATTTATCATATTTTTCTATTTTGAATTAGGATACACCTTTTTAACACAATATTGTATAAAACTTTAAGTGTTCAAATATAAAATTTCACACAATTTTACCTCGGTAATTGTTCAGAGTAAATTGTGTAATGCAGTGAAGGTATAAGGAATTTATTAGTGAGAACATAAACCTAAAGAATGCAAGGAATAGAACAAAACAAAAAGACAATAGATTTTTATGTTTTTTGTGACTTACTAATGATTTAGTAGTAACTCAAGAACTCAAATACTCAAAATGAAAAGGCATCAAATGCTTATACACTGAAATTAACAAACAATTTATCGAACATGTTATGTGCACTAAGCTAGGAAATTTCACAAACACTTAGCAAACTACACACAACTCAAGCATTGTTGACAATTGTTAGAATTACAAGACATAGACATAACATGCAAGGATTATAATCTGTAAAAGAAATCCTAAGAACACTTTTACATCGATTAAACTTAACAAAATGTAAGAACAAAGCACACGATACAATAGCAAATAATAAGGAGCCTATGTAGACTTGATATAAACAGTTCAAGAACAAAATTTAGGATGTTTGAACCGATTAAACGGTAAAACTCAATAATTAAATTGTGGAAATGAATTAAAACAAGAAAAAATAGTGATAAACAACACGACATTATGAAACACAACACAAACAATTTGAAAAATAAATTATGACTTAGTTGGAGCGTGAGATGTGCTAAACCGTGGAATAGCTCTAGATACCCCTTGATGCAATTCTCCTTGGCTTCCGATAGGTGCCTTCCATTCAGTTGGATATTTTCTTGGATTTTTTAATGAACTTGGCAGAAGCTTTGTGGAAGAAATGGATCAAGGAGAGTTCCAATGAAGCTATGGTTTCCTTTTAGGTACATTAAAAGTAGGGAGAGTGATTGGTTCGCCATATCACTTGGAGAAGTGCAGAAGAAAACCAAAGATGTTTATCCTAGAGAGATTTAGACAGGGGAGAGCTTAGGCTAGCAATTTGGCAGAATAACACTCATAAAATTGATCTTATAAAACATGAGTCAAGCTACTCCTTATATAGGAGTAGGAGGCTGACCATTGGTTATAAAAATGATAGGGAAATTCAAATGCTAATTGGTTTGAACTTAGGCCCCAAATTAGAGTCACATGGCAAACATGATCAAGTGTGCTATGTGTAATCTAATTAGGTCTAAATGATCGGCCTAAGGTAAATGTGGGTTGCAATTAAGCCCTAATAATACCCTAGGTAGGTTTTAGGTGCCTAACTCTAACCATGATTCACTTAAGAAAAATTACAAGTAAATTTCCTACTATACTTAAAGCAAGAAAATAAATGCTACTCTAGAAAAATTTACAATAGGTTATGACATTTTTAAACATATATAAAAGGGTGTCTCTGCCATTAGTAGCAGAGTCTCAATCTTCTTGTATCCTCATTGCCATAGTTCTAGTGATTGGTCCTGAGTTGAAGCCTCTACCATCATCTTCAATGGTTGAAACCTTGAAGGAGAAATTTTGGATGATGCGAAAGCGTGATTCAATGGAGAATTGATGGAGAAAGTACCACGGTTTGGTGAAGATGAAGAGATGTTAGGCCAACTCTTCTATTTCAAAAGAGGTTAGGCCAACTCTTAAAGGGTTTTCTAGGATAGTTCTTTAAGAAAGAAAACCCTAAAGGAAATTAAGAACAAGTAGAAAGTTTTGCATAATTTGACAACATTTCAATATGATATTCAAAGCTCGAATATAATGTACATAGGTGCCTTATTATAGGGAGAGGTAGCTTGCATCCCAAGCTACTAAACTCTAATACTAAGCTAACATTGGGTTAAACCTAACCTAACCTTAGGCAATCAAAGGTATAAGGAAGAGTAGCTTGCATTGCAAGATAGGGTAAATACTCGAACTTGGAGTGCAATTCACTCCTAACCCCACCTTTGCGCCCAAGTTAGGGTTTCCAAGGTTGAGAAAACCCAACTCGACAAGCAGATGACCAAGGATACCACAAACACTTCACATCTGGGTCGACCATCTCAACATACAAAACAAGACCCAACCAAACCTCAAAAGAACCAGACATGGGCCGAAATATTAACTGTTTTTCCTTCTAGTATTTTTACAAGACAAGTTTAAGTAAATAAATTGGGCTCACTGTGGGGGTTCCAATAAAAGAATAAGCTAGATTAGGGTGTACTTAGTATCTTTTGGGTTTGTGCCAAACCCAAATACATCCCATGTGCCGCCCCATATTCACTCTTTAATCTACCTTCTAGAAGCATTGCACACAATGTGGTTTTGGCTAGGCTAGACCTAGTTTCTAGAAGCCTCTCCCTAGATATCGCCCCTACCTCTCTCACTCTTGTTCTCCAAGGCACTCTCTCCTAAAAATAGAGTGACTTGCCTAATGTATTCACACCTTGAATTTTGAATAGAAAAGAAACTCTCTCAGAGTGTTTAGTGAGTCTTAAGTGCTTTCATATTTGGGTCTTATCTTGGGTAAAATCTACTTCAAGCGATGACTCTTCACCATTCATCTTGGAGGATTCCAGCACTCCAAGTGGTGTGATCACCAACTTCGTCCCTAAGCTTTCTAATCCTTTCTTCTTTTTTTTCCTTCTTCCTTTGTGCCACCTTTCCATTCTTTTTGTCTTCCTATGCTACTATTTAGCTTTCAGTCTTTACATTGCCTTATTCATCTTTTGTTCATTTAGTTCTGCAAGTCATAATCATCTTCACTATATGCTTGTGTTTTCTCTTTTGCTCTCTAGATAAGAACCTTCACACTTACTTAATCATTTGGTTAAGTTTGTGTCCAATGACAATCTTATTTGGGCTTATCATCATAATTGCTAATTCAAAAATCATAAACAAAGTGCAACCTCTAAAATTTGCAATCCTAAAATCAACTCACATCAGGAAGGAGTCTCCACTCTCCTAGGATTAGGTTTTATAACCTAGACCATGTTTGTCCCATATACAAGGCCCAAAAATAAATCCTATACTAATGTGGCCCATAATACAAGGCCTAAAGATTCTATTCTACTTTATACATTTATTTATAAGACTCTGGAAAAGGATTCTTTATTAAAAATAGAGTTATATCCTCTCAGTGTAGCTCCTCTCCTGAGTCTTCTTATTTCTTGTTCTTGGTGGCCAACAAGATTGCATCAACTTGGCTTGAATTGTTTCATCTTAATGTTGAAACAAGTTCTTGTAAGTCAAGAAATTGATTATGATAGTTCACTGTTCTAGATAACCATAGTTAAAGAATTGACTTGATTTGGTCATAAGGAACAATGAACTTGAATATACATTGCATTTGTAAGTAATAATAACAAAAGAAAATTACAAATTTACTTCAATCCCAACACTTGTTCTAAAATTGTTAACCTTCTCCTTTAATTGTATCACATTTCAATCTCACTAAATATAATATTCAAACTATTATAGTTATTTGATATCACCTATGCACTCAACCTTTACTATATTTTTACTTCACGTTGAAAGATATTAATACTTTGGTAGTCGTTAGTCCCTATGGATACAGCAACCCCCTTATCAACTGTAGTACAGTTGACTCGGTGATAAGTGTTATATTTTAGTAATATTTCATATTAAAATACATGTAATTATGGATATTAATTGATAAAATAACTATAATATAATCCTTAATTTATGAATTTAAACTTTTTTACATATTTTTATTATAACATAAATAAAAATGATTTATTCCCAAATTTGTGTTAATTTCAAGATTCTAGAGAAGAATGGTGATGAAATGGCAAAAGGAGAATATACAAGATAAAAAGGGAAAGTTGGAACGCTCCAAACACTCGCCCAAGCCAAAAGCTCTGAGAGGATCTTGCCAGTCGAGATCACTTCAGAGACGTTGGGATTGTTTTCATCCAACTCGCCCAAGCGAGTTCAATCAGGCTCAGACAAGAAGTCAATTAGTCCAAGTCCAACTAGGTTAAATATGAGGTGTGAGACACAACCCTATACATCAATTGGGAGAATAGTAGGTGTTAGAAAAACCCTAAAAGAGGCAGTTGTCAAGGAGAAACATCTTGGATCTTCTCTTATTGCTTTTCATGCTTGTAATGGCCAACATGAGTGACTAATTCTAACCTTTGGGATTTAGAGTAATGTTTTCAAACTCTTATGTATTAAATATAATATTTTGTTCTTGATTGATGATTGATATTGTCATTGTCATTTTATTTGTAATGCTTGTTTACCATGATCAAGATTCTTAGATTTGATTGAAAAGTATCTCTAAGTTTCTTATCCAAATGACAATGCTTATTTGAATGTTAGGAATAGTTTTGAAATGTTAATTGTTATCAACATCTAATCATTATGCTAATTAAGGTGTTTTTATAAATATGCGAGGAATTGATATTTATGAGACTCTCTTAATAATTTTATATGCGATGAATCAATATAAATGACTTTTATAAGGGCATCAACATCAATCAAATGATAGAATATTACTATTCTATTCAAAATACAAAAGAGTAAGAATGATGAACCTCAATCCCAATTTTCCCAATTGAACCAACAAACTATTTGACTTGCTTTCTTTATAATTCTTGCAATCATTATAACAAACTCCCAACAAAATTTATCATTTTGTTTTCTATTTAGTGAATCTTATACTTGATAATTCAATTGTTTCTTGTGGGTTCAATATATGTCCTTAGGGATAAATTATTACTTCTGACGCGGTACACTTACCGTAAAATAATCATCACTCGGCATGCTTGCTGATAATAGATTTAACAAATCAACCCATCAAATCACCCCATCATATATTCCCATCACACTTTCTATTTTTGAAGATGAGATTATAGATGCTTGGTTTTTTTCTTAAAAAACCTAAGGAGATTTCTCTTACCTCAAGATGGCCTATGCTTAACCTCAGATCGTCACAACTCCATTTGTATCGCACATGCAAGAGATGGGAGTGGATGGACTAAAACTAACTATGTGCATGTGTCTTGCATTCGACACATTGCAGATTTTGTGAGGCATTCTAAGAATGACAAACTTAAAAAAAGTAATCTTCCAATTTCCTCCATGATCATAGCCATATAAACGTAGGGCATCCTCGCCGGAGAGCGGGTTGGCCTCTAAGGACTAAGCAAGTCGGGGCTCGTCACTGAGGATTCCTAACAAACGAGGGGCGATAGGTAGGTGCAACAATTTTTTCACTAAAAGAGGGATGTTGGGGACAATGAGCACAACGATTAATGTTGGATATGTCTATTTCGAAATTGCATTAAAGGTACTAGAAGATGCTCCTTCAAAATCAAACACATATAGAGTGCTTATTTGACAGAAGCAGCATAAGATTATTTGTGGAAGAAAACCCAAAAAATGTTCAACTAGTTGGAAAACATTTTGTTAGACTTGATGAACGGTGATACGATGAAGTTCTAGAAACTTCACCTCCCATGTTCTCATGTGCTTGTAGCGTGCAAACATGTCCATCATGATTGAGACATGTACATCAATCCTATCTATAGATTGGATGAAGTCAATAAAGTTTACAACAATTTGTGTTGAGAAATTTAGATGCAAAGATTGTTGAACCAAGTGGTGTTCAAGCTTTGAAGAATCCAAACCCTTTGAAGGATGTTGAAGCCTTGGCTATGCTTGTTGTTGTTGTGCTGGTTTAGTCTAGTTCTGGGGTAGTTTGAGTGTTGTAATCCACCCCTTGATCGAATCTAAAGCATAGGCATTCTCAATCTTTGTGAAAGTAAAATGTTTTCAAACTAAGTTA
>Ga0123341_1004445_pt1 | contig 12309 bp, 6 predicted proteins | sample Turbeapinknodule_FD_89959 | JGI IMG/M metagenome (GOLD analysis project Ga0123341, IMG submission 89959) | Root nodule microbial communities of legume samples collected from Mexico - Turtle bean Mexico pink nodule | ecosystem: Host-associated > Plants > Roots > Nodule | place: Mexico: Nepantla... | reverse complement strand
CTTATAACTATTTTATAAACGTTTTTAATATTTATTTGAACTTTTAACTATTTTTTCATTAAAATATTATTATTTTTATTCTATAGTTAAGTTTATCCGTTAATTTAATATTAAAAAAATATTGAAACGACACTCTGTGCTACATTATAACACAATATGTGTGTAATAAAAAAATGGTATGTGAATTTTTTATTAAATATTAAATTAAGAGATAAATAAAGTAAAATTGTACAGTTAAATCGCGCGTAAAAAGAATGTGAAAATAATAACAAGAATACAGAACAACCAAAAGTTTATTTGTGATTTTTTTTTTTTTTTCATATTTGAGTTTCGAAATTCACGTCAAATTTCAATTGCGTCATTTCATTTTCCGCCCAAAACAAATCCTCTCTTGGCGCTCGTCAAGGGAGAAAGAGAAAAGACAAGAAGAGCAGAGAAAATGACGGAAAGTGAAGGAAAGCGTGAGAAAATGCTCAAAGAGAAGAACGGTGGAAGCCTCCTCGTATTCACCGGAGGTGCGGCGGTGCTCGCGATTGCGGCGAATCTCGCCATCGCCGCATTAAGGCACCGCAGGGAAAAAAATGCAAAGAAGAAAGGTACTTCTTCTTCCTGAACACTTCAATTTTCTGTTACTCTACGCTTTTTCAGCGACCTGAAACGCGTGCTCAGTGAATAGCTTGGTAAATTTTAGGATCGTTTAACTGAAGCCACTAGTGGAAACTCGTAGATCTTGCAGGTTCTAAGGTGCGTGTTAACCTATCCGCGCCTGAGATTCTTAAATTAGCTGAACAAATCATTGCCAACTCGAAGAAGGTCCATAATTCTGTTGCGACGGTGCCTCTCGACAAGGTACGTCGATTCGATCTGTATACTGCGCTGAATACTGATCTCATTGTTCTTTATCTAATTATTTCGAATCTAATTTATTTACTGAATTATTAGTTAAAGACATTGTCGCATTCGTTAGGAAACGTTTGTATTTTTTCTTTCTTTCACACTAGACATAGTCTTTGAGATGCAGTAGCATTTTGTTCTTTATCTAATTTTGCAATCGGATCACTGTTAAGCTGCATCTTTATTTTGTAGAATACGCTTTTAGTGCCTGAACTGAAAGTAGGAAATTCTACAGCAGTGCCGCACAACAAGTCTTGAAACTAGTGAAATTCCAAATAATCCCCTGGAAGTGCAATCATTTAGTCCCAAGTTTTAAATAAATGTTACTTGGGTAATAACATTACTGGGTAAATAGTCAATTTGGTTATCCAAAGTATGAGATATTGTCACTTCAGTCCTTGAAAATAATAGAATTATTAAGAAAAGGGTTTTTAAAGGTTTAAATTAAATGTCACTTAATTTGGTTTAACTTTTAAAAATTCATGTGATTTAAATGGTAATGTTAATATACTTTTAAGGACTATAGTGATAGCAAAGACATTTATTTTGAATTTTTTTAATGGACTAAAGTAACCACGTTTACATTTTCACTAATATTAACCTATTCTTAAGGATAAAATAATAATAGATGGCTAAATCTAGAGAATTAGACAAAACAACTATACATTTTAGACATTTATTTGAAGATTTTTTAGTTGCAAAGCCTAATGTGATACTGCTTTACACTTTTAGGGAAAAATGACGGTTTACTCTTTTTTTTTGTCAAATTATATTTTTATATGATATGATATGTATTTACTCATTTTCAGTTATTGTTTTGTGTTGACAATTACTGCAGGTTACATATGCAAATGTTATAGCACCTCTGGCAGAACTGCAAGCGCAGCAATTTCCACTGGTTCAGTCTTGTGTGTTTCCGAAGATGGTATCTACTCGGGAGGATGTACGCAAAGCAAGTGCAGAAGCAGAACGAAGAATAGATGATCATTTTGATGCGTGCAGGTTTGCTATCATTAGTTTATAGTTTCTTACACATTTTATGATTCCTACGAAGTGCTGGACATGAGTTTTTGATGGGGGCAGAAATGCCCTACAAATCGGGGGATATAGGATGGATTTGACATTGATGAAGTCCTGTCTATTCTCAGTGATTTCAGAGTTTACTGAAAGCTAATTATGAGGGTAGTGAGGATAAGTTCACACTATACTATTATTAAGCTGCATGCATGGCTTGGTCTTACGAATTTGTTTGCACCACCTGCCAAAAATTGTTTCATTGATATTGTTAGGTTGACTTTTCCAGATCACGTGTCTTTTCGTCTCATAAATTATGAAACTGAATATTGTGTTGTTCGTGCAAGTGGATCAGCAAACGTGAAGATGTGTATCTTGTCATTAAAGCATTTGCAGTAAGGGGCGAGAGGGTAAATGCTGAAGCCAAACGCTTTGTTCAAACTCTGGTAAGAGCCAAGGAGTTGTCTGAAATGTAATCTAGCTTTAATTTTTTTCTGGATCCAAGATTTGCCAGAAAAGTAATGGCATGAACAAAGCGAATGTAGGGTTGCACTATATGCTAATATCCTTTTCCATGAAAAGTATGAAATCCATATTTGATTTTTTCCAATCAGTGACAGGTGAGAGACTTTGAGCGAAATGGATTGAACCTCACTGCAAGTAAAAGAGAAGAATTGCAGCGTATAAAAGCTCAGATTGATGAATTAAGCATAAAATATATCCAAAATCTCAATGACGATACCAAGTTCTTTCTCTTCGATGAGTCAGAGTTAGCTGGATTACCTTCGGAGTTTCTCAAGGTTTAGTGTGACTATTCTTCCTTCAATTAATAAGGATTTAGAGGTTAATAAGGAAATATTTCAGAAACATATATACTTTTTAAGTGGATTGATGAAAGAATACAATGACAACAACCAAGTCTTTCATCAATCCACTTAAATAGTGTAGGCATGTTTTTGAAATATTTCCTTTCCCTTTTTGCATCTTCCCCCAAGTCAACTATTAAATACTCGCTCATGAGTTATGTATTTTCAAATCTTTGACTTGTATTAAATTATTCTTAATCCTCTGTCTTCTATTATTTCTTCATACATAAATTTCATATTAATTGTCTTTCTGAGTCGGACACTATTTGGGATTGGATTTGGAATGGTTGCCTCTTCATTGAACTATTAAATCCTAAAACACTACATGACTTTCCATTGTCTGTAATTGGGAAAAAATAGGGCAAGTTAAGGGAAGGGACAATCATATCACTCACATGTAGGTTTGGGAGTCCTATTTAAAAATGGAGGGGTCATGGAGTAACCTGTTGCCTTTAGTTTTCCTCTTACAGGGATGCATTTGCTTATCTCCAAATCAGCCCCTTTCCTTCCCTTCCCACAGCGAAAATAGGTAAATAATAATTTGATCTCCATTTACTTCCACTTTACTTTTACTCCTAAGTAAACAATGATATTTTTACTTTTTACTTATTATACATCCACACAATATGAATACCCTCCATCTCCTTTTGAAAACGATTCCCTCCACAGTCAATTCAAAATCCCAAAGACAGCCCTGAAGTATGGATTTTTTGGGAAGTTGAAAAAAGAAAGTACAAAAGGAATATCAGCATCATTAATTTTAAGATAAGATGATATTTAACTGACTGGACCATTTGAGGTCATAATTAATGCAATACACCAGTTCACTCTCCATGTCTTACTCAGATTGACTACATATCTCTTCCAGACGAGCATGATACAGATATCTAATTTAACTCTAATCAAGCATCCATGCATTATGGAGGCTCGTTTCTGCTTTTGCATTGCCTTCAATTGCTAACCATTTTTTAGCTGGTTGGAATATTATTGAATTAAATGTACTTCTCCACAGGATTTAGACAAATCAGAAAATGGAAAATTTAAAATCTCCCTGAGAAGTCATCATGTTGCAGCTGTACTTCAATTTTGCAAGGTATGGGGAATGGATGTAAACTAATAGCTATAAATTATTTGCTATATTAAGGAGTAAGATTAAATTGGCTCTTGCACCACATTTAAACTATTAGTGAGAAGAAGCGGATTTTTTTTTTGTATATTGGTTAAAATTAGTGAAATGACCATGTGACTAATGCTTTCCATGCTCTAGACCAAGAAGCTAGGATGTATCCTTCCCTTTTTGTTAAACATTTTTTTACAAAGGGCTACGGTGTTTTTTTTTCCCACAATGAGTTGTTTTTTTTATTTTATTGATAGTTCACAATGAGTTATCATTTTTTAATTCATTATTTGGTTGGCAAATTATCAATTGATATTATTGTTGAATGTGACACAAAAAGACAGTAGCTAAGCAGCATATGGATTTAGTACATGAAATATATTGTTAGTACACCGATTTCCATAGGCATAAACACAAACATCAATTTTTCTCATAACTTCATTGCTCAAATATCACAACCATTGCAACATTAGGCAATGTCGTTTTTTCTCCTTTGGTCTTGGTAGATCTGTGTTTATTTTCATTTATTTAGGGAAACTATACTAACAAGGTCTATAATTCTGTATTGAGCACATGAAGGTTGGAACTACAAGGCAGATGGTATCAGGGGCATATGGGAATCGGTGTGGGGAAACCAACATTTCTATCTTAGAAAGCCTGGTAATTTTAATTGATGGTATTTACTCATTAAGGAATAAGGACTCCACTTATTTATTATCAAATACTTCTATCCTGATTCACAGCTATAAAATGAGAAATTATCTTGTGACTGGACTGTGTTACAGTCACTGATAATTTGACATGCATTAAACCTCTGGTTATTTTGTTTTAAGATTTTGCTAGAAAGAGTATGTTTCCCATGTAATGTTGTAGTTTTATATTTTGGTAATATGAACAAGTTTACCAATAAATAGTAGTGAATATTAAGACAGTGGTATTGGATTTGAATGTATATAGTTCAGTTTTAAATTTGTATGAGACCATCAAATTATGACAAATATAAATTGTAGGTTTGTTTGACATCTTTCATATTGTTTTCTATGGTTCTTAAATTTTTTACTTCTAGATTTGCTTATTAGTATAATCATATTAAAGTTTGTTCTTGTTGGTATTTCATTGGGATGATTCAGGTGCAACAACGTCATAAATATGCTCGTTTACTTGGTTTTTCGTGCTATGCAGAATATGCCATTGATGTTAGAATGGCGAAGACTCCAAAAAAGGTTGGTAATCTCATCACAGGAATGCAATAATCTATTTTCCATCGGAAGCACTAGAAGGCTAGCTAGATTATTCCATGAATTGCTTTTTGTTGGTCTGCATAATCAGTGGAAGAGCATTCCATTCAAACTCTTTTTTTATAAGTTGTTCTCAGTAGATAATATTTTTCTGAAAGAAGCAAAGTAAAACTAGGCTATGTATAATGCAAGCAAGCTTCTCTGATTACTTACTTGTTTATACTTCCTATTCTATACTCACATTTTCTCTTCTATCAGGTATTTCCTTATATGAATAGGTTTTAACGCAAGAAATTATGCTGAAAAGCAAAATCATAAGAATGTTAGAGATAACTGTTGTCAGATGTTATTTGGTACTAAGAGCAATTTTAGCTCATGTTGTGTGCATAATGTTGGAGGCAGCAAGGATCAGTTGTCAGTGATTATTATAAAAAATACAATAAAAATGAGTTGTTTTCTTAAAATATTTAAAAATGAATATCTGAAAATTCTAACGGAGTTCTGATAGTTTACACAAAAGATGTCTCAGATAATGACACACACGACATTAATTAGAAATGCATTGTAAATATACTACATTTCGGCTTCTCTATGATGACAGCCGGTGCAGAACAAGACAACCCCAATTCAAAATTAAAATAAATTTTTGGCAAACTTTCTTAGCTCAGTTTAGTCTAATAAGTAATAACTGCTGCCTGCTGGGTGATATTGGGAAAATAAAAAATGAAATTATAATCAGAGATGCATTTGTTTCTTTGCCATAATCTGAGTGTAATTTGTAATTTGAGAGATTACTATATTTAATCTTGTACTGTTTTTTTAAACTCTTTCCCTGATGCTGATATCTAATTCTGGAATTTTCTTCTGAATTTCATCCAGGTGTTTGAGTTCCTGAAAGACATATCGGCAAGTTTAACTGACTTGGCCACGAAAGAACTTAATATCTTGAAAGATTTGAAGGTTTGCACTTTTTTGGTGTATACTTTTTGCATTAATTTTAATTTCTCTCATTAATAATTTTATTATGACATCAGAAGAAAGAGGAAGGGGAGTTTCCATTTGGAATTGAGGACCTACTATATTATGTAAAACGGGTTGAAGAACAGAGCTACGATTTGGATTTTGGAGAAATCAAACAATACTTTCCAATTACTGTGGTTCTATCGGGGATCTTCAAAATTGTCCAAGATCTATTTGGTAATTATGTCTGATATTTTATTTAACCTTATGTTTTACTGCCTCGGTCATCCGATATTCCGTTATTGTGCAAAGTAACTAAAGCTTTCTTGGTAATATATCGGCAGTTTAGGAATAATATACTGTTCAACTGTTGAATAACGTTCATAAAGAGTGGTTCACGAGCAACCATATGCTGACTCAGTTACCCACTTGAGTGCTTAATTTTTCCTGGGCTGAAAATATTTTATCATTATTTTTTTACTTTTCCAAATATTGATTTCTTTGTCACAGAATGTATATTGATACTTTTTCTTGCATTTTTCAACCAGGCTTAAAATTTGAGGAAATTTCAGGAGCAGATGTTTGGCATTGTGATGTTCGTGTTTTTAACGTGCTGGACTTGGGTTCTAGTGAACTCTTAGGTTATTGCTACCTTGATTTGTTCTCAAGGTCTGACTTTTTAGCTATTTGTGCTTCACCAGTTGTTTGCTAGTGAAAGGTGAAAACAGTTTCATTTTGTTTGTTGTTACAGGGAAGGAAAATATGGTCATTCTTGTGTGTTGGCTCTCCAGAACAGTGCATTAACAATCAGTGGGGCAAACCAGGTTTTTTTTTTTTGTGAATTTAAGTTGAAATTTTTAAATATTCTGATTGTAGGTATCATTTCCTATGTAGTTGGGTTGGCTTTGAAAGTTTCTCAGCTTATCCATGTAAATGACAATTTTGAACTTTGTGCTGGTGCATGTGTCAGTTTTTATATTCAGTTTAATGTGGCTTTCTTAAGATGTCAAATCTTCGTACACATCACATAGAGAGACTTCCTTAAAAATAAAAAAGATCAGCAATGAACATCAAAGAGGTGCTGTAAACACAACCCTATCTCATAACATGTTAGTGGTTCATAAATCTCCTTGACATTTCATGCTTTCCATCTTTACCAACATACTCCACTGGAACAGTTTAAATCACATTACCTTGCAATTGTAGCCTTTATCTTTCTTCGTTCCAAACCTTTGAAGTGTCATTGCTTTAAGAAACTTTACCAACTGGAAGGACACCAATCAGGATTGAATAATAACACTATCAAGAACTGTTGTCAAGAGAAAAAAGGAGTCCCTTGTATTTGTAGTCTTGACCCCTTCTCATCTGTCATAGTTTAAGACAAAATTAAGAAAGCATTTTGGAGTTAAGAGATGTAATGTCTGCTTATATCACTAAGAGCTGGCTGACATTTTATGCATGGCTTGTCGTGATGTATCTATTTTTTATTTTGTTTAAATCTGTATGATGACCAAGACACCAACATGCTCTTCATGCATGGTTGTTTATTAATAAAATTAGGACCTTGGTATGAGCTTCTTTCTCTTTTAATCTTTGTCCCTTTTTTATGCTTATGTAGATACCGGTTGCATTGCTAATATCTCAGTGTCAAAAGGAAGCTGATGGTAGTTCTGGATTATTGCGGTTTTCTGAAGTGGTCAGTCTTTTCCATGAGTTTGGCCACATGGTATGTTTGCTTTTGTGTCCATTAAACACTATTTCCTAATCAGAACTATATTTTTATCTATCATGATATGCATTTGTAATTCTTTTATCTGCTAGTTTGGGTTTGGCGGAAAGGTAAATAAAGTGGAAGTTGTGTATAATTGACACATCCTTTTTGTAGTAGTCTTTTATTTATACTTTTTTTGTTGAAATAAGACACAATAAATTGAAAGAAGACGTAAAATTTTTGGAGATAATTATTTATGTTTTTTTTTGTTTTGCTCCTTTATTAGAGCTGGAAAGTCACTGCAAATCATAATTTCTAGGCATAAATATTGGTAAATTATGATCAGATCTTCAACAACTGTAAAATCCAACCCAACTAAATTTGTTTGCATGACTTCTTTATTTTCCTTTCATCTTTATTCTGATGTTATTTTTAAAACGACTGTTAGGTTCAACAAATTTGCAACCGTGCATCGTATACCAGAATTTCTGGATTATGTGTTGATCCAGACTTTGTGGAAATTCCTTCTCAACTATTAGAAAACTGGTAACAAAATTAATACATATTCATCCTTGTTGTAATTCTAATTTAGGATAAACATTTATCAAAAGATTAATCAAACATAGATTCAAACTTCCTACTTGTAGGTGTTATGAAAGCTATTCTCTCAAGTTGATTTCGGGATTTCATCAGGTGAGTTACACTAAATGTTCCATAATCTTCTAAAACTAGGTTTGTTTTTTCTTTATATATTGTCATTTTTTTAGGTAACCTCAATCTGACACGTCTACTTAATGCTTTTTTGAACTACTAATATATTAACTGTCACTTGCAGGATATTACAAAGCCCTTGAAGGATGACATATGCAATTCAATTAAAAGATGGAGGACTTCTTTTTCTGCACTTAAATTGAAGCAAGATATTCTATGCTGTATGCTTTACATTTTCATTGTTACAGTTTACCTAATATTTTCTAAATTTCTTATACTTTTACTTATATTACTTGATGCTTATTTAGATTATACTAGTCTTGCATGGAGAGTCATTTACGTTGTAAACTGTAGTTCCTCTTAAATGGTAGTTACATTACATTGTCATATACAATGGTTTGACCTCTACAAAGTAGAGAATAATTCGTACTGCCTTGGATTTGATTTAGAGTCTGTTTATTTGATAAAAAAACTATATTTTTGGAGTGAAAAATGATTTTATTTTTGGTTAATGTTCTTCTACATGATTTAATGTTTGATTAATTGATTTTTATAGGAGTGACAATTTGTAGCTTTCTAGTAAATGGATTTGTTTCTGGTTGTTAAAAATTATTTAATGTTTGATTAATATTACGTCTATATTTATCATTCAGAAGTATCCATACCATCCATATAGAATCAATTATTCTAAACTCATTTTTAAAACAGCATTCCTAAACATAAATTGATTTTTGAGCATAATTTCTTTCAAAATCAACTGTACTAAAATCTAAACCAAACATACCTCAGTCAATAGCTGTATATTATGTATATGTATAAACATGAATGTATGCGCAATGTGCTTTTGCAAGTGTAGAAGTGAACTTAGATAAGTATCTAAAATGTTTTTCTATTTGAAGAAAGATGAAACGATCATAAGCACTACTTCCTATTAGTGTGTGGATTGTTTAGTTACTTTTTCAGTTATTATTTAAGAATCAGTTGGTTAATATTTCTTGAGTGGGGAACGGGACATAATGTTGAGAGAGATTGAAACATCCTAATTTCTTCTCATCATTTAACTTAAGATCTGCTTGTTATCAGGTCTTTTTGACCAAATCATACATTCCGCGGATAACATAGACGTTCAGGAATTATTCAAGCATCTTCATCCCATGGTAAATGATTTAAAATCACTTCTAATTTTAAGTTCAATGTTTGTGATAGAAGAGTGAAAAGAAGTTCTATGTAAATTTCATTGCGCAGGAGATGTTAGGCTTGCCTATACCAGAAGGAACCAATCCAGCGTCATATTTTCCTTCTACTGTCATAGGTTATGAGGCAGCTTGCTATAGTCGTATATGGAGTGAGGTTTGAATAACTCGTTACTTCTTTGTGTACCCTTATCAAAATTAATGATAATCAGTTTTCATTGCAAGCATCTTTTAATTTCAATTATCCATGGATAGAATTATCACTTTCATGTTTCTGGAAAAAGTCTTCCCCGAGCATTGAATTTGAAAAAATAATTCTGAAATTTAAAATGTTTCAGGTTTTTGCTGCTGATATATTCACCTCAAAGTTCTGCAACGATGTTTCAAACCAGCATGCCGGCATGCAATTCAGGAACAAGGTAAGTGGTAGCATTGACATTCTGAATTGGGAGCCGAAAATTCAGCATTATATTTATATGGAAGTCTATAAAATTTTCATTTCCAATAGATGTTCTAATTTTTTGTTCTTGTTGTGATAACCATGGCATGCAACAATTTATTGGTTTGTAAAGGAATTTGGGAGATTGCAATTGCAAATTAAGTAGTATTTATTTTCATACAGATTTAAAAACATTTGCAGGTTTTGGCCACTGCCGGAATGAAAGATCCTAGTGATGTGTTATCAGACTTTCTAGGAAGAGAACCATCAATCCAAGCTTACATTGAGAACAAAGTCAAGTATGTTTTGTAAGGCTTAACATGTACATTTTATTTATTATATAGGTTAGTGTAAAAATTAGTACATTTTATTTATTATATATCTAAATTAATGTAAAATGATTTGCTTAAATTTTTTCTCTAAATTAAATAAACATAACTTAGTCAGTTCCCTAAACATCTGCTAATACCTTTTTTTTCCTTTGAGATCATATTCAGTAACATTTTTACTTTTAGAAATAAATATTTTCAAAATAGATGGGAGAATTTTATATATATATATATATATATGCTGATTGCTCTGATGAATTATGCTACTTAAACTTAAACCAGTTGAACCGGCAAGTTTAAGATTAAAGATTAAAAGCTAAATAACTAAAGGCTGAAAATCTAAAGTGATTTTTGAACATATTATAGAAGAAAGATTAAGTATGATTAAAAAAGTTCAAATGGAGCTGAAAATAGACTGTTCCTTCATGCACTTCCATACTTTCTTGTGTCACTCCCATACTAAATATGAAAGTACATTTTTATTCTTTTTGTGTTATTCCCATACATAATCCGGAAGATTATGTATGATTATTCTTTAGATTTATGAAATTTGGAAGTCTTTTTTAAATTTGAGATAAGCCTATGGATTATGTAATCTTGAAGCTAAGCATGCATTTGAAAAAAGACTTTTGGATTACATAATTTGGAAGATAATCTCAATAATCAAAACATTTGGAAAAAAAAAACTTCCAGATTATAAAATCTGGAAGCTAATCTCATTTCTGGAAGTTAATCACAAAAGGCTTATAGATAAATTACATAATCCAGAAGCTAATTATAAAAAACTTTTAGTTTACATAATTTAAAATATTTAAAATATTATTATTCTTAAAAATATTATTTTATACTTAATATTCTAGTATGTCTTCGGTACAACTACCTGTGGATGGGTTTCAATATGAGTAGTAAGGGTTTTGGGTTCTTCATATGGAATGGGCCCAACACTGTTTAATGGGCCAGGTCAAGAAAGAGAGACTGCTTCTTCTGCACCTTCATATCTTCTATGTCTCTTCCATAAGTTTTTGTGTTTTAAAAATATCCTTCTTTAATATTTTGGATTATATAATCTGAAATTTTTTTTGATATGAGATTAATTTTTTTATTATGTAATTTAGAATATATCCAAATTACATCATTCATAGGCTTAACTCAAATTCAAAAAAGACTTATAGATTTTATAACTCTAAAAAACACTTTTGAATATGAGGCGCAAGTAGGTATGAAAGTATAGGAAGAAACAGTCAGAAAGAGAAGGTGCCACTTTTGTGGGCTACCCGGAGAAAGGTAATGTAAGGGGAGTTGCATTTTGCACCAGCATATATTGATTCTGCACCTCATAAAAATTGAATTTTCAATTTTATCTTTCAGAAATATGTATTATAGATTATGCATTTCGAGATTTATTAATATACATTTTGAGATATAAATTCTAAAATATATTAATATATTATGGATTAAAATATATTTCTGGAATGTATATGTATTCTTTTATTTGGAAATACATAAAAAAAAATTCTTGCATGTTTAAAAACATTAGGCTGCAGAATGAAATTCCCAAGGTCAGAAATTAGGATTTGGACTCCGCTTGTTTACTTTCGGGTGTTTTCCCTGCACCCCAACAAATGGTTTCCTGCACTCCATCATTCTTGAAAAAAAAAATCATTTTATCCCTTTTAAAAATGACTTCTAAACTACTTTCTGAAACATTTTATGAATTTTGAATTTATCATTTTAGAAATTAAAAAAATTATTCTGAAAAAAATATTTTAAAATGATTTTTTCCCTTCTAAATTTCTTATTCCGAAAACACACTTTACTTATGAAATCTTTATTATAG
>Ga0123341_1004444_pt1 | contig 12309 bp, 9 predicted proteins | sample Turbeapinknodule_FD_89959 | JGI IMG/M metagenome (GOLD analysis project Ga0123341, IMG submission 89959) | Root nodule microbial communities of legume samples collected from Mexico - Turtle bean Mexico pink nodule | ecosystem: Host-associated > Plants > Roots > Nodule | place: Mexico: Nepantla... | reverse complement strand
CATATGACGATTTGTTAAAATATTAAACCTTCTTTTATAAAAATATTAAAATTTAATTCAATTTAATTATTTTTATTTACATTATTATTGTCTAAAAAAAATTATCCAAAAAAGTAATATCATTAACTACAATCAAATAAATAAATTTAAAATAAAATATTTAAAAAATTAAATTAAAAAAGTGGCGGCCAATTGGACAATTCTGACAATTTATTAGGTATAACACTTTCTTTTATTAGGATATTAGAGTTGGATTGAATTTTAATATTTTTATTACATTTTTGTTATTTAAAAATTAAAATTAATTACTACAACCAATTAAGTAAATAAATACAAAATAGAAAAGTTATAAAAATAATGGACTAATCCATGAATCCAGCGAAGTGAGTTACTAATTTGAGCGTGTATCACCGCGTATCAAGAGAAAACGGACACCTTGTAGCCAGATACAGAACTTTACAACTATTTCTGGATAATATAATTAGAATTGAAGTGATTGAAATTAGATATTAAAATGTGTATTAGTAGAATTATAATAAAAGAAACCAAAAGGAAGTGAAAGGAAAAATGAGATTGTAAATGAAGTAGAGAAGTGTGTCACACGTGTAGAGAGAAGATCATGTTTTCTCTATATATAGGAAGCACTTCCGTTATATTCATGGCCACCCTCTAATCTTTCACAAATCTTTCTACCTTTCCACATTAGCGCCCACCCCTTTGCTTCATTCTTCTTCATTTTTCATTCTTAATCTCTGAACAAACAAAAATGTTCATTGAGAATTTTAAGGTTGAGTCTCCTAATGTTAAGTACTCCGAGACTGAGATTCAGTCCGTCTATAACTATGAAACCACCGAACTTGTTCACGAGAACAGAAATGGCGCCTATCAGTGGATTATCAAACCCAAATCTGTCAAATATGAATTTAAAACCAACACCCATGTTCCTAAATTGGGGTTAGCTTCAAAATCTACCTCCTTTTTCTTAATGCTAGATCCAAACCCTCTCTCAATTTTTATTTATTTGTTTATTTCCAAGCTTCTGATTCATTTGCCTGTTGATCAATTACCAGGGTAATGCTTGTGGGGTGGGGTGGAAACAACGGTTCAACCCTCACTGGTGGTGTTATTGCTAACCGAGAGTTAGTTTCTTTTCTTAACCTTTGGCTTTTGGTTTGGATTTAAGAGAAGCCTTTTGCATGCTAACATTAATGGGTCATTATATGATTCTCAGGGGCATTTCATGGGCAACAAAGGACAAGATTCAACAAGCCAATTACTTTGGCTCCCTCACCCAAGCTTCTGCTATCCGAGTTGGCTCCTACCAGGGAGAGGAAATCTATGCCCCATTCAAGAGCCTTCTTCCAATGGTATTCTATCATAGTTTTAAAATTCAGCTTTTTAATTGATTCACCAGATTTAGTCTTACGAGTATTGGTTGATGTTTTTCATATTGTTTTGGAATTATGTGTGACAATAAACTTTGATTATGATTATGCATGCTCTTGAAATCTCTTGGCAGGTTAACCCTGACGACATTGTGTTTGGGGGATGGGATATCAGTAACATGAACCTGGCTGATGCCATGGGTAGGGCCAAGGTGTTTGACATCGATTTGCAGAAGCAGTTGAGGCCTTATATGGAATCCATGGTTCCACTCCCTGGAATCTATGACCCAGATTTCATTGCTGCCAACCAAGAAGAGCGTGCTAACAATGTGATCAAGGGCACAAAGAAAGAGCAAGTTCAACAAGTCATCAAAGACATTAAGTATGTTCCATTTCAATCTACATGCATGCTTTGGGGATTAATTTACCTGTACCTTATTTAAATTTTAACATGAACTCAGGGAGTTTAAGGCAGCCACCAAAGTGGACAAGGTGGTTGTCCTGTGGACTGCCAACACAGAGAGGTACAGTAATTTGGTTGTCGGTCTTAATGACACCACGGAGAACCTCTTGGCTGCCCTGGACAGAAATGAGGCTGAGATTTCTCCTTCCACCTTGTTTGCCATTGCTTGTGTTACGGAAAATGTTCCATTCATCAACGGAAGCCCTCAGAACACTTTTGTCCCAGGTTGAATGCTTACCTTTTTAGTTTCCCACAACTTAATTGTATTAATTGATGCAATATTAACTTTGCTTGCCATCAGGGTTGATTGATTTTGCCATCCAGAAAAACTGTTTGATTGGAGGAGATGACTTCAAGAGTGGTCAGACCAAAATGAAATCCGTGCTGGTAGATTTCCTTGTGGGGGCTGGTATCAAGGTATATCGTATTTATACTATGTTATATCATGGGTGTTTTCTTTACTAGTACAATCTATCCTTTCTATATTTGGTTTAGAATTTATGTATTGTGCTAATTTTATGTGTCAAAAAAGTAGGAATAAATTGATTTCTTCAAGTGTTCTCTGTTTACCATTGACAGCCAACATCAATAGTTAGTTACAACCATCTGGGAAACAATGATGGTATGAATCTCTCTGCTCCACAAACCTTCCGTTCCAAGGAAATCTCCAAGAGTAACGTTGTTGATGATATGGTCAACAGCAATGCCATCCTCTATGAGCCTGGTGAACATCCCGACCATGTTGTTGTTATTAAGGTAAATGTTGTTTCACCTATTTTTCTTTATTTCTTTCTCTTGTCAGGTCTTTGATTCTGTCTGCTTTGTTGTTGCTATTGCAGTATGTGCCTTACGTTGCGGACAGCAAGAGAGCCATGGATGAGTACACTTCAGAGATATTCATGGGTGGAAAGAACACCATTGTGCTGCACAATACATGCGAGGATTCTCTCTTGGCTGCTCCTATTATATTGGACTTGGTCCTTCTTGCTGAGCTTAGCACTCGTATCCAGTTCAAAGCTGAAAAGGAGGTCTGCATGCATTGCTAAATTTAATTGCTTGATTGTGTTGGTCATTGTATTATTTGTAGCTTTTCTGACTTCGGAGTTCACTGTGTTGTGGTGGTTTCTGCAGGGAAAATTCCACTCATTCCACCCAGTTGCTACCATTCTCAGCTACCTGACCAAGGCTCCTCTAGTGAGTTTAATCTAATCTTATTGAATGTTGAGTCCACATGCTTATTTTTTAAATAGAAATTAAGTTTAGGGAAACATATGTAGTAAGCTCATTATGGAGATACAATCCCTCCAATTTCGAAGTTTGTTAAAGTGAATTTCCCTTTTATCCCCTGTTCATTTTCCTCAAAAAGTTTGCAAATTAACTCAAGAGATAACTATCACAGGTTCCACCGGGCACACCAGTGGTGAATGCATTGTCAAAGCAGCGTGCAATGCTGGAAAACATTATGAGAGCTTGTGTTGGATTGGCCCCAGAGAATAACATGATTCTTGAGTACAAGTGAAGCGTGGGATAGAAGCATCACTTATTGGGGTAGCCAGCTTGAATGTTTTCTGTTAATATGTTTGCTTATGTTTTCGCAAGTGTAGTTTATTGCATCTGCTTTCGAATGCTTTAGAGCGGGGCATGTTCTCTTCTTTCCTAGGTACATGAATGAATGTATAAATTTCTGTCCGTTATCCCAAATTTGTGTTTATTCTCCTACTACTACCCTTCTTCATTTTTATTATTTTTCAGAGGCAATCCCCAATATAATAATCTTAAAGCATTTTCTTATAAGAAAAAAAAAATCAGAGTTTACAAATTACGGTGTATTGTGTGTTGTCAAAATGGTTCTAAAATATGAATCCACATGCAACCACACTTTCACCATACTCATCTACTTCAAAGCATATTTTCACTTATCGACAATAAAAAATAAATAAATAATAAATAAATGGAAATCACTTCAGGGATGGTTCAACCCTTATACATAAAGAGCAAAACATTTTACCATATTCCTATCACGAAACGCCTACCTGACTATCTAAGAAACAACCAAACTAACTACAAAAAAACATTAAATTACTATCCTCATACAATCTACTGGGTTCAAAACCGAATTAAAATACTCGAAAAAAAACATAATGAGACTTTGCGTAAATCCACGACCAAACCTTTACTACCAAACCCCTCTTTCTGAAATCAAAGTATGCGCCATGCCACCTCCACCGTCACTATTTCCCATTCATAAGGGGCTGGAATATTTCTGTCACAAATTTTGGTGCTTGGATTTTCCTATATGCCTGAGTATACAACAAGTGTGTGGTGCTAATTGACTATTTGGACCTTGTACATTTCATGGCAATATTACCCTTTTAGCAAATTGTTGGAGGACAATCCTTGAATTCTTACCAATCTGAGGAATCATGTGTTTTTTTATCCCTTGCCCTTTGTTTAAAGTTTATGTCAGTGGATCCATTGGAACTGAACTATGGTTTTCAGAGATATTGAGAAGAAACAAGGTCAAAGTGAACTGTGTAGTGAAAGTGAGCCACGAGGTACAAACAACAAAAATAATTATTTAGGCTCTTTTCCTTGTGTCAACATCCATCACTGGTTGGTAGCTGTCACTGGCATCGAAGTCAAGAACACAGAGGGTTGGGTGATAAATAAATACTTTTGCTTCCACCACCCCAAAACTTCCTTCTCATTTTATTAGAAAACTGTTCCTTCTTCTTTCACAGTTTTCTTCCGGAAAGAACATTTGAGAGAAGAGGAGAAACATACCCAGCAAGGCGTCAAAGTTTCTTAGAAGTACCTTCAATCAACATTTCAACCAGAAAAAAGTCCCAGTTGTGGTAGTCATAAATAATTATCAATATGTTGTGGACAATTTTCTTAATTTTGTTCTTTCAACAGGATGATCGATAAAAAAGAAAAATTGTTCAAAAATAAAATAAATAAAAAACAGAAAAGAGAGAAACAAAATGAACGGAAATAAGTAAGAAATAAAGTGTATATAAGAGTTTCGTGTGAGAGAAATAAAATCATAAGTGGGAAATAAAAATAATATTGTTTTAATTAAGAATAAATTATTTTTTGCAAAAAACAGTTGTTTTGTAAAATATTTGATTGTTGAAATAAGAAAAACAATAAACACAGACCCAAAAACTAAAAAAAAATGGTTAATTTGATTAAATGCAATAAGCAGAGATTAATGTGAAGAAGAAAAGGGATAAACTTGATCCACTTAAGTGAAATTCTGTTATTAGTTTTGAAATGAATTCTTCAGAATGTGTTTTTCATATTTGAAAAGGTCCATTATAAAATGAATGAGAGGTGGTCCGCACGAGAGAAAGGAAAATGGGTTTTGCTTTCTGCAACCCCACATTACTAACTGCATCTCATACGTTGAAAAGACTAAAACATCCTCCTTTGCTGTACCACGCCTCCATTGCCGCCGACATCACACTACACCTCCGTTCTCCATGGCAGTTCTGGGAATTTCAGAAAACTTGTTTGGAAGATTTCACGGATAATCTCACCTTTTAAGAAGGGTTAAAATGGGAGTGCAGAAAAAACTAGGTAAATTTAAGTTGACTGCTTTCTCCATACTTTATTGTGAGACCCCATAAATTTTTATATTACAAAAATATTATTTTTTAATATTTTGGATTATGTAATTCGGAAGTGTTTTGTTATTAGTTTTTGGATTATGTAATCCGAAAACCTTTTGTGATTAATTTTTGGATTATAGTCCATAAGTCTTTTCTATACATGAAATTAGTTTCTGGATTATGTAATTTATAAGTCTTTTTTTTTTCAGATGCTTAATTAGTTTCTGGATTACATAATTTATAAGTCTTTTCTGGATTGAGATTAACTTCCGGATTATATAATTTGGAAGTCTTTTTTCAAATGTGTGATTAGCTTATGGATTACATGATCCATAGGCTTTTCTAAGATCCAAAAACGACTTTCAGATTTCATAAATCTAAAGAACACTTCCAGATCTAAAAACATCTTCGAAATTATGTATGAAAGATTATATGGGGATGACACAAAAGGATAAAAAAGTATTTTCACATTTGATATGAGATGGCACAAGAAAGTATGGAGGTGCAGGAAGAATCAGTCATTTAAGTTGTTCAACAAATCAGTGGCCTGTACAAAAATTGGGTAATGGACCACAGCCCGTTTACACACGTCGGCTCCTTCAGTGGTTCAATTTAATAGCACTACTGCAGAGAAACAAACACATCCAAATGATTGTCTCACGTGTAGAACTCTTAAGATTGCAGCTAAAAAGTTTATTTGTATACAAAAACATGTTTCTAAGGGCTGTTAAAGAAGATAAAAGGAAGATACATTGGGTTAAATGAAGCACTCATGAAGAAGTTATATGAAAATGGGAAATGAGGGAGTTGCATTCTGTAAACTCTGCATACAGGCACAAAATTGGAACACAGCTGCAAGACCCTACCTTCAAGGCTGCATGAAACAATTAACAAGATATCATTGAAGCTAAAATCTCTCATGTGGAAGCTGCTATAACTGGCTGCCAACCACAGACAATTTGAGATGAAGAGAAATGGCCCAAGCAGAGGAATTGGTTTGTCCTTTTTGCTAGCAGGCGTAGGAATCTCAAAGATATCTTGTTTTGTCTTCTTCTGCAACTTATGTTATAAATGCCTTCATTTTTACTTTTCCTTCTAATTAGAACATGCATTTTTCTCTACAATGGTAATTGTGTAGTTGGCGTTCCGATGTACAAAGATTATTGTTAAGAAGGGACAAATGAAACAGGTCATAGTTTTTTCTTTCCAGTTGAATGAAATCTGAGATGGATTCTGATGAAAAAATGTTGGAGGTTGTAATAGGAAGAAAGAGACAGGGGGGTGGAAAGAGAATCTGGGTGAATATTATTAGGAGATTGTGTCTGTGATTGAAGTATGAGATGATTGGAGTGCAGTTTAAAATGAGATGATGGGGTTTTTGAACTAGGTATCTCCTTCTCCTGTGTGGGCCTCCTAAAAAGTGAACCCTAATTTATTACCACATCTAGTGCGCTTCACACTCACACCTTTTCCTTTGCTACCTCGTTTTATTTTTTCACTTTTCAGCCACGATACAAACCATCACTCATCATCATTCATTAACACACTTCAATGCATTATTCCATCATCTCAAATAAACCCAAATGGGGGGACCTCAGCCTCAACTATGGCCAATTAATGTGAGACTACTTCCTCCCATTCTGACAAAAAGACCTGTGACTTTACATGTGTTGGAAAGGACCCCCCCCATGTCCCTACACCCTTGCCTTTCACCACAAAACCCCATTTCAGTTTTAATCATAATTCCACACATCTTGTCCTTTTCTCTATTTTCAAACTTTCATATCAATTCCATGGCCTCCCATATTGCCATCACCATCATCAGCTAAATTAATTTAACTAAACGTACCAAACTACATTAATCTCCCCAGTTACCAACTCTCGTCTATAATTGTTTAGTATTATTACATGGCTAAGTGCCAATAATTGTTTAGTATTATTACATGACTAAGTGGAAGAAAGTATAAGAAGTTACACCGATTTATAAGATGATATTTGCATCTACTTATGCAGATTTGAGATTTCCAATATATTTGTCTCACGTTGAGATTTCTAACTCGGTGTAACTTTGTGTATAAGACTATATATTTATGAGTAGTTTGATAGTGAGTGACACCATAGGTCTAACAAACTTTCGTTTAGATAGATTTTAAATATTTTTTATATCATAAGAAGTAAATTTTAAGTTTATCTCAAAAATTTAGGTAGACTTTATATATATATATATGTAATATCATGAAGTGAAATGATATTTTATCGATGTGAAATCTTGAGTTTAAACACAAGGAATGTTGTCCACAAAAGAAAAAGGTAAGAATAGGAGAACCACGGGGATTCCATAACGTATAATGTCCATATTGCGGGGCACTAAATAAAACATGTAAGAGAAGAAGAGAAAATAGAAAAGAAAACACACGTTTTCATGATTTCGTGACATGATTAATTAAGAGGAGGAGGAGAGTGGTGGCACTTGGCATCACCACCTAACCAAGTTCACGCATGGATCTACCTTGTTATGCTTTGAGTTGATGTACCATCAATCTCCTTCACTCCTTCATCAAACTATTGAACTTTTTAATTATTTTGGAGAGAAAAAAAGAAGAAGAGAGAACATGCATGCTTCCGTGCCCCTCAGATCTACCATTCAAGCAGAGGAGATAAAGTAGTGGAATAAAGAAACAAATTAAATAAAAAAAAAAACTTGAGATTCTTGTGTTTTGTTTGGTAGCTTATGTCCATGGCTATTACGAATTAAAAGTGGGTCCAACATTTATGTCAGTATTGTTTCATTTATTTTTGTCAACTGCCTCTCCATTAGGCTCACCACTTTGAAAAAGTAGAGCAATAAGTTTATACATGCTGTTACCGTACTACGTCATAAACACTCAAATAATATTCTTCCCACTCATTCAATATTTACGATTACTATATTCAAACGGGATATTAATTGCTTTCACTCGTAATTAATATGGGGTTGCTTTAAAAAACAATGTTTCAATTAGTTTATGGGTTGAATGAGTAAACTCGCGTTTAAAGGGATAAAGTTTTTTAAGACCTATTCATAACTTCAATACCTACGCCACTTTATTCAAATGAAATTAAGTTTCTTCTACTTAAACCAACTTGCATTATTGAGACACTATTATTATGAGCATGGAATAAGAAATTTCTTCAAGAATAATATATGTACATAATATTGGTTCAACTAATTATTTCGAGAGTGAAATAAGAAAGAACTAGTTTCCCCCTAACTATATACGTGTACTTAAATCGGCAACACTATATATATTATTGTAAGAATTAATAGAGTGTTTCCATTTGCTTGTGTTGAGTTAAATGCAACAACAAGCACACCAAGGAAAAGCATGTACGTGATGATAGGGAAGATTTTAGATTGAAAGATTGAAATTGCATAGGCAATAATAGAGCAACATGTAGCACACCTTTTGTACAATTTGGTATCAGAAGTGTGTGAATAAGAACTAGTACCTTAGGTGTGAAATTAAGAAGAATATATATGTATGGAGCACCATGAGAGGTACGTTAGAAGAGGACATGATTAGGCACCAGTTAGCTCCTTCTTCAAATATATATATATATATATATATATAGATATACTATATATATCACCTTAATTAATTATGTTTATTCTGTAATCACGTTCAATTACACGCAGCCGTTTCAGTGTTGTTGGAAGCCTTGCGAGGTGGCGATGCACGGTGGTGCTCCTTGTTAGACCCTGCCTTCCACTTTTCTTTTCTCTGGTCTTGCTTCATCTGCTTCTCCCTGCACTCCAAACTGCAAAATGCCGTATCCCCCCTGAAATTAAACAAACCATTTTCTCAAATTCACTCACAAAACTAATTAATCAACAACATCCTGTAAACAAAACATTCATTAATTCACACCAATTTGATTTGAAAGTAAAGTGAACAAAAATTAATCACCAGAACCTCTGAATGAGCACGCAATTTAATAATCTGAGTATTTGAAGTCCTTCTGCCATTAAAATTGAAACTTTAGTTAAGAAGAAAAAAGCTAATATACATACCTATACATATAGATGTCTCGTCGATCAGGTGCCAAGAGACACTTGCAGAGGCCACAAGTCCGAAGAAAGTGAGAAGTGTTTGATGTAAGGTTGTGACTGTGACGAGGATTATTTAAGGTTGTTCGGGAAAGTGGTATGACCGTGGCCATGCCCTTCAAAAGTTGCTCATATTTTTCATACGATGAGCCTTTGGCCTCAGAAACATTTTCCACCAATTCATTATTATGTCTTCCCATGGCAACAAGAAGTGGATCGAGTTTGATGTTAGGTTGATGATCATGGTGAGGAAGAAGTGGATCAGACACGAGTTCCTCGTCGGTTGTGGGCAATTCCACGGCCAAGCCACCACTCATGCTGGTAGTCCTTTTCATAGTTGGTGGGCGAGGGCGCTTTCCAAGCAGCATATCTTCTTCTTCCTCCTCCTCTGGTGTTGTTTTTGTGTTAGAAAACGTTTGCCATGGAGAGATACGAACACCACTGCTTCGAAGAAACAATGAGAGAGAGAGAATGGAATTGAGTTCAGACTTGACACAAAACGCACGAGTGAGTGAGTGTGTGAGTGAGAAGCAAAGACAGAAGATGAGTTTAGATGAAATGCTTTTAATCAAGTTATAAGAAAAAAAAGTGGAAGATCTCATCTCAACCGTTGATTGTGGGGATGAACTTGTTATCATGATATACATCTTTTATATATCATTCCTTTTTTCATCTCTCTTCTCTTATTATAATTTTTTTTTTTCTCTCTATAAATTTCTCATCTCTTTAGAATACGAGATTATTTAGGATTTATAATATACGCTAAGGGTTTTTTTTCTATATTTTACTTAAATAGTACGAAACACAACTAATTAAGAAAGTCTAGGCCGGTTAATATCTTCTTGAATATAATACACGCCTAAATCAATTATCATACTAAAACAATGATTAATCAAATATTAAGAGTGTGATAATATATGCAGCAAAATCAAGACATTGGTTACTAATGTTATTATATTATTATAAGAAATATTGATGTTAAACTCCTAAAAAAAACTCATAAAAAAATAGAAAAAAAAGACATTAAATTAAATGATAATTAGTGTGAATTTAGTATTTTTTTTTTGAGATTAACGTCAAAATTTTTGTAGTGTATATTTAAAATCTCAATGTTGGGTGGGATGTCGTCCACACGTTGCTTCTTTTCTATCAATCACTGCACAGTAAACCAAGTAATACAAGGATTCAAAGTCAAAAGAGAAGTGAAAAGAATGAGTTGACACAGTATTATAGAAGTTATCTCAACCTTCTAAAAAAGTGTAGTATGTAATTTCTTCTTTCCCATTTTACCAACCAAATAAATAATAATAATAATAATAATAATAATAATAATAATAATAATAATAATAAAATATAATGAGCTTTGTTAGCCACATGATGAGGTAGATTAGGAATATACTAGTTTGGAATGTTACTGGTAATGGTGTTAATAAAGTAGTATTCTAATATTGCCAACATCAGAGGAAAAAGAAAGGGTGAGAACTGTCAATGAAGATAGTAAAGATTGTTAACAAAACTGAGAACAAGTTGGTTTCATCATGAACCCAATTTAATCTGACTGCAAAGTATGATATAAAAAACTTAACTAAATTTATTTTTTAAATTATTTTCTAAATATATTTCTATATAACTAAATTTATTCACGTCAGCCAAATTTAATATAGAATTTTCAGTCAGTTTTTAAATTTAAATAATCTCGTTTTCTTTTTCCATTCCATCTTTTTTTTCTCTCTTTCTCCTCAGCCCAAACCATAAATTCTAAACCATGATAAAGTTAATTTTGTAGTGTTGTTTATGATTTGTTGTTGTAATTTTAGGGTTAGATCATGTTTAAGATTTGGCATTGACACTAATGAATGTGGTTGGACCTCACTTATTTTGCTTGTTTCTATACCTAAAAGTTAGTTACATTTTGATGAACATGAAAAGGAGAGTTAAATTAGTTTGATTGGACATAGGAGGATTCATGTTCTATGAAATCCAGATATTTTTGCATTCCAATCAAACTCATTAGTTATGCTGCTATTTCTCCACCCAAACAATATAAATATCATTACTTGTCTTTGGAAACTCACATTCCAATTCTTGCTATAATCAACTTAATTTGCTGCTTCACACTTTTTTTCTTCTATATTTTATTAACAAATATATGTGAAAATGCTTCACACTTTCTCTTTTCTATTTAATTTGATTTTAGTAATTTTTATTTCAATTTTTTTAAGGTGTGAGAAGTTTTGGGAATACTCTCGATCACATTCTTTTAAAAACATTTTCTTTCATTGGTTAAATTTAATGAAAATAATAAAATTTGGTGAATCTTATAATTTATTTAATAAAAATATTTTCTAATTTTATAATATTCAATCAATTATAGTAAAAAATAAAAAAGAATAGTAGAAGCTATATTATTAAAAACACTTTTTTTAAGAATATTGGGCTTCCCCTAAATTTCAAAGACCAGAGAAAGAAGCATCGGGCTCCTAAGCCCATAAGAACTTGGGACGCTATTCTGTGGGAAGTTGGGTTTTGAGGCCCAATTAAACACCGAAGGCAAAATAATTAGAAACAGGATAGTGAAAGAACCATTATACCTCGTTCAGAAAATAAAATAAATCACATACGACAGAATTTTTTTTTTATTAAAGACACTGCGAATGCCATTGTTTAAAAAAGGTTACTTTAGTGAATGAAACAACATATATTAATACAATAATTTTCACCGAAATATTTTTTTTTAAATAAATTCATTCTGAATATAAT
>Ga0123341_1004443_pt1 | contig 12311 bp, 5 predicted proteins | sample Turbeapinknodule_FD_89959 | JGI IMG/M metagenome (GOLD analysis project Ga0123341, IMG submission 89959) | Root nodule microbial communities of legume samples collected from Mexico - Turtle bean Mexico pink nodule | ecosystem: Host-associated > Plants > Roots > Nodule | place: Mexico: Nepantla... | reverse complement strand
ATTTAATATTTTTTAGTGTAAATTTAATATTTTTATTGATCTTTACTCTGATTCAATTAATTTCATGTTTTTCTATCTTTCGGAATTACAAGTTTAGTTCATAATTTATTTTTAATTTTATAACTTATTTTCACTTTTGTGTTATTTTAATGATAAATCTAATCATTCTATCCAAACTAATTTAATTATAATCGAATATATTCGTTGAAATAAAATAAAACTAGAAGACATTTTTCATCAATTTGATATATATTTACTCCTAACACACATTACTATTTTTTTATTGGTAAATGTTAATTTTTTTATTGACAATATACTAATAAATGATGTCCCAAATGAAAACTTCACAAGATCATGTAAGAAAAAACGCAAAATGAAAACAAACTTAACCAAACAAAGTTAGGTTGATTAAGCTAACTTAAATTTAATTATATGCATATTATATACAATTATTTTGTTAGAGATAGAGATGAGGACATTTCATTGTATATAAGTGGGTGCAAATCTCACCTTATGAGTCAGTTTTATAAGGTTGAGTTATGCTTAAAGTTCACTTCTTAACATGGTATCAGAACCATTTTTTAATCCATCTTAGCAAGAATTTGTTGGGTTTATTATATCACCCGCTATCGGGCCGTTATCGGACCACCCATAACACATATCTTCACGCACGAGTTGGTAGCCTCGACGTGAGGGTGTGTTAGAGATCTCACATATTTTTAGACTTAAAAGTCCACTTCTTAACATATTTTATTTATTTTTTATATAATACAATGATTTTAGGGTACTAGAAGATGTATAGAAATAATGACAAAGCTTCTAATTACTTAGTATAAAATTATAAATCCAAACTTGGCTGTCACTGTTTTTTAAAGGAAAAATGTTATTGTCCTTATCAGAAGTCACTAAACTTTTTTAAAGGGTTATTGTGTTAACGAAACGTGTATTAACATTTGTCACAAATAGTGAACACGTCGACAACTAAAAAGGTTCTTTTAGTGATGGGTGGTTGCCCTAAATTAGGTGTTTCATGTGAAAGATGTACCTCGTACATTCGAGGAACAAATTTTTAAAAATGTTAAATTTTCAAGAAATAATAAATATTTAAAATGACAAAAATTAAATTTATAGACTTCATGTAATCACTAAGTTATGAATTGATTATTTACAAAATTCTATCTAACATGAATTTAATTATTTTGAGATCTGAAAGTAAATTTAGGTTTTGTAACTAAATTTAAAAATATAAAATCATATATTTCACTTCGATTAATAATAAAAATATTTTGTAGTGTAAGTGAGGTAAGTCACAAGTTTAATTTCTTTTATTTTTAAATATTTTTTTTAATTTTTAATATACGAAGTTTCCTGAATCAATAATATATCCACCACACATAAAAAAAAAAGTGAATAAAAAGTTGCTATCAAATTTGTGGCTGAGACTGTGGAAAGCCTTCATGTGCAAAACAAAGAAATGGTGACGTGTCATAGGTAACACGAATGAGAGCTTCATAGCCACTCACTAGTATGATTCAAGTTTTCGAGGGTTTATTATTTCACCAATATAAATAAATAAATAATACTAATAATAATAATATATTAATTTAAGGTGGAGAGTCTACAAGAAGATTTTATACTATATTATTTTATCATAAAAAAAAAATTTACCTACTAAAAAAAGTTATAGCTAAATCAGCATTATTCATAAACAATTCATAGATAAAGTGAGTGTAACTAAATCTATGAATAATGAATCAATCTAAGTAACACTAACCAATTTCGTATAATTGTTATAAAAAGTGAATAGGTTATCTTTAGTGAATTTTGTTATAAGTACCTTACTTTATTAAAAAATAAAATAGACCTCAATTATAATATTAATTTTTCATAATATTAGTTGTGATTGGTTGGAAGTGTGATAAGAAAAGCGTTAGGGGTGTAGAAAGAGAAATACGCCATAGTATAAACCCAAATTCAAGCCTCTATGGGCTCTTTCAACATTATTAGGGCCACTACACTACACCCCTATAATTTTAATTTGCACCTCTATAAATTTAAAAATTCTATATTTACTCTTTTAGAATTAGATTTCTTAAGCTGGGCATTCATTGTGTTGGTGTTGCCTTTGGAGTATTTGTACACATTCTGAAGATTGTGGTGTGCTTGATGGTGGTTTCTAGATTGGGATAAGCCTCACAATGCTATTTTCTCTACTTTATGATTTTTAATTTAAGTTCTCCATTATGAAATTCGAAATCCTTCTCGATAGAACGTTGAACAAAAAACTTTGAGTTTTAGATTAGCCAATTTGAAAATGAAAATATTATTTGTGATTACAAAATCCAAAATATAAATTACGACTTTCAGATTATACAATATGAAATACAAATTTTATTCCTGCTAAGGAGATGAGACCTAGAGAACTATTGAAGTCTTCATTTTTCTTCTTCCTTCGAGCAGGTTGCTAGGGTTTCGCTCAGATCCTTTTCGTCTTTCAGGCTGCTCCTTCGACTCCCAGACTCGGATGAATGCCGAATGGGGAAAGTACATGCAGAAGGCACTCCGACGCTCAAGTCCGTAAAGGGTGTTCGACACTCGGATAGGTGTACAGTAATAATGACGTACCTTGTTCCTTGGAATGGTGTGCTATTTATATTATTTTAATGGGCTTACCTCATTGGACCTGATTAGTGCAATGGATCACACTTATGGTTGTATTACCTAATTCTTAATGGTAGTTTAACTTAACTGACCTTGGTTTGAGTGTTAATGGTTAAATGTGTCGGTCGATCTGGTCGTCTGCGGTGTCTTGATCAGTTCAGTCAGGGTGACCGAGACACGTCAGCATGTCGGTCGGCCATGCCAGTACAAATTTAATTTTTGGATTGTATTATAGATTGCACAATCTAAAAGTTAAATTTGTGTCACATTGCACAATTGGAAAGTCATAATTTGATTTGTAAATTATGTTAACGAGAATGTTGTAGGAACTAATTAAAGGAAATAAGAGAAGGCAGAAGATTGTAGCAACTGATTGGTAATTGCACAAAATTGCAAAACTGATCTTGTTCATTTTGATTTACTCAATCATATATATAATAAAATTACAATTACTGGAAGCTATAAAATAGGAATACTAACAGTACTAACAGGCTGTAAACTAACCATTAATGCAATATAACGTAAAATCGTGTAAGGTAATAAAATCAGAATTAATAATAATAAAATATGAATAACCAACAAATGCAAACAACTATTTTTTTTTTTGAAACTTTTTAAGATTTTGTTTATATTTTATTAAGTCAATGTTTTTTAACATTGAAACAAAATATCCGATGAACTGGATAAGTTGTTTAACATTGATGAGTATGATAGTGTGAAGTTTATGACAACGAGAGATGAATAGTTGGAGGAGTCTGGTACCCTTTATAATAGACGAAGTAAGTAGAATTTCATATTATTTGTGTAAAAGATATGAAACATGATATATATTTATTTTGTAATGTATTTATGTATGTTTTTGATACATTAGATGACTTAGTTGAATGAGTGTGTAGGATAACTCATTTATATTATATTATTCGAAAAATACAAATATGTAATAATATTATAACTTAAATCATCAGTATTTATAAATTAAAATATTAATTATTAATTATAATAAAATAATTTGATATATAAAAGTAATCATCATTTTAATTTATATTAAATAAAATAAATAAAAAACTCTAACAGAGCCACTAAAATTTCAAGTCCACTTTACAACACTCAGCACACACTATTTATTTTAGAGGTTGTCCTTTCGAAAATGTTGCAACAAAATCCATCAAACAGGTGGTTCTGTTCATCCTGAATAGCATCATTTTTTATTTTTCTTTTCAAAAGCTCCATTGTAATGTGTTTGATTCTTGGTATAGTTTTTTTAATAGAAAAGATATTGGAATTTAACATGTTTGGAATTTGGATGGCTGAAATTCAGTGATGAACTTCTTTATGCACACTTGATTCTCATGTCCCCTTTGTGATGATTGAATCCATAAACTCACAGACAAAAGCTGAAATAGACAGAGTATGAAAAAAAGAACAAACAGATTCTGTACCTAGACATTTTCCTATGTTAAAATTGGTAACTCTCAACCTTCTATGCTCATGTGTCTTCAATTTTGAGCACTTTCACCTTTTAGATGATGATTTGTGTTAAAGTACTACCACTTTTCAGGCCTGTGCATTTTGTATATATATATATATGGATACGACACAGACACACAAACATACGAAAATATATATATTTCTAAAATGTAGGACATGGGACACATATTTATATATTATATTGTTCGAGATCCTGCATCATGAGAATATTTCATTGTATATAAGTGAGTGCAAACCTCACCCCATGAGCCGGTTTTATAGGGGTTGAGTTAGGTTTAAAGTCAACTTCGTAATATGGTATCAGAGTCATTTAAAGCCTATTCTAGCGAGTGTTTGTTGGGTCTATCGTGTCACCCACTATTGGGCTCTTATCAGACCATCCATATTATGTTATCGCACGAGTATAAGTGGGTGCAATATATACAATAATTATGGAGTTGAGCTAGGTTTAAAGTCTACTTTGTATAAACATATTTTCCATGGCTAATTCAAAAGGATTTGTTCCTTACTTTTATAATCATACTAAAAATTTATACAATAAATTTAAATTTTTAGAAAATTAATGTATTTTTTCTTTTTAAAATTGTATTAGAATTATCATAAATTCAACAAATATTTTTTAAATTAGACATTTTTCCAATACATGTCCTAAGAGTGTCGTATAGTATCAATGTAGTGTGTCCAACATGAACGCGTCATTTAAGAGGAGTATATGTGCATCATTTAATAAAATACTCATATGAGTTGTTTTTTCTTGTCTTTGTAACAAAGTAGAATGTTGCTTGGCACCTCCTCATAAGCATGAGCACTTTCTTTTCAGTTCTGGTTTTGTTTCTAACGTGGCCCTCTTGATTCCATTACAGCTGTTGATGCAGAAAACGATGCCTTTGAACCATTTGAGTAGCTTCAGAGATTTATGCTTCACTTTTTCTCAGAAAATTGTGGGAGTCACTGTCACAACAGAGACTGAAGCGTGTGAATAACAGTATTGCCCTAGGAACTAACAGAATTCTAATGTGTGTTTCTATTTTGGTTTGGATTGGACAATGACTGAGATTGATGAGCAGGGTTTTTTTTATGATTCATGAAACTTTTCTGTGGAAAATGTTAGGTAAAGGAAAGGGAATCACCCCTCAGAGATAAACCTTGACAGCTAGGAAGAAAATGATGGATGTGTTCATCATTCCATGCCATGAAGAATTAGTTTCTGACTCTTGAAATGCTTGAGGAAAAAAAATTATGAAGGAAATTACAGTCCTATAATAGTGACTAAAAGTCCTTGCTAAAGGTTTTGAACACAAGTTAAACAACCAGATTTTAACCCTATAATTACGTTATCTTAAGTTTCAAAGGATAGTGGTTTGAATGTGATTTTGTCTTGATTTGTGTTATGTTTATTGCTAAAACTATGATTCCGTGAATGTTTCGTAATCGATAGAATATTTGTCTTAATTATTATGAAAAACTCAGGTTTAGGGTAAATCATATCTTTCGTGAATGGAATTCGTGTGCTGATAAGTTGACTAATTTAGAATTTATTTATAGAGAATCATTTCATTGGTATAATAGATTTCTATCTAGTTTGTTCTTAGGATTCTTTATGAATAGGTATAGTCTATCTATGTATCGATTTTGTTAACATATGAGTTTTGGTCTAGTCTCCCATAGTGTTTTATTGTATTTTTTGTTTTTCCTTTTTTCTTTTTTAAATGTCTTTTTCATGTGATGACAGATAATTATTGTTAAGTAAGATGTCAGCATAACTGATATATCAAGTTACATGTAATATGAAAACTTTATAAAAAAAAAAGTTTCAAAGGATAGTACTTTGATTGGTGTAATTAACTACTCACTTATGGTACATTCATCTCATCACTTCTGCAACAACCAACTTTTGATTAGGAATTATTCATTCATTGACTTTATAGCAGTTTAACTTATATAGTTATAAACATCCTTAATCAGAGAGTTAAACTAAATTGTACACATTGCAAGTGATAGTTTTTGTACTTAAGGTCCCAAAAGCCATTAAAATCTCATGTTAAGTCATTGATGGAGCCGTAATATCCAATTTATGGCAGTGGTAAATTATGCCAAAGAAGATAAAAAAAAAAAAAAGGGTGTTGCTTGGTTGGAGGTGCACATAATTTGCTTAAGAAATATGCCAATACAGTGGTTAGCCCTTTTGAAATTCATGCACAGAATGTAAGCTACACACAATCATAAAAGAACATGAAAATTAACAAACAAATGTCAAGCGTGCAACATTATGGTATTAAATTAAATCCCAAAAGTAGCATAGTCATCATCTCCATCTGGTCTCAACACACGTGAATTTGAAGTTTAAAACCAAGAGAGAGAAAGAGTATTATGTGAAGTGGAAGCAAAATTTTTTGAGCTTCATAAGAATAGAAGATGATGATTACCTTGAGAGTGAAGTAAAACATATGGAAACAAAAAACAGGAATTGAGTCAAAGACAAGAAGACCAACTATCTCTTTCTTTTGTCTTTTTTTTTTTTTTATAAAAACCTTCTGGCTAGACATTACTATGCAACTTGACATCTTAGTTAAACTCACATATCAAGTAACAATAATCATCTGTCATCACATGAAAAAAATATTAAAAAAAAATAAAAAAGAATATAAAGAACTAGATCAAAATCCATATATTAACAAAAACGATAGATAGATTATATCTATCTCTCTTTTGTCTTCTTTGATGACTCTCTATGGAGGTCCCCCTCCAATCCGTTTTCCACTCTACCCATCAACCAACAAACACAATCCCTCTTCTCTCTCTCATGCATATTCATATTTTAAGCAAACTCCACAACCATCACTCTCATCATCACCATTTCCCACCCTATGAAGCCTTTTATCTGTCCCTCATAACTATAATTCACCTATATAGGCCTCTATCATATCACACTCAAACCAAGAAAAAACACATAGCTTTGGGATCATTCCACAAGCATTATTGAGTGAGTAGGCAAATGAGGAAACCTGATCTGATGGCCAACAAGGACAAAAAGAGTGACATTAAGAGCAAGTTGAGAAAAGGGTTGTGGTCACCTGATGAAGATGAGAAGCTCTTAAGGTACATGCTCACAAATGGACAAGGGTGTTGGAGTGACATTGCAAGGAATGCTGGTCTTCAAAGGTGTGGCAAAAGTTGCCGTCTTCGTTGGATTAACTACTTGAGACCTGACCTCAAGCGTGGTGCATTCTCACCCCAAGAGCAAGACCTCATCTTTCACTTGCATTCTATTCTTGGTAACAGGTACTCTCTTCCTTTTCAAGTTCTTACCAGTATCAAGTTTAACATGTCTATATATGATCTGCTATTATGAATAAAACTGCAATGTATTTCTATCAAGAAGAAACGAATAGATGCAGTGTCGGTGAAGATCTATTCACTAGTATGCAAAAATATCATAGATAGAATAGATATAGAGATCATGAAAGAATGGACTGTACTGGTTTGAGTGGTTTATGAGGCTAATGATTGTAGGGAGGAAAACACAATACAAATTTGTTGGTGCAGACTTTAAGTCTAATTCAATCTTATAAAATCGGCTTAAGGTTTGCACTCACTTATATACTATGCAATGTTCTAATTTCTAGTTGAGAGAGACAACATATCATGGGTGGTCCGATAACGGCCCGATAGCGGATGACATGATAAACTCAATAAACTCTTGTTAGGATAGGCTTGAAAATGACTCTGACACCATATTATGAAGTCGACTTTAAACTTGACTCAACTTCACAAAACTGACTTATAAGATGAGGTTTACTCTCATTTATATACTATGAAATGCTCAAGTTTTATATATAGTGATGAAACATGTATTTAATTCTCTCCTGAAACAAAATCTTAATAAGAATATAGATTGTAGGGAGGGAATGAAAACCAAGATAAAGTACTTAAACATCAATATTTGTTTCTAGGATTATTAGACAGTGATAATTTTAAGTTTTTGAAATGTGTAAACAGACTAGTTTGGCACATTGAGTCAAGAAATTGTACTCATTGGGCATGTCAACTTTGCATAGGTTGATGCCAAATGGGTTACCTGGTATCATGTCACAGTTTTCACCTAGCTAGCTAGGTTTTGCTTTCTCTTAAATTAAGAATGGCCTATAATATTTTAACTGTTCTCTGGTTTAAAAAAAACTGTTAAGCCATGAACATTTAAATATCAGAACTCTATGTTGGATATGTAGTATATATGAACACATTGGTGTCATTTGCTTCTTTTCTCTTCTCTTTAATCTCTTAAATTCTGTAAATTTCAGGTGGTCTCAGATTGCAGCACGTCTACCTGGTCGCACAGACAATGAAATAAAGAATTTCTGGAACTCTACACTGAAGAAAAGGATGAAAACTAACACTTCTACTGGCTCACTGAATAACAGCACTGACTCATCAGAGTCTAAAGATGTTGTGAGTGGGATCATGCCCTTGAATGAACATGACATCATGAACATGTGCATGGATTCCTCTTCATGCATATCATCCATGCAAGGAATGGTTTTGCCTGACCAATTTGACCCTTTTGCCATGTTGGTAAATAATCAGTGTGACATGACTAATAATGTTTCAGAAGATTTTCTCAACATCTCATGCATGACACAAATTGGCATGGTAGAAGGGCACCAAGGGAATTATGGGACATTGGAGCCAAATAACAAAATGGGGTTAGGAAGAGACTTCTCCCTTCCTTCACTAGAAAGTAGAAGCATTGAAATTGATGTGAAAAGCCATAACAACAACCACTTCAATTATGGTTGCTTCAATAACACTGATAAGATCAAAGGCTCCAAGGTAGAGGACTTAATTGGGTTTGGAAATCATGGCCAAGGGGAATTTTATTTGGAGAATTTGATGCAAGACATAACCTCTTTCCCTTTACTTGAATTTTAAGTTCATTAAGTGCCCTTCTTTTCCTCCATTGGATCTCTCTCTTCTTCTCCTTCTGTCACTTTCCCTCTCACATGTCCACCACATACTTTCATTCCATCTCTTCTTCAAGACCCAGAAACTAATAATCTCTCCAAATATGAAGATCCATTCAAGACTCAAAAACTAATCCCTGGAAATACTGAGATCATTCAAGGACTCAACCAAAGATTTTTCATGCACAAAGAGCAAAAAAAGCTCACCTTATTAGGAAACTTTAGGCATCCATAATTTTTCCCTATTCAATCCTTTCATATACTTTTGTCTCTTGCATCTTGTTTCTTTTACAAATGTTAATTTGTTTTCATCCATCTGCAAATAATGCACACTCCAAATATCTATACAAGGGTCTTAGGCATAGTTGTGTAATGAAAGTTGTAGTATATGTGTAAAGATTTTAGGAGTTAGTTGTGTTGTTTGTGGCTCCTATGGTTTGCTTGTGAAGTACTTTGTGTCAATTTGCGGGAATAGGTTGGTGAAATAATCCAAAGTACCCTTTCATGAAGAGAAATAGGGATGATTTACAAAGTCAACAGAGGAATAAAGATTAGTTGAGTTGTATGGAATAATGTGTATTAAGAACCAAATAATGTGGAGGTTGTGTAAGTTGTTAGTTAGTTTCATATGTAAAGTGATTTACACAATGATGTAAATACATCAGCACTTTGAAATTAGTTAAATTCTTTTATGTTTCTTACCTCTCACTTTTCTTTTCTTTTATAAATAAATTATTATTAAAAAATAAATATAATATTAAAAACAAGTATCGATTTTATTGTGTTAAGAATAGGGGCGGGTCATGTGGGCCAGCTCGTGGCCCACAATGAAAAACGCGAGGTGGGTTGACATTTTTCAACTCGTTGACCCGCATTAGCCCGTCTCACATAACTTGCGGTCCACACGAGCCAGTAGCAGGACGGGGCGAGCTGGCCCGCTAGCCCGCAAAAAACAGAAAATAAAATTAATTGACTTGGCATCAATGGTCGAGTGGAGGAGTGACAACTTTGAATGAAAGAAAATTAGGTTTTTACTCAAAACACAACGCAACTATACTGTTCCAAAAAAACGCACATAACACACTCTCATTTGCAGCGCCGCCACTCGCTTAGCCTGTGACTCCGCGTTGCTTCGCCTACAACTGTCGCGTTGTTGCCGCTCCGCTGCATACTGTTGTTGCCTACATTCCTCCTCCACGTTCCAAAAAATAAATAAATGTGGGCTAGTTCGCAAGCCTATGGGCCAACCCGCATGCGGGACGGGTCATGAAAACCAGTCCGCATTTTGCGGACCTAAGCGGGGCAGGCCGACCCAGTTTCTCATCCCTAATTAAGAATAGATTTTGAAGGTAGATAAAAAAATATAATGTAACTTTTGAAAAATGTAAGAACATTGATATATAGAGTTTAAAGTTAAAATTAAATATATTATACTTGATTGTTTTAAAATTTTGAATAAAAGATAAGTAACATGACACAAATAATATAACACTATAATTTAGAAATCGTCATTAAAAGCAAATTTGGAAAACGAAGATTGGTTTTGTGGCACATAACCAACTTATTCCTCTAATTGTTCACTTGGAAGAACACATTTTTTTCTTAATGTAAGTTTATTAAACCTCATTATCCTAAATAAATATATAACTATTTGAAATTGGATCTTCCATGTTTCTTTATATACATCATTCTATGTTTTCTGATGCGTGCATATGACAATTTTCCACACACTTTTTTCTACTATTTCGTTGTTGAAACTCTTTAGTCACTCTACAGTGTACAATGTTCTTCATCTTTTTGTAAGTGTTTGATTTGTTTAATAATTGTGACTCATAAGAGTCAATGTTTTGCCTGTGGAAATGGGTGATTATTTAATATTTATCGTAATGAATTGATGCAAGTTTCTTCAGATATGATCTTTTTTTTATGAAAACTTTAGGTTTAACTGAGGAAAATATATGGGACTTAATTCAATGGGTCGAATGCTTGGAACTTTCGTAATGAAATTGATGTAAGTTTGTCCTCACACTCTTTTAACATATATTACTTCTCGAATAAAAAATTATAGAAATAAGAAAATATGTGTTTTGAAATCAAATATTCTAAAACACTAAAATAAATTTTATAATTTCCTAACATTAGAAATCATAATAAATGAATTATTAACCAAAACTCCAATTTAGACATTCAAGAACCTTCAAATTAGATAATAAAATTAAACCCAACAATCAAAAGCAATTCATGTTATTAGAAGCACTCACGTTAGGTGTTCATAACTCTTTAATTCCTTATTACGTATTTATTTTGAGACTTAGGGTACCCCTTAAAACACATGTAACATAATTCTAGTGAGACTTAAAAATTATTTCTCTATCTACAATTTTTTTAAATTATTCATACTTGAAATATTCTTGACTTCTCTCTCACCTTGAATGATGATACACAACACTTCATAAATACTAATTAAAAATTATTCTCCAAACTCTTATATGTCGTATCTGTTTGGGTCAAAAAAATTGTTCAACCGGCCATCCCAAAAATTTTCATGGTCATTGACCAAAACTCATAATGACCATCAAATTTTAAGATGATCGATTGAACAAATTTTTCTGATCCAGACATCCTTTTTCCTTCTGTTTATTCATTAACATTGTAATGAATTAAATTATGTAAATAATATTTTATATAAAATATTGACAATCACCAATGTTGATTCAAAAGTATAATATCCCTGTCAAAAGTACCTTAAATAAAGATGAACAGACTCAAAAGTTGACATACAAATTGATAGGTTAAACATGTTAGACAAATATGAACTAATGAGTCCAACCTAAATGATGATGGATCCATTTACTTTGTTAGTTATACACTACAAGAAAATGATGAAATAAAAATCAATTTTTAGAGATCAAAATAATTAGTTGCAATAGTAATTAAACTAGAGACCATCTTAGAAACTAAAAAGAAATTTGGTTTCTAAATTAGTTTCTATTATTTTTTATTATTGTTAAATAGTTTTTAAATTGGTATGTAATTAGCAACCAAGGTTTTTGCTACTAAATTTAGAAACTAAATGATTGGTAGTTAAAACCTTAGTTGCTAATTAGATACCAATTTAGAAACTATTTAACAATAATAGAAACTAATTTAGAAACCAATTTTTTTGTTAGTTTCTAAAATGGTCTCTATTTTAGTTCCTAT
>Ga0123341_1004440_pt1 | contig 12313 bp, 9 predicted proteins | sample Turbeapinknodule_FD_89959 | JGI IMG/M metagenome (GOLD analysis project Ga0123341, IMG submission 89959) | Root nodule microbial communities of legume samples collected from Mexico - Turtle bean Mexico pink nodule | ecosystem: Host-associated > Plants > Roots > Nodule | place: Mexico: Nepantla... | reverse complement strand
CGTGTTGCTGGACACAGAGGATCTGCTGGATGAAATAGACTATGAATTCTCCAAAACTCAGTCACAACTTCAATACCAAACCAGTTCTAACAAGGTACGCATTCTTGAATCCAAGCTGAAAGAAGTCCTAGAGGACCTTGAATCTCTTTTAAACCAAAAGGATGATCTAGGTCTGAAAAATGTTGGTGGTGTAAGATCGGAATTCGGTAATAAAGTGTTAGAGAAAAGAAATGAATCTTCATCGCTGGTGGCTGAAGAGGTTATTTATGGCAGAGATGAGGACAAACAAATTATCCTTAATTGGTTGACATCTGACACTAACAATCATAACCAACTGTCAATACTTTCTATTGTGGGTATGGGCGGGATGGGTAAGACCACACTTGCTCAACATGTATACAACGACCCAATGATAGAGGCTATGTTTGCTATCAAAGCCTGGGTTTGTGTTTCTGATGAATTTGATGTTTTCATGTTAACCAGAGCAATTTTTGAGTCAATCCGTAAGGAAACTGATAATAGCAGAAACCTAGAAATGGTTCAGGGACGATTGAAAGAAAAATTGAATGGAATGAAGTTTTTTCTGGTTCTGGATGATGTTTGGAACGAACACCGAGACCAATGGAAATCATTGCAAACTCCTCTTAAATATGGTGCTAAGGGAAGTAAAATTCTTGTCACAACACGCATCAACAAAGTTGCTTCTATCATGGAGTCAAACAAGATTCACAACCTAAAGCAATTACAAAAAGATCACAGCTGGCAAGTTTTTGCTAAACATGCATTTCAAGTTGATAATTCTAATTTTGTGTTGGAGGAGATTGGCATGAAGATAGTTGAAAAGTGCCAAGGACTGCCTCTGGCCCTTGAAACTGTAGGAGGTCTTTTACAATCAAAGTCATCTATTTTAGAGTGGGAAGGCGTATTGAGAAGCAACATATGGGACTTAGCAATAGAAGATAGTAAAATCATCCCCGCTTTGTTATTGAGCTATTACCATCTTCCTTCTCATCTCAAGAGATGTTTCGCTTATTGTGCGTTATTCCCCAAAGACCATATGTTTGATAAGGAGAACTTAATTTTCTCATGGATGGCTGAAAATTTTCTACAATGCTCTCAGCAGAGTAAGTCTCTAGAAGAAGTAGGTGAACAATACTTCAATGATCTATTATCAAGGTCATTCTTTCAACAGTCAATTAGGTACAATCGAAAATGTTTTGTGATGCACGACCTTTTGAATGATTTAGCAAAATATGTTTCAGGTGAAATCTGCTTAGGTTGGGTGTTGATAGAGCAGAAAGAGTACCAAAGACCACTCGTCACTTTTCAAATATAAAGAATCCTTTTGAATGTGATGAGCTTAGGATTTTAGGTGATGCTAAAAGGCTGCGAACATTTTTGTCCACATATAGGAATTATGGGATGTCAATACAAGAGTTGATCTCCAACTTTAAGTTCTTACGGGTCTTGTCTTTGTCTTCTCGTATCATAGAAGAGGTGCCTGACACAATAGATGATCTTATACATCTCCGTTCATTAGACCTTTCAAGGACACGCATAACAAGACTTCCCGACTCAATGTATTCACTCTGTAACTTGCAAGTGTTGAAGCTAAACGAATGTCTTCTTTTGAAGGAGTTGCCCTCAACTTTGCATGAGCTCACCAAGTTGCGTCGCCGTGAACTTAAGGGAACTTATTTAAGAAAGGCTCCAGTGCTTTTAGGAAAGTTGAAGAATCTTCAAGTATGGATGGGTGGGTTTGAGGTTGGCAAAAATAGTAGTGAGTTCAGTATTCAACAACTAGGACAACTTGATCTTCACAAGAATCTGTCAATTAGAAATCTTGAAAATATTGTGGATCCCTATGATGCATTGGCAGCGAATTTGAAGAATAAAATACATCTTGTGGAGCTACGTTTAAAATGGGATTTGAAGCTGAAAAATGAGGATTCAATAAAAGAAAGAGAAGTACTAGAGAATCTACAACCTTCCAGACATTTGGAGAAGTTGACAATCACAGGCTATTGTGGCACACAATTTCCAGGTTGGTTATCTGATAAATTTTTGTTGAATGTGGTGTCCTTAAGCTTGGAAAACTGCAAATATTGTCAATGGTTGCCTTCCTTGGGACTTTTGACATTTCTCAAGCATTTGAAAATTGAGGGCCTTGATGAGATAGTGAGGATAGGTGCTGATTTTAACGGGAATATCTCTTCTGCATTTGCATCCTTGGAAACGTTGAGGTTTACTAATATGAAAGAATGGGAAGAATGGGAATGCATGACGGGTGCTTTTCCAAAGCTTCATAGTCTTTTTGTAATTAAGTGTCCCAAACTGAAAGGGCACTTGCCAGAGCACCTTCCTCATTTAAAGAATCTAATAATTAGTATGTGCGAACAACTTGTGGCTTCGACTCCTAGAGCGGTAGAAATAGAAGGTGTGAAGATGGAGACTTCTTCATTTGATATGCTCCTATCTCATACTCCTCTTCAATCCTTAACTATTTATCGTTGTCTGGGCATGAATATTCCTATAAACCATTGCTACCATTTTCTTGTAGAATTGCGTATCATTCAATGTTGTGACTCTCTCACGTACTTCCCTCTAGACTTATTTCCAAAACTCTACTACCTTACTTTATGCAAGTTTCGTAACTTACAGACGATAACACAAGAGCACCCTAATCATTTGAGGAGTGTGAGAATTGAAAAATGCTCTGAATTTGAAACATTTCCCAATGAAGGACTATTTGCACCTCAGCTAGAGACACTTCATATTGAAGGATTGGAGAAATTGAAATCAATGCCTAAACGCATGTCTGCCCTCCTTCCATCTCTTAATTATCTTTATATAATTAATTGTCCAGAAGTGGAGTTGTCTGAGGGATGTTTGCCATCAAATCTAAAACGCCTCTCTCTGTTGAAATGCTCCAAACTTGTTGCCTCACTAAAGGGGGGGGTTTGGGGAACCAACCCTTCCATAGAATCCTTGTCTATTCAAAAAGAGGATGGGGACTGTTTTCCGGATGAAGGTTTGCTCCCAGTCTCCCTTACTGTGCTACATATAAGAGATTGTCCAAATCTTAAGAAACTAAACTATGGTGGTCTTTGTCACCTCACCTCTCTTCAGTCTTTACGGTTTCTTAATTGTCCAATACTACAATATTTGCCAGCAGAGGGTCTGCCGGAATCCATTTCACAACTCGTCATTCAATGTTGTCCTTTGCTCAAACAGCAGTACAAGAAAGAAGAAGGCGAAGAGTGGAAAAAGATTGCTCGCATCAAAAAGTGTATTGAGTAAACATATAAAGAAAAAATTGGAAATTCCTAAGGCACCGATTCTCATATGCCTACATTTTCATCAGGTGTCAATTCTCCCCACTATCTTTCAAGCATTTCAAATACAATCTTATTTAGTACAAATATTTGCATCAACTTCTTGTCTTTTCAATGTTTTATTGTCGATATTCTGTTTTGAAGTTGAAATAATTGTAAGCATTATTGAAATGTATGTTTTTTAGGATATAGATTGAAAGATGTGTGAATGAGGAGCTGTGGTGATTTAAGATTTTAAAAGTGGTTTGCACTTTGGAGATGATTCTATATCAATCTCTTTAAATATAATGTTATTTTCATTTCATTATTTTCATTCTCAAATACTAATATCATTAACAATATCACCATCCTCCGAGTTCTCAACTTTTGTTCCACTAAACCATGCTTTTTAGGACCTTTATGGTTAATTTATTAAGAAATAAACAAACACACATGAAATACACTAGATTAAAAATATAAATAAAAAACAGAGGAAAAATTAAACAAAATATAAGACATAATTATTCCCAAATGATGTCTTCTCATCAATTTCGACCCAACTTCGTGTAAGTAATAATATGACAAAGTTCAGAAGGCGAACACTTAAACTAACTAACAACAACAAATTCAGTTAGGTGGAGTTTTCTGTATGACATGCTTCGGAGGTTGGGATTCCACGAAAAGTGGATTATGTGGGTTAAAGGATGTTTGACTTCATCCTCTGTATCTGTTCTGATAAATGGGAGTCCTACGGAGGAATTCAAGCCATCTAGGGGGTTAAGACAGGGAGATCCTCTGGCCCCATTTCTGTTCCTAGTGGTTGTTGAAGGACTAGCAGGGCTTGTGAGGCAAGCGTTGAGTATGAAGGTGCTCAGGGGTATAAAGGTAGGAAAAAATAGTATTGAGTGTTGCTTGTTACAGTATGCAGATGACACATTTTTCCTGTGCGAAGATTCTTTCAACAATATCTTTGCTATCAAGGCCATCCTTCGATGCTATGAAATCGTTTCAGGCTTGAAAGTTAACTTTCATAAGTCAAAGATGGTTGGTATAAGCGTCAACAGCTATGTCCTGAACACCTCTGCGAAGACGCTCAACTGCCACACCATGTGACTACCATTTCAATACTTGGGGGTGGAAGTTGGCAGAAATCCGAGGAAGAAACAGTTTTGGGAGCCGGTTGTGAAAAAAAATAGAAGCTAGACTAAGTTCTTGGAAAGGAAGATTCTTATCTTTGGCAAGTAGAATATGCCTGCTAAAATCGGTTTTCACTACTATACCACTTTTCTACCTATCTGTGTATAAAGCGCCAGTAGCAGTGTGCAACAGAATCAAAAGTATATAAAGAAGATTCCTCTGTGCTTGGGGTAGAGAAAACAAAACGATTTCTTGGGAAGTTGGGACAATGTTTGTAAGCCTCTTGAAGAAGGTGGGTTGGGGATCAAAGAGATCAGGAGTTTTAACTCTACTCTACTATCACAATGGAAATGGCGGCTTATGAGTGATGAGGAAGGGAAATGGAAAGACATACTTAAGTCAAAATATGATTCAGAAGCAGGAAGTAGACAGGTTGGGTTGAAATACCAATCGTGGTGGTGAAGGGATTTAGTTAAAGTATGTGGCGAAGGAGAGGAAGGATGGTTCCATAAAGTTGTTGGGTGGAAAATAGGGGAAGGGGGCATAGTTAGATTCTGGGAGGACGTGTGGTTACAGAACAGTTGTCTTAAAACCTTGTATCCTAGACTATACACTCTGTCGCTAGATCAAGGTAAGATGGTGGGAGAGGTTGGAAGATGGGAGGATGGTAGGTGGCGGTGGCGATTTAATTGGAGAAGGGATAGATATGGCTGGGAGTTGAATATGGAGGAAGAGTTATCCTCAAGATTGACAACGGGAATCATATGCCAGGATGTTCAAGATCATCTCGTCTGGAAAGGATATCCAAAAGGCGTGTTCTCGGTGAACTCAGTACACTCCATTCTGGCCCATCATCAAACCAATGGCACAGTGGATAGTGCTTTTGGTATTTTATGGCAGTCGAAAGCCATGCCCAAAGTACTTATCACTGTTTGGAGAGTTCTTCTTGACAGACTTCCAACCAACGACAATCTCATAAGAAGAGGAATAACTATGAATTCGCCTTTATGTGCTTTGTGCAGCCTGTCAGACGAATCATCTCAACACCTCTTCCTTGCGTATACGCGCAACGAGTATGGTCTCGCTGCTATCGCTGGATTGGCATTTTGGGGGTCCACAACAACGACATCAGGAATCACTTAGTAAACTTTACTTAATCCACCTATCTAGTACGCAAAATCAGGTGTGGAGAGGATTATGGGCAACAATTGTTAGATGTATTTGGGAGCAGCGAAACCAGGTAGTCTTCAAAGGAGGGGTCCCCGACTCTGATGAAGTTTTCCAAAATGCTCAGTTACTGTCTTGGCTGTGGTTAAAACACAAGGCAGTTGGATTCTCATACGCTTTTTCAGACTGACTCTTGAATCCCAACCAGTGCCTCCTTGCTGTTAACTGAAAGTTTTATTCTTCATGATGTTAAGCTGCCATGCTGTTTTGTGTTACTGGTTTTATCTGGCCTGTTGGTACAGGTAGGAGTCCTGGGAGACGCACCGAATGGAAGTGGTAACTGCTGTAACATAGATCCTATGTTGGAGTTGTGTTATATGTCACAAAGTTCAACGGAGTAGGCCAGAGGAGATGCAAGGCTATGGTTCAGATAGGAGAGGTGCTATAGGGCTGCTGCAGGATTGCTGTCTAGGGGGTGCCTATAGCACACAATGGAGTGTAAGCCACGGTGGGAGCCAATTGGCAGAAACGAGCATGAAAAGTGGTATATCTGCACACACAAATGCTACCAATCACAAGTAGCTCAACCTGTTGTTTTGGCTACAGAGGGTATATTCAACACTGTTTGAACAACCCTTCCTCTTGGAGCACCTGTCATTCCACTCTCTCTGCTGGAAGCCTATATGACAATAGAAGGGTCACGGTGTAGGTAGGTTTCGGATGACTATGGATGGAGAAGTTGTGGCAGCTGGTTTATGCAGGTTGAATAATAGTTATCAAAAACAAGTGAGAGGATGGCAATGCCAGATTCTGGCAGCAAAGGACTATATTTCTATTGAGTGAAAATAGCAGTCATAATGTGGCTTACCAAGAGTTGTAATGGATGACTGGGATCAAGGCACCTATCAATGTAGTGTAATTCACAAGAACGCTCTTAAGCTACTGTGCGTGTTGTTAATAGCTGCCAAAGGAAGCTGCTTTTGGTGGAAACAGGTTGGAATATGTCTGGCCCAAAGCAATTCTAAGCGAGGCAATTCCCAATGGTGGTATGAAAGGAGAATTTGGCCACTGGTTTTATGCAGATGGCACTTCTTGTTAGGCATCACTGGTGGTAAACTATTGTTAGATGCTAATAGGATTATGCTTAATTGTTAGCTTCTTTGGTTTAGTGTATGCTTGAAGCTAGTGTTGGGCTTGTTTGGTCTGGTTTTGATGCAGGAGTACCTCTGTAGCAGGCTCATGCTATTATTTATGGTTTGTATACTGTTGGGATACCCCTTAATAGGTCCTTTTTTCAATTTTAATTAATTATTGGCTGATAAAAAAAAACAACAAATTCAGATTACAAGATATCAAGAACCAATTTCTTGCATGGTTCATAGCAAATCTGTAAAACCCTCTTACAGAACATACACTAAACACCCTATTCAGCATAAACACTTGGAATCTACCTAAAATCTAAAATACAGGAAGAATATATAACCCAAATGATTACACCTAAATTGAAATCAAATTAGATGAACACTTCTTAATTAACTCAAAATGTTCTCCAAGATTGCCACAGAAAGTTATGAGAACTCGATATTCAAACCTATAGAATTATAACTATTTTTATCTAAACATAGTTCTTTCTCTCAATTTTTCACAAAACTTCATTCGACTTCAAAATACTTTCAAAGAGAGACTTATATAGACAACAGGTCGGTGGATCTTTTCTCCTTGTATGTTGCTCTTTTTACCCATTCTTACAATTTAAAGACTTCCAACTTACACTCTAATAGAAATTAGTTAGTTTTTGTTCTTGTACGTATATTATTATGCAAAATACCCAAAAAGGTTAATATATTATGTTGTCCTTTCATAACATGAAACTAAACTAAGGTTATACCATGTTATAACTTATAAGTCATCTTTTAAAAGGGGAAATGCTATATTACCTCTTTGGCATTTTTTTCCTGTGTAAGGCAAATACTTAACATTTGGCGTTTTGCTAAATGGCTTGTCATGTTCAAATCCTTTCTATTTTAACAGATGATGAGAAAAGAAAACAACTTGATTGGAAACTAAGATTAAGCATTATCAATGGAATAGCAAGAGATCTTCTATACCTTCATGAGGACTCTCGACTCAGAATAATTCATAGAGATCTCAAAGCTAGCAATGTTCTATTAGACCATGACATGAATCCCAAAATATCAGATTTTAGATTGGCAAAGGCATTTGAAATTGGACATAACCAAGCAAATACAAAGTGAGTAATGGGCACTTACTGAGTTTTACTTATACCAAACCTATCTTATCAGTAAGACTTGTGAATGCATACTTCAGAGTTTAATGATTGAAAAAATGAAATTCCTTGTTATATACTTGAAACAAGAGAAATTAACAAAGCTCTATTGTTTTGAATTAGTTGATACACGGCTCCTGAGTACGTTATGCAAGAATTGTTTTCGGTGAAATCTGATGTTTTCAGCTTTGGAGTTCTAGTTCTACAAACCATTTGTGGAAGAAAGAACAACGGATTCTATCTGTCAGAACATGGTCAAACTCTTCTTTTATATGTGAGTCATCCCTCTGGTCTGATTAACCAAATATCAACAATACTTGCTAACTAAAGTATGACGTATTATTCACAAATTAATGACAAATACTTGTAGGATTGGAGAACATGGTGTGAGGGAAAATGTTTGGAATTGATGGATCCAATGCTGGAAAATCCTTCAAAGGTAGTGAAGTTGAGAAGTGCATACACATTGCTTTATTGTGCGTTCAAGAAAATGCAACATACAAACCAACCATGTCTGTTGTTGTTGTGCTAGGGAGTGACAACATGACGCTTCCAAAACCCAAGCACCCAGCATTTTCAGTTGGAAGAAAGGTGTCAGAGGAAGTACCAAAATCAAAAAATCCAAGAATCTTTTTAGTACTGATGTAAAACTTTACCAAGTAATTGGAAGTATCACACGGATCGTTGTTATCAATGATTGAGATTTATTCATGTGGTTTAGTTATTTAGACATAAAACACTACTACAATAAGATCAATAAATTTTTGATTTCCTATTACTATAGCTAGTTATTTTTGGAGCAGGGGATAATTTGACCAAACTGGTTTCGGATCTGTGTTTGGCAGCTGAGAAAAGCCTTATCCTGGAAGAAAGTTAAGAGAAGAAGATTCAAACTCTAAAAGTAGAAGAAACCAACAACAGAAGAAGCCAATGCGCATTAGTATAGGCTCTCGGACAAGCTGCAGTTTTAAGCAGTGAGCGTGGCTTTTCTTTAGGAGCCAATGAAAATCTGCAGAAAGAAATACAAAATGCAGCAGAAATTGATGTAAAAATAACTCTTAGTTTAATTCTTTCTTGTTTTTTTTTTTGTATGAGTGATTGCAGCTTGGTTTTAAGCTGGGAAGAGCATTAAGAAAGTAGGACATTTGTAGTCTGGTATATGTGTTTTTCTGGATCTGTACAAGGGTTGAAGTATCTGAAATGCTCAGTTGAGTTTATTTTATTCTTTAATGATAAAAAGAACAACTAATTATTTTTCATACTGAATGATCAATCACTAAATATTACCTAATAAAACGAGGAACCAATTTCACTTAATCTCAAAAGTAATTTTGCACATACAAGTTAATTAGATTTAGAAGCAGTCTCAAACTGCGAATTTCATCAGACTTGAGAAACATGACGAAGATTCAAACGACACATTACTATATAAAGTTCTGTACATTGTTTACAAACAAGCAGTCACGCAAAAAAGCATATGGAAGTAATTAAAATTCTGCAAGTTGTTTAGACATACAAACATGGGCAGACTTACACACTTGACAATCATAACCAAGAATGGAAGGGCTTATATGTATATGTATGTGCATGCCCATAGGAAATAGGAGTCTCATTTTTGAAACTCAAACAACTTCACACATTCTTAATCTCATTTTTTTGTTATCACTCAAACCAGTTTGAGTTGGTGGTGGCTGTGGCCTGTTTGTGAAAATGCTTGGGAGAGACATGGAACACAATGGCCGTGGGTTTGCAAAGAAAGGCAAGGATATGGTGATGCTTATTGTAAAATGAATGAAATAAGTTTTTTGAGCCTGAAAATTGGGGGAAATGCAACTCTTGATGAAGAGTTTTATATAAGAGTTAACTTGCCCTGTTGCTATTGTGCATATTCTCTTGTTAATGCGTTGTCATGGCGTATTCTGTGAGTTTGAGGTTATTTTGTACTTATCAAAAAAATTTCTTTAAAAAATGTTTGATTAACACCTTCTGTCACTAACACAAATTTGACACCGCTTGTGTGACATTAATTCAGACTGTAGACGTGACATTTGGTGAGGATGTGACATTGGCTCTATATTATAATATATGACCCGTAACACATGCAAAACTGGTTACCCGTGTGTCTGTAAGTGGTTACTTATGTGACGCACGCAAAACTGGTTATACCTGTGTGTAAGTGGTTACTTATGTGACGTTTATGGTCACCCACTCTTCATGAAAAAAAAATCAATTTTTTTTAATAAGAACCATATATTACATCGGTTATATGACTTAACCGGTGTAATAACCCTACCGGAACTACGCAGCCATAGGTTCCTCCACATATACTAGCACATGTAAAATTGGTTACCTGTGTGTCTGTAAGTGGTTACCTATGTGACGTTTATGGTCACCCACTCTTCATGAAAAAAATATCAATTTTTTTTTAATAAAAATCATATATTACATCGGTTAGATGACTTAACCAATGTAAAAATCATATATTACATCGGTTAGATAGCTTAACCGATGTAGGTTTCTCCACATATACTAGCACACACAAAATTGGTTATTCGTGTGTTTGTAAGTGGTTACCTATGTGACGTTTATGATCCACCCACTCTGTATGAAAAAAAAATCAATTTTTTTTAATATGGACCATATATTACATTGGTTAGATGACTTAACCGATATAATATGAGTTATTCTGAGTAAACAAAATATATTACACTTGTTGTTTCTAAGAACCGGTATAATATATTCTTTTTTACCCTATTTTGAAGCTCGTGCTGCTCATTCGTACGCAATCTCACTCTGTCACGTCATTGTCACGTCTACAACGTCAAATGTGTATTAGTGTGAGAGGGTGTCAATATATCATAACTCTTTTTCGTTTTCTATATGTAGGAACAAATATTGAGCTATGTTTATTACTGACAGATATTTTGATTTCCACTTCCCACCTATGGTTATTTGATTTTTTTTTTCTCTAACATTGGTGTTTATGAAATGTACACCAGCTTTTTCTTCAGCTTGTACCTGAACAGAGTGCATTATTGATAATGGAACTGTGACAAGGGTGTAGATGTGCAGGCTGGCCTGCAAAAGTTTGGTAGGTTATGTCTAGTGTAGGCGTGGTGGTTGTAAATAGTTACAGACCTGTGACTAGGGTGACATGGTGGTGTGCTGGTGTTATTTTAAGTCTGAAAAAGGAATTTTAAAATAATTTACATGAGAATTGTAGGAAAAAAAATTGAGTTAAGTGTGGTTAATTGTCTAATATGTTAATTTTAAAGTTTAGTTATTAGTGATTTTTTTAATAAATATTTGATTATTACCACTAGAAATTATATTGATGCGTAATTGTGACGTTTCATTCCATGCCATTGGATTGCATGTTTTCGTCTTGAGGTCGTTTAATATAACTATAATCAAAGTCCAAGAAAATCAGTGACGTAATACTTACCCTCAACAAGAAAAAGATTGTTCATATCAGTATAATAAAAAGACAAACAATCAACTACTTGAGTCCATTTAATTCATCAAATATAGTTGTTGTTACACTCCAAACTCATTCAGGAGTATTCAAACCTTATTCTTTTCATTGTATTCTGTTGTAAACATATTCATATTGTTAGTGTTGTGTATTCTTATAGGTTTCAAGATCAAATTCTTGACTGATTTTGTAAATCTTGTGATTGATTTAGTGAATTCGTTAAAGATTAAATATAACTTTTGATAAAAACATTTAATAGTATATAAGTAGGTACAAATTTCATTTTATAAATCAATTTTAAATATTGAGATACAAACCTATTTTTTAATAATATATACTCTCTTAGAAGCAGAGGATAAGGTATGGTGATAGGTGTGGGTAAAGCTCTCTCTGCAATGTAGGTAAGTTATATCTGGTTTGACTTGAACAACTTGTGATTGAATGAATTTTAATTGTGGATCTGGTAAATGAGTTTCAATCCAAAATTCATCTTCTTTTGTTTCTATTAGTAGAACATTCTTAGTAAATTAAATTGTTATTATGTAAAAAAATGAAAAAAAAAATCAAATATACACAATATCTTGAAGACTTCAACTAGGTTGATCATTTCCCTCTTTTCAACATATCTAAAATATTATGTGTTTTTTTAGTTAATATTATCAAGTTTTAACCCTCTCATTTCACGGTTGATTCATTTTAAGTTTGTTTGCTTCCTCATTGAAATAATCAAGTTTTTCTTGTGCAACACCTTTAATCTATTGTGGAGGAAACTCTGATAAAACAGAGCAGGATATTGTGAGAAAATTACATTTAATCTTAACTTATCTAAACAAAAATATATAATTAATGACTTGCCGTCTAAAAGAAAACCCAACTTTCATGATTTGAACAAAACAATGTCAAAATGATAAATTATCAAAATTCTTACATTTT
>Ga0123341_1004438_pt1 | contig 12314 bp, 10 predicted proteins | sample Turbeapinknodule_FD_89959 | JGI IMG/M metagenome (GOLD analysis project Ga0123341, IMG submission 89959) | Root nodule microbial communities of legume samples collected from Mexico - Turtle bean Mexico pink nodule | ecosystem: Host-associated > Plants > Roots > Nodule | place: Mexico: Nepantla... | reverse complement strand
TTGTTGTTGTGTTTAGGATAGGATCTGGGTAGTTTATCTGTGTAATCCACTCTTTGTTGAATCTAAAGCTAAAGTGTTTTCAAATCTTTTAAGATTAAAGTGTTTTTCAAACTAAGTGAAAAAAAACCTGTTGTTTTGTAGAAATAACCGATTGTTTTACTCTTAGGTGTTTTTGAAAGGTTGAAAACTATTTTGGTTGGTTGGCTTGCTGTCAAACCAAAACAATCGATTGTTTCGTGCTTTCAATCGATTGTTTGTTTGAAAATCCTAACAGAATTTGTTTTGTTAGTTGAGTGTACTTTAAATGTTTTTCAAACTGAATGCGCTTCTGTTTTAAATGCTTTGACCAATCTTTGAAAGCTATAAATAGTTTGTTTATGTTTTATAACAAACAAGAAAAAAACAGATTTGAGTTTTTCAATTTGAGAGAGATTGCTTTCAAGATTTGAACATTCACTTTTCAACTTTGGTTTTCTCAAGAGAGAGTGGAATATGATTACATTTGTATTGATTTCAGTTCATTTTGTAAACAAGTGTAATTCATTCTGAATACTTTGTATTTTCTGGTGTTGTAAGCCAAGGATTGTTGTGTGCTCTTGAGGTTGTCAAGATCAACATTCTTGGTGTGTGCTATGCCAAAGGAAGTGTGTTTCTTGAGGGGTTCAAGGTCACTTCTTTGGTGGTTTTGTGTGTAATATGTATTTGATTACTTAGTGGATTGCCCAGTGGATTCTGGTGACTAGATGTAGCTCTTAGTTTAAGAGTGAACCAGTATAAACTGTTTGTGTATCTCTTTCTTCCCTTAAACTCATTTAAATTCAGTTGTTATTGATTTGCTGGTGTAAACAACCGATTGTTTTTTTTGGAGCTTTGCTGTTTTGTGCTTTATATCTTGGCTAACTGAATTTTTGATTGAGTTTCATTCAAAGGATTTTGTTCTAGCTTAAAAAGTTTTCAAAAACCCCCTTTAAACAATTCACCCCCCTCTCGTTTAAGGCCATATATTCTAACACATGTGACAACCTTCCATCTGAGCCCAACTCGCGTGATGCCTCTACTTTCAGTGACAAGGAAGGGTTCCCCAATGGCCCATGATGTGCAACTCGTGCATAACGGTACAATGCCCATTGAAGACCAAGTTCATATAGCCACTCCCATGTAAGATGACGTATGCAGTCTATCCCCTCCTTCCCACGATGTTGTGTCCTTCTCCACCGTCAATGAAACCGCATTTGAAGCTCCACTCGGCTGAGGGCATAGAATAAAATACCCCTCTAAACACCCCTCAGTGCGTCTTTGTAAGTATGTTACCAATACCCTCCACATGATAACCCCATTGCTTCGCTCTCCTCTTCTGTCACATCTCTCAGGTACATCCTACCCTTTTGTTAATTATGTAACTTATGAAAAATTTTCTTCCAAGTACCATACCTTTCTTGTAGCAATCGGGGATGAACAAGAACCCCGACACTTTTCTGAGGCTATTCGTGACGCACGCTGACAAGCAGCCATGGACGATGAAATCAAGGCTTTTCAAGACAACGACACCTAGCATATCACCACATTGCCCCCTGAAAAGAAGGTCCTTGGGTGCAAGTGGATTTATCACATTAAGTACCACTCTGATGGGAGTACTAAATGCTTCAATGCCCGCTTGGTTATTCTAGGAAATTATCAAGTTGTGGGAATAGATTTCAATGAGACCTTTGCCCAGTGTCCAAAATGGTTACCATTCATGTTGTTCTAGTTGTAGCTGTTGCCAAGGATTGGGAACTTTACCAGATGGATGTTCACAATGATTTTTTACATGGTAAACTTAAGAAGGATGTCTATATGAAATTGTCACCTGTTTTTTTTTTGGTGCAAAATCAAGGAATGGTGTGTAAGCTATGCAAATCTATCTATGGCTTATGCCAAACCCCACGTTGTTGGTTTGCAAAACTCTTCACTTCCCTTCTCCAATACAGTTTCCAACAATCTTCCTTCGATCATTCCTTGTTCATCCTTTGTCCTTTACACGTCCAACTTGTAGTCCTTGTGTATGTGGATATCCTAATCATAGTTGGTAATGATCATTCTGCTATTCAACGGTTCAAAGACTATCTTCATGCCTGCTTTCACATGAAAGATTTGGGGAAGCTCAAATAATTTTTTGGGGTGGAAGTTGCCCGATCTCCTACAAGAATTTTCCTCGGTCAACGAAAATATACTTTGGATATATTTATGAATTTGGATTGCTTGGCTCGCAGACATCATCTACTCCCATGCACCTCTTTTGTGATAGTTAGGTTGCTCTGCATATTTCTAAGAATCCAGTATTTCACGAACAAACCAAACACATTGAGATTAACTGCCATCTCGTCTATCATGCTATCACTCAAAACCTCATCCTTCCATATTATGTCTCTACTCATACTCAATTGGCAGATATCTTCACTAAAGCACTTAGATATAAGAAGTTCACTCTTCTACTCACCAAGTTGGGCATAACGAGAGATTCCAACATATCAGACGCAAATCCAGTTGTATCTCCAACATATCAAGGCTTTATGTTAGAATAATTATAATTCATATTTTTAATGATTTCTTAGCGTAAAATTGTTCTTAATTTATGTAAATACTATGTACTTGCCATTATTAAAAAATTGTAGCAGATTTGTTAGATGATGACAATGTGTATATATTTGGCAACTTAATATTCAAACAGGCATATTAGCCCATAAAATTTTAGCAATTGGAATCATCCCCCTCCCCATCTAGTCTTCGGAAACAAAAATAGCATTTAATTTTTCCCAAACCTTACATTTAGTTTAATGGTTCTTATCCCATTTTTTCACCACAGAACCTACACAATCCCTTATAGATACGTTCACTAACCTCTTTCCTTAAAATAGAACCTACAATATTAGTCTTGTTGTTTAATCTTAAGATTGGCTTAAAGGAACTTGGTGCAAAATGAGATTGTGAAGTAGTGATAGGTATAGATTTCTTGTAAAAATGTGATTGATTTCCTGTCTTAAAATTTCAATTTTGTTCCTCTATACTACCCACTGAAACCCCATGAAATTTCTTAGTCAATTCTTGCAATACATCTTCTTGGAGACAGGCTAACTACACTGCTTCTTTAAGTGTAGAAGTTTTATGTAAATGTATTGATTTCTCTAACAAGAGTTAAGACTAACAAGAAAAAACTCAAAGCAATTTCCTAAAAAACCATAACTCTAGCCAATAAAGTATCAAAATTTTCCAAATATTGAACTAAAGAACTCCGTTTTTAAATGAGATAATTCAGCCATGGGATGCCATCATCAAATTTGTGAGCCATCCTTCAAGATTTGCGTCCATGATTGTCGTTGGAAATCAAAAGTCTTAATGTAATGATTTTGTCACGCAAAAGCTTTGCCCTCCTTTGAAAGAAGTAGTAATCTTGCTCTTTGCTATATTGGGGTGTCCTCCAATTAAAATAATTGCTTAACTTTGGCCCTCCAGTCTTAGAAATTGGTTCTATCAAATGATGAAAAATGTAATTGGGTTCTTTCAAGAACTATAGAAGAATTATTCACAAATTCTTGATTTATGTAAGAAGAAGACGAAAGTTTCATGGAAGAATTAAATCTTCAATAACCTGTTGTAATCCTTGTAAAAATTTTTGGTTGCGTCTTAGGAATCTACCGTAAGTTTCTCCAAAGATTCCACCCTTGTTTCTAATTCCTTATTAGTCACCATCTCCCCTAAAAAGCTAATACCACTTGTTAAAAATGATTTCAGCCTTAATCTCACCTCTCCTCTAAATCACTCTAACTCTCATTGTTCTCACTTCGGTGTTCACTCCCCACACACAAAGGTATGCTCTCACAACACAAATGTTGGTAGAATAGAATTAATTTGTCCATTAATCATCCAAAGCCCCCTTGATGCTTATAAACACAATTTCAGTAACAACATAGTTGTTCTGTTTCAAACAAAATCAGATCTTAACTACCAACTCTTTTTTTAAAAAAGAGTTATATATCAGGATAACACTGTGGCAACCTATTGAACTTTTAAATGCGAAATCATTAAAACTTTTATCCATATCAATTAAGATAGACAAAGATTCATATTATATCTATGATAGAAACTTAGATGAAAATGCAAGTGCGAGAATATCAAATAGTCATTTAAAATTGATTAGAAAAAAAATGAATAATAGAAACTATGAGATGATTGACATGTTTTCTGAATAACATCAAATTTTACCTTGAATAAGGAATTATGCAATAAGGGTATTTATGATTGAGAGGATTATCAAATGTTTCCTAATCAAAATAATCTTGAAATGAACCAAATGATAGAACCTTTGATAAGTCAATAAAGGTTAGAAATATGACTTTTGATTAACCTTATTTCATATCTCAATTTCTATATTTTTTCCTTAGGGGAAGAGTTACTAAAAGGATTATAAAATATCCAAATTTACTTATTTTTTTAGGAAAGAGGGAGAATCAGTGCTAAAACATATAACTCGATATCAAATATCAAATTGAGTGTGAGGATATAATACCAAATCAGAACTTAATGATGAAATGTTCTCTAAATTCATTGAAGAAAAATGCATTTACTTGGTTCACCATACCTCCAAATTTAATATATATTAGGATAAAATTGATATAAATTTTCATAAGAAATTCTTTAGAGGTGAGACTCGTATGTGAGTTTGATCGATTTGATGAACATAAAAAAATTTAATAGTAAAAATATTGATGATTGCTCAAACCAATATAAGCAATTGGAATCAGGATGTTTTACACAATTCCTCTGAGTACAAATTAGTTCACATGATTACAGTAGAGTTAGGATTCTTAGTAACGAAAAAAATTATAAATAAATGAAATAAATAAATTAACAAGGGAGAAGATGTGCTTTATCAGCGTAATGAAATATATATTTCAAAAATAAAAAAGACTAATTTATCCTCCTTTACCCGTATAAATTGTTATAACATGGGGAAGTTGAAGATAAAAAAACAATAAATCTTATAGCTTTTGAAGTATAAAGAAACTGATCAATTTTTTTTTATATTATAGTAAAAGATAAACAAATTTGATTAGTTTATACATGTTATGCAGGAAGTTCAAAAGATGAGGCTTATTAATGTCTGGCTTGAATGTGGTTCTGCCTTGGGTTGTGTTGCGTTTACTGTTAGGATTAATCTTCCGTGGATGCTTCGTAATTGATGAAATACTTGTCTTTGGGAAAATCAGGTTTAGGGTTACTCATATTTTTCGTGAAAGGAATGCGTGTGCTGATAAGTTGGCTAATTTATGATTTATTCATAGAAAATCATTTCATTGGTATTGTTCTCGCCGGTTGACTCTGGTGAGAAGTTCCACTTCCGATCTATCTCATCTGGAATCTGTTATACGTCTTCTTGTTGCACTGGAACGCGGCTCCGTTGAAATAGAGGGGGTTTCACCTGTTGATCACACTCCGACGATCAAGTCAGTGAGAGCTTACTAAAATCAAATAGGTATTCAGTTTCAGTCTTAGAAACAACGTACCTCTACCAGGGGACTCAAGCCCCTTTTTTAACTACTCTTGTAACAACTTTCTCTCATAAGTCTTATCTCTACTGAAAGCATAGAATAATAACAAAAAAACACATGCTAACAGGACACCACTTCAGGTGCTAATAGCAGGAAAATATTCTGTTTTACGTGGGCATCCTTACTCACGGTGATTCACTTACTTAACAACTTTATCTTTTCAACTAACAACTATATGCATGTATTTACGTATCTTAACAACCACGCACACTTATCTGTTAGGTTAAAAAACATATTCTGCTAATAACCTTATTTTAATATATAACAAAAATATTATTTTAATTAGTTTCTAACGGACTTTATCAATATAATTGGGCCAAACTTGTGACCAACCATTTGGGCCCAACAACCGAGCTAAACTACCCATGTCGTGCACCGAGCTTCGAGCCCTCTGTCAAGTACAAGTATAATAGGCTTCCATCTAGTCGATTCTTAGAATTCTTTATGAATATGTATAGTCTACCTATGTATCGTTTTTGTTAACATATGGGTTTTGGTGTAGTCCCCCATATTTTTGTATTTTTTTTTCTTGTTTTCTTGTTTTTTAATAATACCTTTTTCATGTGATGGCAAATGATTGTTGTTACGTGAGGTATCAGCCTAGTTGAGATGTCAAGTTGTATAATGATGCCTAACATTAAAGGTTTTATAATAAAAAAAAAATTAATGACATAAAATATCTTCTTTAAAAAAAAAATTGTAAGTATGGTAATATTTATTATCATTAAACTAATAATTATATTCATTTAAAGAATGACATAGAAGAAATAATTGCACAAATTTAATTGAGATTGTATGAAAAATCAATGAAGGTTAAAACTAATAAATCATTTTAAATAGTTTAGTTCTATATAAAAAAATTACTTTAAATTTAATAATTTGTCTATATAATGCATTAGTCTTATATTTACATTTATTTAAAAAATATTTTTTTTTATAAAAGTAATCATAAGAATGTTTTTATCAAAGTCAACCTATGTTATGTTTAAAATCAATTTAATGTATTTAAATTGAAAATCTATACAATAGCTAGTATAAACAAAAAAGCCTATAATTTTGTGTGTTAAAATAGTAAGATATCCTATGTATTGGTAACTCTATTTGAGTTTGTTATTATCATAATAAAAAACAATATTTGTAATAAGTAATATAATTACTGCATGATTAGGATTTAAATTCGAGACTAATGGATAAATAAAAGAAATCGATATCAATCGGTTTACATGCTCACCTACCAACCCATGTGATTTAAGCACGTGGTCATTGTTCATGGATAAAAATCCCAATCCATATGATTTCACCAATCACTATTAACTCTTTAAATTTTTCACAACATGGAACCATCCATTCATACCAATTACCTAATTTCGTTTTCATCTTAAATTTGTTTAGCCATATTTTTTCCACTTCAAGCTTATTTAAATAGGTTAGTTACGCGTTTGACTCTAACTCCCACCATTCTAATTACCATGCCTAATTATTGGAAGGCAAAAACTTGACCCAACAGTTTAATTAGTTAAACCAATTTCTCTAGAAGGGTACCTAATAAACTGAATGTGTTAGTTAATCTTGTAATGTAATGCAATGAACCAATATGGGGAGAAGAAAAGGAAAATTGTTGACAGGCATAGATGGAGGTGATGGAATGGTTAAAATTAGAGTAGAGATGGTAATATAATTAATATGGTAATAATAAGAAGAGAGAAAGATAAAGTATAAAAATGATGATGAGACTATTATTATAAGGGTACCCTACTAAAGGGGCGGTCACAAGGGCACGTGGTGGCTGATTCCCACTGGTTATTTATAATTAAACCAGTGGCGACTTTCCAGTAATGCCGTTGAGTTGAGGAGACCCAACCCCTTTCTCCTCCCAGCTGTTCATAGCTGTCCAATCTCTCTCTCATCCATGTGACCCTACTGCACAAGACACATAGATGCAGATACCCCAGAGATTTATTGGGATTTTAAACCCTCCATAAACAAATTTTCTTATGATTATTGTTAAAAAAATATTTAAGGTCAAATCATTAGGGTGATTATCTTCTTCTTCTTCTCCTTGTGCATTTCTTCACTTTAACATTCCCTGAGGTTTCTGAACATATTTATAAAAAGGTTTGGTTGCATTAGAGGCTTTGGCTCAACTTGTCTAGGTCATATGTTCTCATAATTTCCTCTCTCATTTGTGGAGTATGATTTGATGTGCAACTATATGTATAATTATATATGCATTTAGATAGTCATAATATATACCAACATTGTGTTTGGTTTGGTTTGGTTTGGTTTGAGATATTTATATACGTAGTCTTCTATTCCTTTCTCTCTCATTCTTCTTCATCATTCTCTTGAGAGATTGTGTTGATTGGTGTGACTCAAAATGGCTCAATTGCCACCAAAAATTCCAAACATGACACCCAATTGGTCAGACTTTTCTTCTCCTCACCAAAAGATGCCTTCCCTCAAAACCATGGCACCAAACATGTCAAACCAAAACCCTTCATGGGTGGATGAGTTTCTAGACTTCTCAACAGCTAGACGCGGTGCTCACCGGCGCTCGGTGAGTGACTCCATCGCCTTCCTTGAGGCACCAATGCTGGATCATCACTGTAAAAGTCGTGGCAGTGAAGGTGGTGACAACGAGAACGAGTTCGAGAGGTTTGATGATGAACAATTCATGTCCATGTTTAGTGATGAGGCCTCAGGGAATAATAACAACAACAATAATAATAATAACACCATGATGGCACTTTCCTCCTCCAACCCTTCTACACCCTCTGATCACAACAGCATCAACGATGAGAAGGAGATTTACACGGAAAAGGAGGAGGAGCAAGAGCAGAAGCAAGTGAAGAATGAGTCAGACGAGGATGAAAGCCAATGCAAGCAAGAAATCACACAAACCCCCGATGATAGTAATAATAGTAACGCAAATGCAACAACTTTTTCCAGTGAGAAAATCACAGACCCCAAGAGGGTCAAAAGGTAATTAGTTAAACATTCATGTTTTTAATTCCTGTTAAACTTGCACTGCATTGGCCCATATGACATTCAATTTGGATAATAATGTTTCTCAAAACAAATGGATAATGTTTGAGTTAGAAAATGGAAACAAACAAGTAATGAACTGTATAAGTATATCTTTTTCATGTTTTTTTTTCTCTCAATATAATATGAAAACCTGTGACTATGTAGTGTGTATCAACTATTCTTGTAGAAGACATGCTCTTCGTTATATTAATCATCTGATTATTGTTTTGCATTATCAGAATCTTGGCAAATAGACAATCGGCACAAAGATCAAGAGTGAGGAAGCTGCAATACATATCTGAGCTTGAACGAAGTGTGACTTCATTACAGGTGCATTTAGGTGACTGTATAACAAAGTTATATATAATTGGATTTGTAGTGAGAATTAACAATTAATATGGTTTTTTCCCCTTAAATTCTTATACTGACCTATTCATTCTGTTGTATGAAGGCCGAAGTTTCTGTATTGTCTCAACGAGTTTCATTTTTGGATCATCAACGTTTGCTTCTAAATGTTGACAACAGTGGTTTGAAGCAAAGAATCGCTGCGCTGGCCCAAGACAAGATCTTCAAAGATGGTACTTGCTTTACGTGTTACCTTCTATTATTAAACTATATCATCTGCAGAAATTTTCTTCTTTAGGAATTAAATTCTTGAATTGATTACTTATTGATTGTGTTAATGTTAAAACGGGATGAGTAAGTACTAATTAAGAGCTAAATGTTTCTAACCTTCAGATTAAGGCTAACTTAGTAAATCGTACATTATCTACACTTATTATTTTGTTTGTATAAGTAAAAAAGGTATGGTTCGTTTTTCATATCTAATTTGAAGGGAAAGCAATTAAACTATTTTTTGTAAATTAATATGACTATTTATCTTAATTATCGTCAGTATCATGGACTGCACCTGTGTATGATAAAAAGTTAGTTTCAAGCTTTTAGAGTTAACTTCACGAGAAAAAAAATGATAAATAAAACACATTTATGTATCTAATCTATACTTTTCAAATTCAATACCAATAAGCATGCTACTCCTCGAAGTTGGTCAAGTATTCAAGATCATAAAAATTAAACACATTGTACTGTTTGCCTCTTTTAGTGCAAGTTATTAAGCATACTATATATAATTTTGTTCCTTTAAAAGGCAGAAGAAACAGGCCAATTATTAAGGTGTACATAGTCATGGTGACTTTAGTAAAAGAGTTTGCATGCAAAGTATATCTAGATCTGTGTGCTAATCATCCATATGCCTTGTCATTAAGTACACAGTTATACATAAGATTGCAAACAAAGCATCAAATAATGCAATCACGTACATATATATATATATTATGCAGCACATCAAGAAGCACTGAAGAGGGAGATAGAGAAACTGAGGCAAGTGTATCACCAACAAAACAAAAAGAAGATGGACAATGCTGCAGGGTCACCATCCCAATCCCCATTTCCATCTCCAAAACCACGATGTGATACAGACACTGAGAATGAACAGCGTATCAATGTTTGAAGTTTGAACCCTCCCTTGAACTGTCACTCACCCTTTGTAGACTTTGATCAAACATATCAACCATGTAAGCTAGTTTAGATGATCTGTGATTCTTTTCAATTTTACAAAAAGAAATTGCAGAGTTTTGGAAATGGAAGAAAAGAAAAGAAAATTAAAGCAAGATTTAAATACCGTTTTATAAGTGTTTATGTATTGTTCTTCAATCAGAATTAAACTTTATCTGAACAATAACGTATTTAATAAAAGATTTCATTAAATATGAATGCAGATTATTGATTCTGATACAAGAATAACACTAAAAGTACTTATTAAAGTGTATAAAGTTTGCTAAGAAAAAGGGTCATGAATGGCATCACGTGCTGTTGGGTAGGGAGAGGGTGAGAGATTTTATTAGCCAATTGATGAAGGAAAATGTTGCAAACTGAGAAGGGTCACATAATGGGGTGGTGAGGCCACATTGGTGGTAGGCTTTTGCTATCAAACTGAGGCAGTCACGTGATGTGTTTGCTTTAAAGAATGGGGACCACTCAAGTTGCATGATTGGAATGCAGGGAAACACATGTGCACCAGTGACATCAGTGAAAGGGTGGAAGAAAAAAACAGTTGTGTCTGCTTTAACTAGATGGGAGAGGGAGGTATCTGTCGGAGATTCTTTCAGTTATTTTTTTAATAATTATTTGCTATTGTTTCTTGTCTTGAATCTGGATTCTTTTTTTTTTCTTTTAATTTTTGTTTATATTTTGTTTGGGGCTTTTTCAATTCAAGTTGGAAAACAAAGACTAGTGGAGTATGTTGGGATGGATGAAAGGAAGGTATGTCATTTGTCAGTGAAAGTGTTGGCTCCTTTGAGTTTTATTGTACTTTATTATATCACTGCTTTTGAGGGTTGTGATTATCTTTATTAATATTTGATGTGTTAATTTGAGAGGGGAAAAAAAATCAAAGTGTAAATATTTATTTGACTTGACTAAATTCTTGTAGTATATGGAAGTTTTGACTGTTGCAAGAAACTTTGTGTTATGGATTTGATCACACTCTCTCATAAACAAAGGTGGAAAATATCTGTTTAAATTGAGGATCAAAACCGGAATTACATAGAAAACATAACACAAAAGAAAGGTGGTATGGAGGGGGAAAGAAAAATAGACAAAATGAAAAAAAAAGAGAAAAAAATAAATATGATAAATGATATGATGAAAATTGTAAAAAAATATAGTATTAAAAATGAGATGAAAGTTTTAGAAAAGAAAAAAAAGGGAATTAATATATGATAATATTATCTAATTATATATGGTGAAGAATGTAGAATTTTTATGTGTTTGAAAATACTGACAATGGAAGGCTTAACATGCTGTCATTCTTCAGTAACTATTAAAGCATTAACATTAGAACTAATTAATTAATTTAGTTTAAGTGTTAGACAAGTATATTAAATTCTGATTAAACAAAAATATGTAGTCACAGTTATTCCTTGGGATTATTAAAGGAAATATGGTATACAATATAGTGAACATAGGAGTAATGATTTTAAGCCAAAAAAGAGGTGGAATTTTAATGAAATAAGAGATGCAAACTAAAATCTATGATATTCTATAAGTTGAGTCTGCAGTGGAACTTTCTCAAAGAAGATTTAGCCTTTTACAACTATGTGTTACGGAATTTTAAATTTTGTAGTTAGATCAAACTAATAATTTAATACGAATTCGAAAATGCTTAATTTCTATAGAAAAACACATTACATAAAAAATAAGTATTTATGTGATGCGTAATTCAATGCTAAAATCTAGACATATTTGGGACCAAAATACTTAGATGTTGGAAAGCACACGTTTTGACCTAAACATTAAAAAGAACAATTTGAGAAAGATTGTCAGAACAAATAAATTGATAAAAAAATAAACAGTTGACAAGAAATAATAATTGGAAGAAAATAAATTGATAAGAATATAATTTTGCTATAAATAAATGGATAGATAATTATTTTGGTGGAAAGACACTACAAGAAAAAAAGGTTTTAGTGGAGGTTATTTAGCGGAGGTTAACATAACCTTAGGAATTGATTTAATTAATGGAGGTTTTTTTTTCTAAAACCTCAACAAAATAACGGAGGTTTTTTAACCTTATTTAAATTCCAAAGGTTTATTATAAAACCTTGGCAAAATGACGGAGGTTTTTTTAACCTTCATTAATTT
>Ga0123341_1004436_pt1 | contig 12318 bp, 6 predicted proteins | sample Turbeapinknodule_FD_89959 | JGI IMG/M metagenome (GOLD analysis project Ga0123341, IMG submission 89959) | Root nodule microbial communities of legume samples collected from Mexico - Turtle bean Mexico pink nodule | ecosystem: Host-associated > Plants > Roots > Nodule | place: Mexico: Nepantla... | reverse complement strand
TTCCTAAAATAATATATAATTTAATTTAATTAATATAGTACCTAGTTCTTTCTTTATCTTTAAACTTAATCATTATTTAATAATTTTTTTAATTTATAAAATAATATATAATTTAATCAATATAACTGATTATTTTGATTTTTAAAATTAATTTCTATTTAATAATTTAAATAATTTCCCCGTAGTGAATATATGACCTATGTGATTTCACATCATACATGAACCGCTCTTTTTTTTCTTCATTTAGCCATGTATAAAACCTCACTCTCATCTTGCTAATACTCTAAGATAAACCATTGCAATGTTCTAAGCTAAGCTCATGAAAATAAATATATCAGCAAAATGACAGGTAATGGTAAAAATGTACATGCAATCCACTCTTTTGAACCTCATTATACCATTGAATTTTCTTTGTATTTCTCATGCAACAAAAGTTTACAAACATCTAATCCTCATAGTTTATTCAATGGGAGGAGGACTAGACCACCTTCTCTTCACCTCTGATTTCCATCTCACCTCTTTAAGCTTTCCATCCAACCCATAGTCTCTCTCCATCACAAGATTGATCCCTTCATCAGAGTACCAACCAACTCCAATGCAAAGAATGCCATCCTTGTTGATGTCAACATAGCATGTCACACCTCCAGGAAGCCACAGAACCGTCACATCCTGCATGTCAAGCCGCTCCTCCTCGCCGAAGTAGTTGGTGTTCTCCGGGAGGCTCCTCTTCTTCAGATTTTCTGTACAAAGGTATACGTATGGGGTTTCGGTTCCTTCTTCCGCCATGCTCTCCTCGCCGTACACCGGTGTCGCACTAATCTCAAAGACTTTCCATGATCCTGTCAGCTCTGATGGCTTGGTTCGTTTTCTTTGTGACAATGGCTTTACATCCATTTCTATATCACTGTTTCAAATGTAGCAGGTATTAGTCACTTTCTTGAAGACAAAGGAAATATTGAACTGTTGTGATCTGTTGGGATAGGCTTTACAATAAGTACTTATAGGAAAAGAAAATATGAAGGTGCAATGAATTAAGTTTCTTCTATAAGTTAAAACTAACTTATTCCTTCAACTTTTGTAGAAACTCTCATTTTATATTTTCTGTCTCTTATAAGTATTTATTGAAAAGTTGATACAAATAGGGCCTAAGAACATGCTCACACCAGAGATCCATGTCATGTACTAAACATCATTTTAACTAGACACTTTCTTGGCTTCATTCACATTTCCCTGTTGCTTGGTGTTTACTCAGTAGGACAAAACATAAACCACAAGATGTCAGAGCAGAACCGAGCATGGACCACCAACCAGGCGGAGGTGGAACCAGGCGAGACGACGGTGTGGAACCAAGTGTGGACGACATACCGGGCAAGGCTCAGGTCTCAAGCTTGGAGACTTGAGATACCATGTCAGTAAAATTGGTTTTTGATGTCTTCTTTGATTTTCATTTCCTCTATATATAATGCAAGCATATTTACAGCTAATGATTACAAATGATTTCTAATTTCTTATTGATAGGTGATTAGTAAACTAACAAATTGATTCTAAGTATACACAATAATAGGAAGGAATAATAATGGATTTCCATGATTATGATTTATGTATTTTCTTGTTAACAAGAAGTGCCATACTCACAAACTCTGGTCATCGATGGAAGCAGGACTGGCCCATTCTTCTTCATACACAGCAACTCTCATTATCTGTATGTCTGAACCGCCATTACTGAATTCTATGGTATGAACAATTCGGATTCTTTTGTGGCAGCCCTTAACCAAACACTGAAAAAGAAGAAATTGTGACAAAAGTAACAAATGCATGATCAGTGTTAATAGGAACTTACATCAGGGAAGGATCTATAAATATGATATCTAGAAAGAAGCATGCCAAACTTACTTGTTCAAACTTGAAAGTTGGTGAGACATAGTACTTTGTATCATCGGATTCACCCAGGGGAATATCCATGGGACCTCGAGAATAAGACCCATCCTGAAGTTTATAAATCATAACTATTATGGAATACAAATGGAGGAACATAAACAAACTATCAGATGCTGGTAATTTGGATAATAAACAATATCAGGCATATCATATGATTTAAGGATATTCCCTTGATACACATGACTCTAGCAATATTTACCATCATATGGTAAATGTATCAAAATAGTTGACATATATGTCAGCAAGACCAAACCATGAATTTCATTAGAAAGCCTAATGCAACTATATGAAGTTGTTCACAACAGTTACTTACTGTGAATGCTGTTCGAGTTATCTAGTTATAGCAAATGACCTAAATGTGAGGAATTGTGGAAAAAAAAGTGACAAGTGTGAAATGTGGAGCATAGTAGTTCAGTGATGCTCTTCCTCCACCCAAAATCAATCACCGAGGAAGGTAGGATAGAAAAGAGAATATACAAAGACTGAGTTAAAGGTCTTGCTACTAATATGTAAGAAACAACCTAATTATATGAAAAGAATCTTACTTCAAAGTAAACAAGACCTGGTTCACAGCCCATGACATCTTCTTCCATCACATCACTCCTTTTAAGGTCAAAGGATTCAAATGTAGGCAAAGTGCGATTTATTACATTTTCGCTGGATTTGTGCTTCCTGTCTTTGGTTACATTGCTGCCTTTGGTATGCTGCGGTATTTCGCCATAAGGGTTCAAAGTCACCCAGTTAACCTTTCTCTGGATTTGAGATGTCCGTTCACCTGAAACTGATGGTGCTGCCTCTATACGGGAAAGAGTATAGCAGTCATAAAGATTTTCATTCTTGCTACCTATATCCATTGGTTCCATTTCGGCTGTGATGGGAGAGAACACAGCACCTACACCCTTCCATACTCCACTGAGACTGCTAGCAAATGTATTCCAAACTGGTTTTATCACCGGTTCCTTAAAGATTGTCCACTCTGTCAGTGTAATGTGCATTGCAATTTGAAATAGAATCATGTCTACAGTTTAGCACAGATATAAAAAAACATATACATATAAGAAAGAATAAAGATAACGATAATAGAAGCAATTTTATTAATAAAACAATTGATGGATTTATTCCCACACACAGATTCTTCCACCCAAAAGGTTTGAAATGGAAGAACCATCCATGTCATATGAGCATTCCATACTTTCAAAACTAAACATCATATTCTTTGGTACACACAAAGAGAAGTTCAAAGCAAAACTTTTTTACATGAAATTTGACAAAACTAACCACTTATAACACTACTACACTATACTGAAAATAAATGAAAATAAAAGACTTCACAAAGCAGAGGTTCTGCCACATTATTGTCATATCATCTTTGGTATAGACATCCCAAAGTACTAGAGCAAGACATCATCATACAAAGAACAGTACTTTGTACAATAAAAGCAGAGAAAACTAAGAAAGGATGTAATAGCAGGAAGATAAATTGGAAAGCAGCTAAAACCACTTTTGGGATGTTAATCATCTCCAGAAACACCACTGCTTTTACACTATACATCGCGTTAAATGATTCCTATTAATTCATTTGAACAAATTTACTTCTGTTTGCATATCCTTTTTGGCCACCATTCACCAAAATGATCCAAGGACCTTGATCTTGTTTGTTTTCCCATCACTTACACCAGAAGAATTATTCATTCTCAAGTCTATGTGAGGACTTATTCATTACATTCAATTTAACCCCAGTTAATCAATTTCTACGTCCTCAACTAACTGCCTCACACAATGTTGCCATCTTCTATCAAAGTTAGAACAGACATACAATACAAGGACTAGGAGTAGAAAAAATAATCTATACCTCATAAAAGCACAATATCCACTACTTTAATACGAGTGTATTCACTCATAAGACACCAAGTTATGTAATTTTTATTCGCTCAGAAGCCACAAGCTTAAATACCAAGCATCATTCATGTCTCTATAATCATATACTAATTATTTGTTCCTCTCATTGTCAACAAAAAACTCAGCATTCCTATACATTCATAGTTCATTCACCAACCCAAGCACAATTTCAGAAAAAAAAAAGGTTTCATATTCATCCATAATCCTACCCAATCCCAAATCCCTACATCAATTCTTTTCCCCGGACAAAAAGCCAACAACTTTGCATCAAAAATTCAAATTCAAAGAGACCCAACTGAGAAAAAGGGTGTCTGAGACTGAACAACAGTCTCAACCTCCACGAACATAACATTGTTAACAGAATCTCAGGATTCACATGCATACAGACCATTCACCAATTCAATTCACAATTTCAGAATGGAAAAAAAAGGTTCAATTTCAATTAATGAACCTAGCCAACATCAATTTTAATCCCCAAACAAAGCAAAAGCTAACAACTTTACATCAAAATTAGAAATTTAAAGAGACCCCAAATAAGGAAAAGGGTACCTGAGTCTGAAGAACAGTCTCAACCTCCACCAACATAGCCCCAGAGACGATGATCCTTCCACCCTTTTCCCCGTTCCTCTTCACCACTCTCCTCTTCCTCCTCTTATCCTTCTGAGAAGAAGCCATCTTGGCAAGGTCATTGTCAATGCTCCACACATTCTCCTTGTTGCCCCTCACCCTCACACCCTCTTTTGGACCATTCCTCTTGTAATTGTTGGACTTTTGAGCCTGAGCTGTTATGAGCCTTGTGGAACATGGCTTGATGAGGGAGGGGGAAAGAGAGGAAAGGGAATTGTGGTTGGAAGAGAGGGTGTGGTGGAAGCCAAGGTGGTGGTGTGTGGTGACGAAGGACTTGCTGAGGTAAAGGGAAGAAGGGGATTGCATGCCTGTGACTTGAGAAGGCTACACAAATCCACTTCTTTTGGAGCTTTTCCTAAAGTAAACTCCTACTGTGTTCTCTAGTTAATTTTGTCCTTGGATAATCACATAATTGATTAATGTCTCCTTTTGTATTACACAGAATAAATATTTCTTTATATATAATTATAACTCATAATAAATATTATTAAATTTGTAAATATCATTATAATTATTTTTTAATCATTCACTAATTATTCTATCATTCAAAGAAAAAAAACAAAAAAAAGGAAAAACTAAAGTCATGCTTCAACTTCATTGAAAACTTTATTAACCCAAGTCACCATCAAGCACAACTTCAACTTTTTTTTTGTTCAACTATACACGATCTCATGGTTAATCACACAACTCCCAACTTATGTGAAAAGCTTATTTATACTGATGTTTATAGCACACGACTTTTTTTGTTAATTCTTTTTGGTCATTGAAATCGTTAGTCTTAAGCACAACTTTTATTGTAGAATCTCATACGTTTAATGCATGACTTACTTATTATGAAAATAAATAAATAAATACTCATTTCAAAAAATTACATGACATATTGAAACAAATTGGAAAAAATCTCCATATTCAAAATTTTATATTACAATCTGATTTCATTCATATATTTAACAAACTGACAAATATCCTTCTCAATTTAATATATAACAAATAAAAAAAAATCAATTCATGAAATAGCTTAGATATTACTGATAACAAAAGTTATGAAATACCTTAAATCTAAATAAAAAGGAGATGAAAAAAAAAATCAGTAAAATTTCCTTATTGAAAAGGAAATAACTATGTCCTTCACAAGGCCATTTCCATTTTAACACATATGTATCTTCATAAATTTTCTCTCTTTTATTTATTTCCTCAAGTATTACCACTACACAAAAAAATCATTAAATAAAAACTAATTTTAAAGACAAAAAAATTATTCAACAAAAACAAGATGTAATTAAGGTGTTATATTAAGTTTTAAAAGACTTTTTACTTTCTCATTAATATAAGGTAGTGACTTCAAACTTACAACTAAATGAATTTTAAGAAAAATAATTGGGACCATATGTAGAAAAATAACGCGAAAGTGAATCCTCAATGGGACCATTATGTCCTTTCAAAAATTCCCCCACATGTTGGTGAAACAATTTGAAGCTGATAAAGTGAAACCTTCAAGAATTACTAATCTTTTTAACACTAAACAAGAGAATGAGCCATTGAAGAACTACCTTAATTGTTATTGTGACATCTCAATTCGTATTCATCAACCTGATGAGAAGATGTTTATGGAGTCCTTTATTAAAAGTCTCCAAGCTAACCCTTTCAGTGAGTCCCTAATTTAAGAAGCTTGATGAAAAAATTTCCCAAAAAGGAAATGAAATAAGTGCATAAGGAATGAAAGTTGAGAAAGAATAACGACATCCAACCTAAGCACCACTTGGATCGACACGATACCTTGCATATCGCATAAAAATCATATGATGGTCGAGGTTATCTTCTCCTAAAGGTCTCTCGAAAGGAAATCCTTTCATATATTGAGGTTACCACGAAACCTCACTTCCCAAAAAAGTTTGATCGCCTCCTCGGCCCAGTATGCAACGGCTGGTGCAATTTCCATTGAGCTCATGGTCATGACACTAAAAAATGTTTTCCCTTAGGCAACACAACTAACAAGGTTATTCAGGGAAGGACATTTGTTGCGCTACAAAGTCATGACATAGAGAAAATCCAACTCTACAGCTAAAAGAGATGTCGACAAAAGTTGGTCCCACACAACCAACAAACATGAAATTCCCATCCTCAGAGATTTCAACATGATCTTCGGAGGGTTCTCTGAAAGACCTCTCTAAAATAAGAGCAATTTGCTCTGGAAGTAAGAGGTACACATGTATCGTGTTCTCTCTAGAGACGTACCAATGACAACCAATGCATGATGAACCTAGAAATGCCATGCTTGATGAAGATGGTCCCATAGTATTTTTCATGGTCATGATAGGAAGGAACATTGACTTAGTCCTGATAGATCAAAGAAGTTCAACTGACGTCACATTTTGGGATACCTTTGTAGATCTACAAGTATCAAAAGGCCAACTCAAGCCTTTTGATGGAGTCCTAATCGGTTTCTCGGGAGAACAAGTCGAAATACGAGGGTATGTTGACCTCAAGATCACTTTCACTAGTGGACAAGGGGCAAGCACCATAGTTGTCAAGTACATTGTGGTTAATACCCCTTCATTGTATTATCTACTCCTCGGGCAACCCTCCTTAAACAAGTTAAACTAACCACTGTGCACCTTATGTGAGGTTCCCTACTCTTGAAGGAAAGATAGTGACCATGAAGGTTGATTAGAAAATTTTTCGGAAGTCTTACGAGCATAATCTTTGAACTCGTTGAGGTGCTTATGTTATATTTATGACCACGAATGTAAATGTATTGGAAGTGGATTCTCGAACTACATGTGATGATAAAAGACCTTGGTTTTAGAAGTTTGTGGCACAAGTTTAAATGTCTAAAGCATTATAAATAAGAGTGCTTGGCTATGTAATTTTCATCTTGGAATAAGAAAAGTTATGATTTCAAAATCATTGAGCTCTCTTTAAAGTAGTCTTCTTACCAAACTCTTCTAGACTTTCTCTTGAGTGTTGGCCTAACCTCACTAGGAATTTCAAACATCAAACTCCATCTCTCATACACGTCTTTTCACCTTCTTCTCCGTGCATTCCGCTATCCTTCATTCAAGAAAAAAAAAGCATTTTGAAGAAGCTACTATGCACATGCAATTGAAACTAGAAATCCATAACAATTGATAAAGTGGAAAAGTTTACACCTAGGCAACTTAGTTGTTTGATAGATGTTGAACCAATTGAACAACCTATCTAGTATCTCGATATTGATATTTCAAATTGTAACTTGAATAGATTGCATGAAGTCATATTTGGTGCATCCAAACCCTCATGAAGATTAAAAGTTGATCATTTCATGGAGATGAGGATTATAATTGTGTTAGATTGCGTCTTAAGTTCATTTTGTTGTATTTTGTTTATTATTCTTTTCCTAAAAAAATTTTATCCAAGAAAAAATCTAATAAATTTTTTAAAATGTTTGGGAAGTTGTTGAAATTGTTAAGAGAATTTTAATAAGTTGATTGATATATTAATTTGTTAAAATGTTCTTAATTGAAGTTGTACCGATCGATATCGGACGAGCCAGTCTCAGGTGGGGTGACCGATCAATCGAGTCAAAGAACACCTCAAGACACGTAATAAATGATAGTAACGACAGTTACAAGTGCACTTAATGAGTCACATTCATATCCCAAAATATATGGGAAATATCTCCGGCAATTCAGCTAAATACTGATTATCTGAAAGATGGTACAAATATTCTTCAAATATTCTATCATACCTATATACTAATATACCTCCCTATTAACTAGGGATCATGATGCACATGAGTGAATAACTCATATTCGGACGATCACAATAAGGACCCATAACCAACACCATAAATAAACCCTTTATGAAGGTGCAAGGTACGTTTTTATTAATTACCAATATATACTCTTGACACAGAGTACTTACTTGATCGTCGGGGTACCTTTTTCAGGTCAACCCCGACTGAGCATCAGCATTTGTGAAAGGAGACTCAAAGGAAGAAACCAGAGGATCACCGATAGGTCAGCAATTGTACAACCAGTCTCAGGTATTATCTAGGCACTCTTTGCCTATATTGATACACTTAAGATCGAGTTTTTCATAAAATTTGGCGAGTACTCGATCGATGAATTGTCGGTCATTGTCGGTCATGATCACATGTGGGATCCCGAAACGGCACACAATATTTTGGATCTATAGGGTGTACATGAGAATAAATTCATGTCTCCTAGGTACAAAGTTAGATTAGTAATGAAGGTTAAAGTAAAAGAAAGGGTGTTGGTTTCAATGAGATTTTCTCACCTATTATGCAAACATCAAGTTTAGTTGTTAATCTTGATTTAGAGGTAGTAGAAAATGGGTGAAAATTTTTTTCCTTCATGTAATGGGAAAATGATCCACATGAACCAACTTGGTGATTATTTTATTGAAGGCAATAAAGACAAAGTTTGTAGGTTATGGACGAGCTTATATGATTTTGAAGTAGGCTTCAAGACGATGATACAAGAAGGTTGAGTTTGTTATGTATGACCAAGCTAAAGAAAGACTAGTTCTCACCATTGTGTCTTTGTCATAAAAAAATTTCTGATGATTATTTCATTGTCATGTTATTATATGTTGCTCACATGATTATTATTGAGAAAGATATTTTCAAGATTGACAAGTTAAAGAAATAATTGAGTGGGTAATTTTGCATGAAAGACATGATAGGTGCTAAATAGTTTCTTGGTGACAAAAAAAATGCTTTGATTATCACAATAACATTATATTAAAAGAGTTTGCAAATTTTAGATGAAAAAAGTCAAGGTGGTGAATACTTTTTAGTATTTCTCATTTTAGTTTGATGTATGTATTGATATGCACAAGAACAAATATTACACGTATTGTTGCTACAATTACTAGATTGATTTTTGTCAAACTTAGGTAGAAAGCATTGAAATGTTGTAAAATGAATTTAAAGTATCTTGATATAAAACATTGTTTTGGTAGTGATAAACATTCTTGAATGAGGTACTCAAATTGATATATGACTGGAGACATTGGCTCTCGGAAGTCCACTTTGAGCTATTTGATGCATAATATTCCCTCGCCATTCAACAATAAAGTTAACTCTAATTTGAATGAATTATATTATGTATAATGAACAATGCAAAGTAGTATAATATCTGTTAAGGAAATTGTAGTTTCCTTTTATGTTGAACATGCCAAATTCTGGTTTTCAATGGGATGGAAAATATTACCTTATTGTTAATTTCATATACTGTTTTTTGAGCAATTTCAATGTTATTTTTCTAGAAGTAGCATTACTAGATTATTTATTTTCTTCTTGGTATTTCATAATCCGAACCTCGCCTTCTAATCAAAATACCCAGTTAAATAGGAAGAATATTTTCTATATTCAATTTAATGATTTCTGCTGTCGTAATTTCTCCCTAATTTTTTATGCAGAAAATTTTGAAAATCAATTTTATACAAGTACACTATAATGCATTTTATAACCTCATTTAAGCAAAGGCTTGATGTGCAATAAATTATGTTGTAAACTAGTTTTACATTTTACTCTAATGAAAACAGAAAGAGATAGAAACGTTACCTTTATGAGAATGTATTACTTTCTTTAAATGCAATACAATTTGAGGCCATTTCTATTTTACAAAATGATAAGTTTATAAATATATTAAATTAAATTAATTTTGAATGAAATATTTGTTATCCTAAATTAAATATCTGTACTTCATCTAATTTTTGAAGTTTCTGTTCTTTTATCATACTGTTAATTGAGGAAACAGACCAGAGTGAAAGGCACTAAAATTTTTGAAGGGACCAAACCCACATCAACTACTTAAAGCAAAATACATTATATTTATCAGATCCTTTGCATGTGAAAAGATTGAAATAAATGAGATTTAGCCATCAGAAAACATGATAAACCTGTTGAACATCCAAATTCGACCAACAATTTCCTAAGTTCTAAACCTTCAACATGAGCAAAATGGCATAACTTGTGTAATTTTTAACAGAAATCTCATACCAAATATATTCTCATTGTATACCATTCCTATTTGGAGTAAATGAAGCAAAGAACAAAAAATAGTTATAGCCTCAACGATTTATTGGAGTGCGCATTCGCTCAACAATTCTGGTCACCGCAGATCGGGACATCACCAACGTGTCATGCAGCAAAATGCTGTAGACATTCAAACCCTACAAAAAACATGTTAAACATAACTAAATAATATGTTGACAAAATCTATGTACCTGTCGTCACTGTTGAAAATGCTTTGACTATAATAAGATACATGTTATAAATTTCAAATAGATAAAACTGAAACTTACAATGGAGGGAAGTATGTTAACATAGTGTAGATTTTGTGTAGATAATTTTAACTTTTCATCTATAGGCCCACCATCTACAAGCAGAAGTTTCTTGGTTTTCTCCATTTGATTGTAATAATTCACCATGTTCTTAGTTTTATGTGTGGGAACCTCCAGATCCTCAAAGACAAGAAGCTGTAAACACAGTTCCCCAGAACATTAGCAATAAGAAACTCTTATGTGCATATAGTTGAGTGATTAAAAAAACAAAAATAAGGACAAACAAGATAATTATTGGATGAAAGGAAAGACGCTATATACTAAACAGCTAAAAGAAACACAGTCTAACATATCAGAGCATACGACTATAAGGATTCAGGATAGGGATACATGCCAAAAATAACTATTTAACTTGAAGAAAGCAATATATGACAAAACAACTATCGTACGAGCGAGCACTGTCTTTTTTTTATTTGAGTTTTCTCTTTTCTAGTTTCTTGTTTATGAGGCTTTATTGTATTTATGTAGTCACATTTCTAGCTGATAACAACCAAACTCTCGAGTTTCAAGTTTAGACGGTGGCGTGCATTTTGAGCAGGGCTTAGTAAAGTACAGTTAACATAGTATAAATGATCTTAAGGACTTTGCACTCAGATGCCACGTTATAACTGTAGATGCATGATTCCTTTGTTCCTATTTCGATTCTCCCTACACCCCAACCACCATTTTGTGAAGATATAGCACTCTATTTTTTTCCTCTACACATGAGGGTGTTCATTTAAAAGAAGATCCCACATTGGTTACCTCCATAAATATATTAAATAGTCAAATAAATTTACATTAAATGATATAATTAAAAAGTCAAAGAGAATAAAAACATTATGATTCCAGGTAGGCTGAGGCTGACAACACAATCCACTTCACTGAACTAAGAATATCTTATATATCATATGTTATACCTTTGATTTTGATATCAACAGCAAAAGAAACCCTTGAAAGAAATAAGAAAATCTTATATCTTTCAGGTAGGTTACTGAACCATCAAACAATTTACTTATAAATTTTTCTAACAAATCTTCTAGAAATGAAAACTGAAAAATCACACTATGTTTAGTATAAGCAAGAATGTACACTCATGTAGGAGATAGAATAATGTAGAGATGCCACATTTTAGTTTTTGATGGTGAATAGGTCAAGGGTGGGGGAGGAAACTTGCCTTTCCTTCTGCTGCACGAGCTGACAAGGCAATCTTTAGCCCCAGACGCCGAACCTTCTTATTGACTTTGAAAGCATGGCTTCGAGGCTTAGGGCCATGCATGGTGGCACCACCCCTAAACTGTTACCATTCATAAAGTTTATTATTTCCAACTGCTGAAAATACAGAAAAAAAAAAGAAACGTGAAGAAATAAAGATGGACTAGCAAGTAATGAGCAGAATGCTCCACTACCTGAGGCCCACGCAATGTACCATGCCTTGCTTTACCAGTTCCCTTTTGATTCCAAGGCTTTCTCCCAGTCCCACTGACCTCACTGATAGTTTTTGTTGAATGAGTCCCCTGTAGA
>Ga0123341_1004435_pt1 | contig 12321 bp, 11 predicted proteins | sample Turbeapinknodule_FD_89959 | JGI IMG/M metagenome (GOLD analysis project Ga0123341, IMG submission 89959) | Root nodule microbial communities of legume samples collected from Mexico - Turtle bean Mexico pink nodule | ecosystem: Host-associated > Plants > Roots > Nodule | place: Mexico: Nepantla... | reverse complement strand
ATTAAACTTGTTGTCACCCTTATAATTACACTTACATTAAAAAAAAATAGAAAGAAATTAAAATTACACTAATCTATTTTAAGAAAGATAAATAAAAGAGATATGAACTATAATTAAGTTACACTTTAAAGAGGATGATAACTATAATGGGTTTAGTAGTAGATAATTTGGGTGGTATAATTGTAAACCAAAAACACTTTCTTCAAGAAAAAACACATTAAGAGAGGTTTTAAGTAATACATGTCTTCTTTTTTTCTTAAGTAGGATCATGAATTTGAATTTAGTTTAAAATAATCCTTAAAAATATGTGGTAGAGAGTTAGTTTATTAGTGAGTCAAGATTTTCAAAAACACTGTTTTCCCTAACCTGATACAGACAATATAAGGAAATATTGGTTCACGGTAGTTTATCATGTTTAGGTTTTCAAAAACACTGTTTTACTATTGAAATTAGAAGTGACACATGTTAAGGGTTAAGTAGTAATATTTTTCAAGATGAAATTATAATTTGAATTAAAAAATATTTATGATAATGATGAAGTGAATTGGGCAGTGACAGTTTCCAAGTTACCTTTTAATTTGCTTTAAAACTTTTCTCTTGCTTACCTCCACCAAAAAGAGGAAAAGTGTGGCCACTTTAAAATATTATTACTGCATTCACTGAATACATTCATAGGATTCTTTTATGAATAAGTTCACAATCTCTACAAGTTATAATGGAAAAAAATTGTTCAAATAAAATAATTTAAAATTTTTATCAGTCAAAATATAGTTGTAAATTTTCTTTTTCAATACGTAGTTCTCAAGTAACATTTTCATTTTTCTATGAATTCATGCTTTGAACGGAAAAGGGAGGGAAATCCATATTACAACTCTGTTACATGAACTGTTCTTTCAAATCGGATGATTCTTCCAAGTAGTGACATAATCCAAGGATATGCTTGGTCACTCCTTTAATTCTTAAACATATTTTTAATAGAAGTTATTCAATACCATTAGTCTTTTAAAATAAATAATAAATATTTAGGTTTTTAATCATGATGGGATTATTTTTTTTTGCTTTTTATCAAAATGGAGTTCATTTAAAAAAATTTATAAATTTAGGCAAGTCGTGCCAATTCGGCACGATTTCATATGCACAGATCGTCCCAATTAGACACAACTTCTGCCTTGTTATATTGAAATCATGTCAACTTGACACGACTTCTGCCACGTCATAATTTGTTTATTTCTAATTAATCTCTTCTCATCATTACTTCTCAAACTATTTATTTTGCAAATTCACAACAATAATTCTCTATTTATTTTTTAAATACAAGTCAAAAACCCTAAATATTCATAACCTTTAATAAAAAAAACTTTACAATTAACTTTCTAATAAATTATTTTGTCAATATCTAGAATTACTCTTCTACGGTGAAGACCACCTAGAATCAAAGCATTTAAGTGTATTATGTCTCATTATTCTGTTGAATGGCACTGTTATAAAATTTGGATGTTTATTAATTGGTTCCCGACAATGCAGAAGCAATTGAGCAAAATATGAATGTTGTGTTACATACAAATAGTCAACAATAACATGCCAAATTCGTACTATTTTGACAACCCATGTGTGTGCTGAGATTTCATGCCTTACTTGAAGGATGCAGCATATGGTCATATATGCAAATGAAGTTATGTTAAAATATATAATAATTGGTATTTTAGATACACACTCAATGAAAAATGATTTTCTACCTTCTCTACAACAAAAGTTTAGGCCTCTGGTCCACATATATATTGTTTACGGAATCAAAAGTCGTAGCAAGATATACTCAGAAAAACCCTTTTTTTTCTTACAGAAATTCTTCATTTGGAGTATCATTAATTGACATGCACGTACGCAGTTACCAAGGAGGAAATAATTGAGAGTGTAATCACAAGTGCATTCATGATAACATGGAATTCTTACTTAGACGCAAAGGACACTGATATGAAATTGCATTGCATCCATCACCAATCACTATTCAGTTTTGTGGTTGCTTTTCTGTGGTAATCTTACTAACACTTGTTAAAACACTTATTACAATATTTTGAATCATTAGAAATGCGTAGGAAAAGAGTTTTAAGAAAATTGAGATGAGAAGTTAATGTAGTTCCTCTTTCTTTATTACACTCAGTTTGGTGTGATGTAGTTGTTTAAGTGATGTCTTAAGAAAATGAAAGGGCAAAGCACAGGGAGCAGTAGGTATTGTGCAGATAGGGAAATTGTCCATTTGAAAGACTTAGATAGATGTATATAGGTGAATAGGCCCACACTGATGCATTGAATGATTGATTGAGATAATGTTGATTTTAAAAGGAGAGAGAGAGGCCACGTTATTTTGTTTCGTTTATCTAACAATTTGGTATCTTGAAGAGCTTACACCTTTTGGGTGCATTATGAAAATGGGGAATGCCCCCACTGATGGGTATGGTGTCCACAAAGGAATGGTTGGGAGGGCAAAGGTACCCTTTTTATGGGGTTTGGATGTGCTCTCCATGACATCGACCACCAGTATGAAAGGGTTTAGCTAACTTCTTTTGAGGATCTTTTGCCCAACTTCTGCTACCTTATAAAGAAATTTTAAATATTGTGATTAGTTTTGGGTGTTTAACATCTGTGGAACATCGACATACATTATTAAATGGGACCACGGCATCATGGGTACTTCAATTCGGTCCATTCACCTTAAAGCTGCATTAAATTATAATCCTGCTGCTACTGCATTCATATTTGGATTCAGCTATAGTACTCTGCAACTTTTCTTTCTTCCAACTTAAAACAACTAACGTTGTTTAAAGAAACTAAACAGGTTAAAACACAAAACTATAATTTAACTATGTAACTTGTAGCTTCACTTTGTCTTTAGCTACACACACAGCGTGTTATGCAGACAATTCCGTCACGTACACAATCACCAATTATTAGATTATTATTGGAGTGTAGAATGAATGAGAATTGGATTAATTATCCTATGGTGGTAATAAAAACATCACAATATTATAATTAAATATACAGTTTAAAATGTCACATACTATTAATCTAACATTTGAATTAAAGAATGCACATGAATATGTTAAAAAAAGTGTTCCTAAGACTGAGGTAGAAAACTATGAATTATAGTTTTGATAACTTTATCTTCTTGAGACCAATCCAGTTAGTCTAAGTTTTTTGTTCTCTGTAGGAGATAGTTAGCCTAGAAATGAAGCTTTAAATAATTTGTACACTATTTGCATAAGCAATGCCATGGAACTACCTACAACATTTCATATCACAAAACAATAACAGAAAAGAAAGCCAACGAAGTAATTCCTAAACACAAGAATTTCATTGCGATACTAGTACTGTTATATACTCTGACTTACAATTAAATGCAAGCTAAACTATTTATGCACTCTTATGTACATAACCTGCAACCTAAGTATTGAAACAATACAACAACATGATGTTAACAAAGTAAAGACTATTAGATGTATCATGTCAGGTACATATTGACAGTACTAATCGGATGCACAAGAATCGTCAGATGTCACATCAGAGTCTTCTTCCACTAGTTCACCCATTTCGTCAATTTTGAGCGATCTACCAGCAGAAGACATTTTGTTAATTGCTGCGGTTTTGCTTGCTCTCACTGAGCGACTTTTCACAGTATGATGGGTGGTAGGAACCACAGAAGGTAATTCTTCGTCAGAACTTTCTTCCTCAATCCTTACCCTTCTCCTGGAACGTGTAGGTCTAGTCAGGGGTGCAGCTGGTGTTTGAGGCATTGAAACAGGGCCATCCAAATCCAGGTCGCAGTCAAGTTCCAATTTCCCTTCAATAAGGTAAGAGAACAAATACATCAGCAGTAAAAAAGGTTTTTAAAGGACAACAATGCACAAGGACCAAAATCATTGGTTTAAAAAGATATACCATGGGCAAATGAATGTTGATTATACAACGAATTTAAGATTAAAATTGACTTCCAAATACTGCATTCCTTTTAAAAACATATTTGAAGAGAAAATTAAAGAATTACCCAAAATAAGATTAACATCATCTTGCAACAATTCCTGATCTGGTTGGCTATCAACTGTCCTAAGACGCTCAGACATACGTTTCAATTCTTTAACCAGGTCTTTCTCTGAAGATACACATTCAACCACGCGATAAATAAGCTTCCTCATAAATTTTATTGGCCCTTGTTCTGATATCCGAAAATGAAGCAAAACAAGTGTTCTACATAAAGCCGACAAGTAAGCCTTCTCAGCAGCTGTCTTCTTCGATTGAAAGCTCGCCACCTTAAGAAAACACAGGTTAAGAAGCGAAAAGAGAAAACAATAATCTTTCATTAAATGTGAATCATGCAATATTCTCATTTAATTGTTAACTATCTAAATCCATGCAGATCACAACCATTTAGTGAAATTTTTCTTCAACACTGTAAATAACTTGGGTAAAAGATTTGAATATGCTCATTAATTTAATTTTCAGACTATAGTGTCCACTGACGTTTGTATGCAATGAATGCTTATGAAATGTAGTTTATGTGTCAAATTCAGAACATAGCAAATAAATCGGAATAGCTAGTACTGCCACTGTCGATTCATAGCAAGGTGAAGCCTTTGTATACTGTACCAATTGCGGGGTGAAAAAAATAAATAACAAGTATTAGCGTTCAATTAAATAACTTCAAAACTTTGAGGATTACCTCTACGGCTATGCGTAGTGCAAGCCCCTCCTCACCACATTCAAATGGAAGTTCAGCACATTTATCTATGACTTGTGGCTGTTCCGTGTCAGTACTTTCACAGTCAGGTTGAGTCTCTTTAACGTACAAGTGAATTTGCACCATCTGAAGCATAAAACGGGAAGCTTGAACAGCACGCTTTCGCATCTGAGACACCGTAAAAGGAGAACCAGCATAATTGCCAAAAATTCCTGGCCACATTGAACGCATTACTGGAATGAAACTCTTCGCTATGCACCTCTGTATTTTTGGAAATAAAACAATTAAGGCGTTAACTGACATTTCAATTAAAAAAAGAGTAAAAACTAAGAATGGTAGACAATGTAATACACAGAAAATAGGATATCAGAAACACTTGCCTTATGATTGGCTGAGAGACATGGGTAAAGCTCAAAGAAAACAGACAAGCATTGCTTCAACCTGGTCGATAAGAGACAGATTAAATCTCATGTGCCGCTAGTACAGAGAAAGAATAGTTCAAAAAACATGGACGAGGAGGAAATCAACAGATCTCACCTGTGCAAGTGTTCCGACACGTCACTGAAATACAAGTAAATGAGTTTTGATAAAAGAACAGGATGCAAAGAAATCGGTAAACTTGGATAGTTGTCACTTAGGAGAAGAATTTTCGCAAATCCCTCTCCAAGTATAGCATGCACGCACTCATCTTCGTTGCTAGGCAAAGGACTCGCCCAATCAGCATTTTCAAAGCCTCCATATAAGATATCAAGCGTCTCAACATCTAAATCCTCTTCTGAATCAGAAAAGTTCACAGGACAAAAGGTCGACTTCTCACTGTTTATTTGGCATGGAATATTGAGCTTTAACACCTTGTCAACTTCTTCAGGACCATGCCACATTACAAGATCAATTAATGCTTTACAAGCCTCTGTACTGATTGAATGTGGCCCCTTAATATATGAAATCCTCAACTGTTTCAAAAGTTCTGCACTTGGTTTCCTTTCCAAAAGTCCAAAAAGGCCAAGGCATCTGACTGCAATCCTTTGCACATCCAAGTGAGATTGTTTCACCTGCGCATTTCATTTCCCACACCAATAAACAATTAGTAATCAATGACCCTCAAGCATGTACCAGTATGGGCTGATTTGACTCTCATCAAGCCGTTTTCTAAATAGCAAAAGGCATAGTGTGGTGCATCTATGTATTAGCCTATATTGAATCAAAACGAAAAGGTATTTGCTTATATATCATTTCTAAGTTTCCTTGATAATTAGTCTGTTTTCATATCAATCTGTCAACTTTATTATTATCAGAATTCACCTAGCCATAAGGAACCGTAGCGATGGAATTACATCAATAAATGAGACATTTAATAACTGTTCAAGACTGGATAAATCAATATATTTATTACGTAGCTATGAATCACATTTTTCTGAATTTTCGCCCCATTTTTAACCATGATATAGATCGGTGAGGTTTTCAACAAATATTTGATGGTGCAAGAATAAATTCTTGTCAAAATAAATATGCTAAAATTTGCTAATACACAAATAAAGTTAACTAAAGCCCTGAAAACAATAGGGAGGGATGCAACAATTTTTACCCCAGGAAGTAGTAAGGTTTGGAGTAGCTCATCAGGCGTAATAGCCTTGCCCTGAAGTTTTCGCAGTGATTTTGCATTTTTTAGCAAAAGACCAGTTAGAGAAAGGCTGTGCATCCACTGCACATGATTTGCTGTTCTCTCCTTGCAAGGTTGGGCGAGCTTTTTAATGATTTCAAGAACAACTTCTTCAAATTCACCAGCAGCAGCATGAACTTTCTTGGCCAAACTGGCAACAGCTTCAGCCCAATCATTGTCTCCACCAAAACTTAATCCGTCTCCAAGAACAACTATATTCCCTTCATCGTCATCCTCATGCTCAGGACACTTGCATATAAGCTCATGCAGAAATGCACCAGCATCCTTTCTATTCGTAGCATCGGAAAAATCAAACATTGCACCAAGCAAAAGCAGCTGACGACTCGCAAAGCGATGGTTTGATCCTGAAAATATTCGATTACTTAAGTATATACAAAACGCTTTTGGTGTGTATCAGAGTTATCCACATAAACACTCACCAGCATTTGTATGAGCTCTGACCAATTCAATATATTCACTAACTGTTGTGGGAAGAATTTTTTCTAAAAGGTCATTTTTATCTGATGCTTCTGCCGCATATACTTGTGCTTCAGTGCCCATTGTTGCTGCAGCATCAGAACCTTTTGCCTATTGGAGTAAATTCATAATCCTTAGTGGTATAAAAACAAAGAATAAACCCTAATAATTGCAAATTAGATTCCAAGTGGTAAAATATAAGCGCATGATGAAACTAGGAGATCAGAATTTTGATAAGAAAAGCACTCTTATTTTATAATTTCTTAATAGCCTATTCTCTGTACCAGTAAGATAAGCATTGATGTGATAAGAGAATTATAAATGTACCTTTATTCATATTAGAGATGGATCTTTTTGAAAAATAAGAAACACTACCAGAAATTCACGGAAAGCATACCATGATGCTGACCGATAAAGATCTTGAGGAGGTTGAAATAAGCACATTGGAGGGCAAACACATAATCTAGATAAACTGCATTTTGCAGAAATTATTGACGCTAGCCTACGTTGCTTAATACTACTAACATAGCAGCGTTAATTTTGACATCTTGTGTCCGCTTTGCTCTAATTATTGCATTCATTCAGACCCTATTCCATAGTAAACAAAGTGAGAAAAAACAGGAGACACTCTTTTTCCGGGGTTGAACTTATAGACGAACACTAAACCCTAAATATGAAAATAGGATTTTACTCACGTGCGCTTCAGACTGTAAATGATTGCAAACAGTCCTCCAGTAAAGAGCAGCCTCAGCTTCCATCAGCTGAATGCTTAGCGGGCAATCAACCGTATCTCCTACAATTAAAATGGAAAACAATAAAGTATGCTACAAAACAGAGCCAGTTTAACCTTTATTCCCACCTAGCAGGTAAAAAAATAGGTCAACTTCTTGTTGTAGCAATCAAGAAACTATTTTTCTGGAGGGAATAAAATATCTTAAGTTGTCACACTACAAAACTGAAGGAACACAGTCACGCAGAAAATTCCTATAAGTCTTTTTGTTTGCTTTTTAAGCTCGTGCTTGTGAAATATTAAGAAGTCGAATATACGAAATTAGTTAAATGTTTAGCACCATACAAACAGGATATATCATCGATCTATATTAAGTAACATTTACCACCACTCAAAAGTAAAAGAAATAAAAAACCGTTCAAACTGCAAACGCTTACTAACCTTCTGTCCTGTCACCATTTGACGATATGTACTGCTGGATACTTGAACCATTCTGTAGTTTTACTAAACCACCTTTAAGAAGTGCCTCCATGACAGACTCACTAACTGATTCATAGGTTTCAACATCAAGATACTTCAAAAGTTCTACAGGATCACCATTACAACACTTCGTAAGCCATTCATCTTTCAATAGTTTAAAACATTCCTTTGAGACAGCAAGAGATCGATCAGCAAGTCCTCTCCGAAGAATTACTGTCCTGAGTTTAATGCTACAGAAACAGGGAAATGAAATGGAAAATATTAGCCGGGGTATTTCAGTAAATTGCCACTGGAAAAATGATAGAAGAAAGATTCGGACAACTTACCTTAAGCTTTGTAGAGGAAACTTATTAGCTAGAACACAGTACGCTGCTTTGCGTACAGATTCACTCACATCCAAAGTACAATCAATGATAACTTGAGCGGTTGCAGTAGAAGGTGGCAAAGATAGCACAATCATCTTCCGAACATCCTGCATGCCATTTCAAAATTAATAACGGAAATAATACGTCTCTGAATACACACACACACCAACAATCCTAAATGTTCAGTACAGACATTTTCCATTCAAAGACAAGACATAAGATCCGAGACTCCGTAATTAGATTAAAAAGAAAAGTAAATGTCGACGAACACAATATGATTTTAGTCAAAATCATAAGATACATATCCCTTATAGTCAAACCAACGAAATAACAGAAAATCAAAATTTAGTGTACCCAAATAACCATAAAGGTGCAGGCTCTCAAATAATGGTATGGCCATATACAATGCAAAGCCATGCTAATTAATGTCAACATAATATGATACTTTCGTGTAAAACCCTCAGTAGAACTTGCACCTATTATAATAGAAACCTATTAAAATCCTGAACAGAAAACCACACAATTGATCCAGATCGAAGTAGGAAACAAAAAGAAATCGACATGATCTAATTGTAACACTCACTGCATTCTGTTCCAAAAGGAGCACCTCGAGTAACAAATCAAGGATGTCACTATTCACAGAGTCGTTCACAAAGCGTGAAAGCGCTCTAACCGCAAAAGTACGCACCACAGGGATCTTGTCTCGTACCCTCACCATCATCCACTCTATCACCTCATCCCATAGCTCATTGCTCACTTCTGCATCATCTGGAAGCCGCAATATTATCTACAATTCAACAAATCCGAGATATTAACTCTAATTTCAACAATCAATGTACACTCTCACCTTCTTGTAATAACTAACCTAGAAATTGTAAGCATTTTTCACCTCAGTATCAGAATTCATAAAACCATCACTGCAGTCGCTGATTTCGTAAAATTTCATGTTGCAAAATATACTAATATGCAGCAAAATCAGAGATTAAATATTGCTCGGAAATTGTGAGAATTCGTTACCTCGGAGACGATCTGGCAGGCTCGGAACCTGGCGGTTTTGTTGGATGCCGTAGCGGCAGCTAGGAGGAACTTGAGGAAGTTATCGAGGAACTCGTCGGAGGCGGAAGCGGCGAGGGCAGAGACGAAGGATACGACGCGTTCAACGGAGGCAAGGCGCCTCTGGAAGTCGAAGAGAGGAGTTAGGGTTCTGGAGAAGGCGGAAAAGAAGAGAGAAGAAGAAGAGGATTTGGATCGGAGGAGTGACAGTTCCTTGAGCTTTCGGTTGTGCGTGGCGTATGATGTTCGAGCCTCATCGAGAATCGCCGCAATTTTCAGCATCAATCGCTTCGCTTCCTCTGTGCCGTTCTCCTCCATGACTTTCTCCTCTTGAACGGCCATGGCGCAGATGAAGCGAATGCGCGTGTGGATGAATTCTGAACTCTGAACTGAATCTCAATCATCGCGTTTTGATTTTTGAATTTGAGCGGGAGTTAGAGTCTGACTTGTTTTTGGGCCTAAATCAGCATGGGCCTCACACAATATATGTCCCTTATACTAAAGTTCACTATTACAGTTACTTTCTTCGTAATTAGATCAACTTATCTTTGCTCAAAATTTTAAAAATAATATATATACAAAAAAAGTATACAGATTTTGTAGACTTTCCTTCAATCAAAAAATTATGTGTAAGGTAAAATTGGTTTAATTTTATTATGATCAAGGAAAATCCAATGATGACAAATCTTAAATGTATACCATTGTTAGCTAACATTAACCCAAATGCTACTAAATCTTTGCATATTTTTATACACATGAATTCATCTCCAAAATCCTTGTATCATTTATTGAACTGTTGCAAAGATAAAGTTAATAATATATTCTGAAACAAAACTTGTAAGTGTAGTTTTCATTATTGATTAAGTTTAATTTTTTAACAAGTTAAAATTAATCAAAAATAATAAATTTCAGTTTATTTAATTTTTGTATTCCCTCGTATTAACAATATGATAATTTTATTATACATTAATCCCAAATATCTAAGAAGTAGGACAGTTTCTAACTCGTCTGTTCTTGAGATTTGAACAGGAGTTAAATATTTAAAATGAATGATGATATAGCTGTCACTGATTTAATCATTTAAAATGTGCATGATGATATTAACCAGGTAGATATGCCCCTACTAGGTTGTTTACAATTCACAAACTCATTTACATCTTCTTCTTTTTTATAATTCACATTAAAAAGGTATGCTTTGTAGATGAGCTTTATCCAAAATGATACTTTTTTAATGGTCCATGATCCACACACTCATAAATTTTACTTTCAATTGGCTACAGATACCGGATAACATTTTCAGTAGTAGAATATGTTCTATGGGAATCTGGTTAGCAATAACTAGGTATAAAGAAAGTTTGGTTTATGAAAAACAAAAATTGACTTTTTTATGTTTTACTAGTTTAGCCATATAAGTCTATTGCTTTCTTGGAAATGTATTAAGATTAACTTGTTTAGAGTTTAATAACTTTTCTATGAAATTTCAAAAAATAATTTTAAACTTTTTCAAATTTGTATTCACCGAAAAACATTAATATTACTAATAAATAAATAAAACATCCTCTTTAACTTAAGAACTAAGAAATATAGCATTAAATAAAAAAAATGTGAAAAGAGTGAAACACACATAGTAGATGGACACAAGAACAAAAGCTGGCATTGGCAAATTGGCACTAGATGCCACATAATTTAGAACTCCAATAACAATAACAGGAGCAGAAGCCACCATCATCTGCTACATATAATTTTGGCCCCTCGTCACCTCCAACTCCCCAAGTTTTTTCTATATTTTTTTTCATCAACAATGATAAGAACAAAGCCATTTGGTGCTTTCAATGCTTTAGGCATACATACCCAAAGCTTTTGTATTCGAAAATGAAAATTATTCTGTGTTAAGAAGTGAGTTTTAAGCCTAACTCAACCCCATAAAACCGACTCATGGGATGAGGTTTGCACCCATTTATATATTATGAAATGTCTTTATCTCTAGTCGATGTGGGATTTTCAACATTGTGAACTCAAATTCGAAAAATAACATTGTTAAGTTCAATCATTATATTTGAATGTTTTAAAAATTAATTATTCATTACCATTTTAAAGATAAAATGTATTTAAATTGAAAGTGAAACAAATATATAAATTATCATTAATCTCAATATTAAGTGATATAAGAGTATATTAATAGTCGGAAAGAAAAACCAACATTAGTTCTTTGATTTTCTGCACAGTGACAAACATGAATAAAGACAACAAACAATGAATGGTCTCGCTCTAGTTCTATTCTATGCTGCTAGCTATGTTCACAGCGTCATTCTCAATGTTGACCTAGCCAATAATAACAACAATATAACCAGATAGAAAAAAAATGAGAGGCCAACTAACATATGATCAATTATTTTTCTTTTCTGTTCAAAATACATTCTTTATTTCACACCAATGGTATTCGATTGCTGTTGCCAATAAACTATATATAACAGTATATATACTTAAACAAATCTATGTTTGATAACTGTGTGTCAGAATTTGTCTGTAAAACACACTGTCTCAGATTGTAAACGAGATTAATGGATTAACATGTAACAAATAGACTAAAAATAACTGAGTTTATTCAATATCTTATCGAACGTTTGATTTTTAAAATAAAATTCATTTAAAGATATCTACTTCTTAAAACAATTTAAAAAATATATATGTTTGAACAAAGTTATGCATAAAGTTTTTAAAAATTATATTAAAAAAATTATAGATTAATTTGTATATAAACTAATTTTAGTTTATAAAATATAGCAATCACCGACTATAAATAAAAATATTTCATAATACATAAAGT
>Ga0123341_1004434_pt1 | contig 12321 bp, 10 predicted proteins | sample Turbeapinknodule_FD_89959 | JGI IMG/M metagenome (GOLD analysis project Ga0123341, IMG submission 89959) | Root nodule microbial communities of legume samples collected from Mexico - Turtle bean Mexico pink nodule | ecosystem: Host-associated > Plants > Roots > Nodule | place: Mexico: Nepantla... | reverse complement strand
TATATATATATATACATACATACATATATATATATATACATACATATATATATATATATACATACATATATATATATATATATATATATATATGTAAGTGGTGATTTTTTTTTCATTGTCAATGATATTATAATGAACTAAAAGCTCTCCAATATCCTAAAAAACTAGATTAAGACAATGAATTGCACAATAAGAACAAATTTGGTTCTCTTTCCATTAACATTCTCCCAATTGCCACAAGGTTAGAAGTCCCATCCGTAACTACTTAGACAACATACTTCTCTCCAATTTCATCCACTATGTTGTCCAACAACTCATGCCTTTTTTCCATCTTTTATCAAATCACTAGTATCAATAGATTTAAAAAAAAATAGTCTCACTTGGACTGTTAATAAGAAAATTAGTAAGTGATCTTCCTTTCCAGTTTGTCCAATCATCATACATCAATGTATATCCCCATTTTCCCTAATCACTCCTATATTTGTCTAAACATTTTTGTACATTGTTCACAACTTTTCTAATAGGAAACTTTTACCTCATGATAAGAAGGAGGCTTTAAACCTTTTCCATACTCTTCAACAACCTTTAACATTTAGATAAAAATGGGACAACTTTGTTGGATCGAGAGTTTATCACTAGGCCAAAATTTATAACTAATAGTTACGACACAACTCTTTCTCATTAAGAACATCACAAAAAAAAAACACCACGATTCAATTGTGACTTAACTCACATGTCCTCTACCATGGGATAATTAATGCCAACCACAACGATTTCCATCAACAATTGCCTCACTCGAAATTGAACTTGTGACTTTGGCTCTGATATTGATTGTGGCACCCTAATTATCAACTACAACTTTTCGCCTAGGGATAAATGTTAGGTCCAACCATTCATATCAAAGCATATTAGAACATTTATTGCAAATAGAAGAAAAATAAAGCAACTACTTATTTATTGATGTTTCAAAAATTTAAATAGAAATAAAAACTCAAACAAAAAGAAAAAAAAAAGCTCTCAAACTATATACCCAAGAAAACTCCAAAAACCTAGATATTTCTTCCCCTTTTTGGCATATAAAAAAGGGTGTACTAAAAGAAGTCATCACTATTGTTGGGGTTTGGGTGTCTATTTAGGGATAATCTCGCTTAACTGGTGAGCTACTTCATATAGAGAATAGTCAAGTTGATTAGAAAAGCTAAGAGCAAGATTATCAAGTTTTCTTGAATGACGATCCTCCATAGCTCGAAGATGAAAATGATAATCTTCCCTATACCTTCTAAACCTTTCTTCCATCTCATCAATGCACTGATGGATGCTTCTGCGTTTATTCTGAATGGATTGATAAATCATCCCTTGAACTTTACCAAGCACATTGCCTTGAAAAGGATTTGATTCTAGGATTTGGAAAGAATCATCAATGTTTCCAACATTATTATTTCCAATTGATGATTCACATGAATCATTCAACAAGGCATTAATAGACTTATGTGTTGATCAGGGATGATCTTGAAGCTTTGATGTCTCCAAATCCATGGTGTTTGATGGAAGACTGGAGTTACTCTGTGTGTGGGTGGGTTTTGGGTAGAATGATGTGTAATCCACTCTTTGTTTGAATCTAAAACATTTTGGAATCAAAACCTTTTTGAAAAATATTGTTTTATGAAGAAGTGGAAAAACAACATGTTGTTTTGTCGTTTGTTTATCACTTAGAAGTTTTTGAAAAGGGTTTGAAGCTGTTTGACTTGGTTGACTTTGCTGTCAAACCAATTCAATCGGCTGTTTCGTGAATTCAACCGATTGTTTGTTGAAAATCCATAGCATAATTTCTGTTATGTTTGCAAATCAGCTTTAAATGTTTTCTAACTAAATTGGCTCCTGTTTTAAATGTTTTTAACAACTTTTGGAGTATTTAAAGAGGTTGTTATACTCCCTTAAAGTTTGATAACAGTTTTGAGACATTTGTAAAAGTGTGAAAACAGATTTGAGTTTTCAAGATTTGCATTCAAGCTTTTGGGTTTTCTCAAAGAAGTGGAATATGATTGTTGTAATCTTTTGATTTGATCTTCATCAAGTGTAATCCTTTCTGAATCTATTGTATTTCTTAATACTGTTGTGTTAAGTGCAGAATCAGAGGTTGTTCTGATTTCTGTGGTGTTTGTGTGCCAAAGGAAGTGTGTGTCTTGAGGTGTTCAAGGTCACTTCTTTGGTGGTGTGTTTGTAATCTGGATTTTGATTGCATAGTAGATACCTAGTGGTTTCTGGGGGCTGGATGTAGCTCTTGGGATAAGAGTGAACCAGTATAAATTGCTTGTGTGCTTTTTCTCTTACCCTGAACTTATTTAAATTCTTCTTTTAAGTTGTTTTCAATTCAGCTGATATAAACAACCGGTTGATTTTCTGTAAATCAACTTAAACAATTTTAATTGATTACTTTATGGATTTCTATATCTGTGATTCTACTTTGAACTTCATTATACCTTCAAAGTTTGCGAAAGTCTTTCATAAACAATTCACCCCCCTCTTGCTTAAGGCCATATATTCTAACATTATGTGCACACATCCATATTGCTTCGAGATCAATTTTTTTTAGGAAAAGTTTATTTTGTAGCCTTAACGTCTCCCTCACAAGCAAAAAAGATAGGATGAAAAAAAATCCATGGGTTTTATGGTTTATATATAGGAGAAAATGGATTGAAAGAACAGAAGAGAGGCGCAAAAAAAACTCTGAAAGATTTAACTCAAGGTCTACGATGATTTTTTTTAGGTTAAACGATATATATATATATATATATATATATATAATAAGGGTAGATTAAAAATGGTAACATGGAAATGATAATAAATTTTAAAATGTAGCATATATATTCTTTCTAAAACAAAACAAAATGAAACCAATAAGCAAATAAAGACAAATATAAATCAACCATATGCAAAATAATCAGATGTAAGGTGAAACACATGAGGTTTCCAAATATGTCTAATGAAATAGGATATGATTGTCTAAAACATACGAGTTTTTGATCGTCTAGAGCACATACATTCTAGACTCTCTAATGCATGAAAACTTAGACCGTTTATATGCATAAAAGATGTTTCTAACATTACAAGCTACACTAACTGATATCAATCATTCTTTAATAATGATCATCCCCAAAATGGTTTCTTAAAATCGCTCTTCCCTAAGACGTTTTGTGAAAATATTTGCGAGTTGGTACTCTGTTGGAACAAACTACAAATCCACAATTCCTATTTGAACATGATTTCTAATTAAATGATGTTTGATTTCAATATACTTAACTCGTGAATGAAAAATAGAAAGGTGAACTTCCCTTGGATCAACTTGAAAATGAGCACCAAAACAAATGTCGAACATAATATTTGGTCTAGACACTGTTAGGTAAAGCAATGATCCAATAATTTGCCTATACTTAATGATGTCCATTGGAATAGACTATTTCTCTAGACTTAGATATGTTGTTGGGTGCATGGGAGTGCTCATTGTTAGAATAAGTAGCCTAAACAAGAGGGGAGGGTGAATTCTTTTCACAAAATTTTCACAAAGTTTGGAAGTAGAGTGAAAAGTTCTAAAAATCAACCAATTCATTTTCTGTTCCACTGGATAAAAGTGCAGTTTTAGAGTTCTTTACAAAAATTCAACTGGTTGTTTTCTCGAAACAACAGGTTGTTTATAACAGCAGACAAAGAACAATGTTAAAAACAATGTATAAGAGAAGGGATAAAGAGATTCAAACAAAGAGGTTTATACTTGTTCACTCTTAACCAAGAGTTACATCCAGTTCTCAGCTAACCACTGACAATTCACTAAGTAATCAAATTAAGATTACAAACACACGCTAAGAGTGATGATCTTGAACCCCTTAAGAACACAAATCACTCCTTGGCAACACCACAGTTTTCAGAAACCCTTTATGAAACTTCCTTACACCAAATGCACAGAATTACAGTGTTCAAAAGAAAGGAAATAGAGTACACCTGAGTTTTACAAAGTAGTACAAAAGTATACAAAAACTCAGTCCTATTCCACACACAATCAATTTTTATCAGCTATCTCTCTTAGGTTTTTGAAAAGATTATCAAACAACCTTTATATAGACTTAAACAAGTGGTTAAAATGGTTAGATCATAAATAAAAAACAGTTGGAATCATTTAAAAAGTTTCAAACACTTAACAAAATTTCGTTATAAAAACAACATATTATTTTCCAAAAGAATAGATTGTTTTCCAAAACAACAGATTGAAATAAATCTTTTGTTAAAGTTTTGATAAAAACAACCAGTTGTTTTATCGAAATAACCGGTTGTTTCAGTTTGACAACAAAGACAAAATAAAGCAAAACTTTTCCAAAACATTTTGAAAACCACTAAGTGACAAACAACCAGTTGTTTCAAGAATTCAACAGGTTGAAAAACTTGTTTTATCCTCAATACCTTTGAGTAATAGCTTTTTCAACTAGTTGGTTTGAAAAACAACTGACTAAAATTTCTCAGCTTATAAGAAAACATTTCTTTTAAAAGAGATTAAGAGTTAAGTGAGCTTGGATCAATACAAGGTGTGAATTGACAAGTTAAAAACTACTAGACAACATACACACACACATAGTAGTAGTTTCTTCACGTCTTCCACACAGATTTGGAGGCATCAAACATCTTGACCAACAATCTCCGCCTATTTGATGAAGACAAATCCCTGGTTTTTTTGTATTATAGTTTTTGAACTTGAGAGGTCTTGCAAAAGAGAATTGTATACCATACAAAGCAAGTATAACAACAGGATAAAATAGTTTCATCAAGCACACTCAAAACCAATTTCTGTATAACCCATAAGCATAAAAATCAGAGTGTGACAGCATCAGAAAAACCAGAGTGTGGCAGCAGATTATGCAGAATTTAAAAGCACGATAGTGTAGCAGAATTACAACCAAGTGAACCACCAATTTCTCCCCCTATTTGTCTTCACAAATAGACAAAGAGAAGGTTTTTCAACAAAGATTTTGAGAATCAAAGATACCTAACTCATTGCGTAAGAGATAAAACCTTTCACGAAGGAGTGGTTTGGTGAAGATATCCGCTAGTTGTTTTTCAGTTTTAATAAACTGGATTTCACAATCACCATTGCTCACATGATCCCTTATAAAGTGGTGACAACTCTTAATGTGCTTTGTACTTGAATGTTGAATCTTATTTTTGGTGAAGTTGATTGCACTTGTGTTATCACAAAGTAAATGCACATTGTTTAGCTTCAAACCAAAGTCTTCTAGCTTCTATTTGATTCATAGAATTTGTGCACAACAACTTTCAGCAACTATGTATTCAGCTTCTGCAGTGGAGAGAGCCACATAAGCTTGCTTCTTGTTATGCCAAGATATGAGACTTTCTCGAAGAAGATGACATGTTTCATTTGTGCTCTTTCTATCCAGTTTGCACCCTGCAAAATAAGAATTAGAATATCCAACACTGGTTGTGCCTTTGATATATTTCAGAATTCATTTGGTAGCTTTGAAGTGAGATTCTTTTGGATTTGATTTAAATTTGGAACATAAGCAAACAACAAACATGATGTCAAGTCTGCCAGCAATGAGATATAGCAAGGATCCAATCAATCCTCTGAATTTTGTTTGATCCAATGCTTGTCCAGCCAAGTCTGCATCCATGTAGCAGCTTTTTGATATTGATGTGGAGGCCTCTTTGCAGTTTTCCATCTCAAACTTCTTGAGAATCTCCCTGCAGTACTTAGCTTGACTTAGGAAAATGCCATTCTTTAATTGCTTGACCTGCAACCTTAAGAAGAATGATAACTCCCATATCATGGACGTTTCAAATTCTCCCTGCATAGTTGTAACAATTTTCTCACATAGGCAATCATTAGTAGCCCCAAAGATGATATCATCAACATAGATTTGGACTAAGATGATGCCAGATTTATATTTTTTAATAAAAAGAGTTTTATCAATTTTTCCTCTCTCATAGCCATGAGATAAGAGAAAATTGCTAAGCCTCTCTTGGGACTTGCTTCAGTCCATACAATGCCTTTTTCAGCTTGTACACATGGTTAAGATGCTTGTGATCTTCAAAGTCGGGAGGTTGGGAGACATATACTTCTTCTTTGATGAATCCATTGAGAAATGCTCTATTCACATCCATTTGATAAAGTTTAAAGCCAGTCATACAAGCAAATGCAAGCAATAATCTCACAACTTCTAATCTAGCCATAAGAGAAAAGGTTTCATCATAATCAATGTGTTCTTCTTGATTATACCCCTTGGCAACCAACCTAGCTTTGTTTCTAGTTATTACCCCAGATTCATCCAATTTATTTCTAAACACCCACTTAAGTCCAATGACATTCATGCAATCAGATTTAGGAACAAGAAATCACACATAATTTTAATGAATTGATTTAGTTCATCATGCATGGTAGCAACCCAATTTTCATCTTTAAGAGCATCACAAATGGTTTTAGGTTCAATTTGAGAGACAAAAGCCATGTGTTTGTAGAAATTTGAGATAGAGTTTCGAGTGGAGACTCCCTTATCAATCTATCCAATGATGTTGTCCATAGAAAGGTCTCTTGGAATTCTCCATTTTTTGGGAAGATCGTCTTGATACAGAATTTCAATAGGTTGTTTCGCAGTTTCAACTGATTGTTTTTCTGGGTAGGGCTCCAACTTCTACAGAATTGTATTATGATCATCTTCTTCTGCATATTTCTTCATAGCGACATGTTTTGTATCGTTAGCTTCATCAAAGACAACATGAATGGACTCTTCCACAATCATTAATCTTTTGTTATACACTCTATAAGCATGGCTACTTAAGGAATAGCTAAGAAAGATACCATTATCCATTTTTTCAAAAATCTTGCCAAGGTTTTCCTTTCCATTATTTAGAATATAACAATTGCAGCCAAACACTTTTAGATAATCAATGTTGGGTTTTCTCCCATTAAACAATTCATAAGGGGTTTTCTTCAAAATTGGTCTAATGAGGACCCTATTCATTACATAGCAGGTTGTGCTAATAGCATCAGCCCAAAAATATTTTGGCAATGAAGACCCACTCAAAATGGTGCTAGCAAGCTCATCAAGAGACATGCTCTTCCTTTCCACAAGGCAGTTTTAGGAGCAGAAAAGTTATGAAAAATATTTAGTTTTTCACGAAAGCAATTGAATTTATCATTTTGAGATTCTCCCCATGATCAATGCGTATGGCACAAATGTTATTGCAACACTTATTTTGCAATTGGCAAGCTTTTTAAAGGCTGAAAATGCATCACTTTTGGATTTCAAAAATAGTGTCCATGTGAACCTAGAGAAATAATCAACTATTACAAGTGCATAGTAGTTTCCACCAAGACTTATGGTTCTTGAAGAACCAAAAAAATCCATGTTCAACAATTCAAGGGGTCTGGAAGTTGAAACTATATTTTTCAATTTAAAAGAGTTTTTAATTTGCTTTCCTTTTTGACATGCTTCACATATGTGGTCTTTCTCAAACTTGAGTTTGGGTAAACCAACCACTAGATCTTTTGAGATCAACTTATTTAGATGATGTATGTGGATGTGTGCTATCCTCATATGCCATAACCACGATTCCTCATGTTTGGTAAGAAGGAAGCCTATAGATGCAAAATGTGAAATATCAAGCAAATAGACATTGTTGATCATTTTACCAATCCACAATACTTCCTGTGATTTGGGAAGGCTTATCTCACAAGTGTTGGGCTTGAAGGTTATTTGATAATCCTTGTCACACAGGTGGATTATGTTGAGAAGACTATCCTTTAGACCTTCTACAAAGAAGGTATTTTTGTCTCCAATGGTTCCTCTTCCAAGAATTTTCCCTTTGTTAGTGTCCTCATATGTCACATGACCTTCTTGCTTAAGAAGTAGATTGACAAACTTTCTTTTATCCCATGTCATGTGCTTAGAATAGTCGTTGTCCAGGTACCATAGATGCTTATTGGCTGTCAAGGGACCATTGTTGGTTTCTGAATCTTCTTTTTTCCATCAAACATAGATTGGCTTCTTCATCTTCCTTTGATGATGAAATTGAGGATGAGTCATCATTGTCTTTCCAAGCTATGCATGCTCTTCTTGCTTTGCCTCTCTTTTCAAACTTCTTGTTAGCCCCTTTCTCTTTGCTCTCATTGTTTGGACATTCAACCTTGATGTGTCCTTGTTTACCACATCCAACAAAATTATAGTTTGTAGAATTAAATTCATTAACTTTCTTGCTGTTATACCTTTTGATAGTTGATTCTTGTCCTGACTGCTCTTCTTCAAGAACTTTCCAAATTTCCTTGTAAGCAATTGAGAGTCTTACTATCACTGCACTCACTTGAGTCTTGATCACCCTTTTATCCAGCAACTGTTAAAGAAATGTTTTTCACATGGTATTCTTCATTTTCTTGGTCATTGAATCGGTTCATCTCAAGCTCATGCTCTCTTAGCTTTCCAAACAAGGAGGCAATGGTCAATGTAGTCAAATCCTTGGATTCTGATATAGCAGTGACCTTTGATTGCCAAGATATATCCAAGCATTTGAGGATCTTGATGTTCAACTCCTCCCTTTCAAAGATTTTGCCAAGGCTAATGAGGTGATTTACTATGTGAGTAAATCTCTTCTGCACATCCGAGATGGTTTCCCCTTTCAACATCCTAAACATTTCATACTCTTGGATCAAGTCATGCTTCCTTGCCCTCTTCACATTTGTTGTTCCTTCATGGGTTACTTCAACGATGATCCAGATTGAGAGACCCTGAAAAGTTCATCTGAATTCAACGTAGAAGTTATAATGTTCTTGGCAATGCAATCATATAGAGCCTTTTTATTTTCACTCTTAGTCCATTGGGACCATGTTCTTTCAATAAAAACATCATCCTTTTCAAACTTAGGTACAAAAGGGTCATTTGTGCTAGCATCCCAGATTCCTCTATCAATTGATTCAACAAAAATTTTCATTCTTACTTTCCTAAATTGTTAGTTCAGTCCACAAAACAAAGGTGGCCTGTTTATAGAAGTACCTCCCCAAATGGTAGTTTTTCAGCCATTTTCAAAAAGCTTTTAGGATCAAAACTTGAGTAACTTTCAAGAACTTAGCTCCTGATGTCAATTGTTAGAATGTAAGGCCTAAACAAGAGAATGGTGAATTATTTTCACAAGATTTTCGCAAAATTTGGAACTAGAGTGAAAAGTTTTGAAAAATCAACCAATTGATTTTCTGTTCAACTGGATAAAAGTTTGGTTTAGAGTTCCTTACAAAAATTTCAACTGGTTGTTTTATGGAAACAACGGGTTGTTTATACCAGCAAAGAAAGAACAATGTTAAAAATAGTGTATAAGAGAAGGGATAGAGAGATTCACACAAAGAGGTTTATATTGGTTCACTCTTAACCAAGAGCTACATCCATTCCTCAGCTAACCACTGAGAATTCACTAAGTAATCAAATCAAGATTACAAACACACACTAAGAGTGATGATCTTGAACCCCTCAAGAACATACATCACTCCTTAGCTACACCACAATTTTCAGAAACCCTTTCTGAAACTTCCTTACACCAAATACATAGAATTACAGTGTTCAAAAGAAAGGAAATAGAGTACACTTAGGTTTTACCAAGCAGTAGTACAAAAATATACAAAAACACAATCCTATTCCACACACAAGTGATGATTCAAAGCTCTTGATTCTTTTGAAATCATTTTTGATAAACTAGCTCTCTTAGGTTGTTGAAAGATTATCAAACAACCTTTATATAAACTTAAGCAAGTGGTTATAACTACTAGAAAATAAATCAAAAGCATTCAAAATCATTTAAAACAATTTTTAAACACTTAACAAAATTCTGTTATAAAAACAATAAATTGTTTTCCAAAACAACAGATTGAAATAAATTTTTTGTTAAGGTTTTTATAAAAACAACTAGTTGTTTTATCGAAATAACCAGTTGTTTCAGTTTGACAGCAAAGACAAAATAAAGCAAAGCTTTTCCAAAACATTTTGAAAACCACTAAATGTCACACAACCATTTGTTTCGACAATTTAACAAGTTTAAAAACTTGCTTTAGCATCAATACCTTTGAGTAGTAGCTTTTTCAAATTAATAAAATTTCTCAGCTTTTAAGGAAACATTTCTTTTAAAAGTGATTAAGAGTTAAGTGAGCTTGGATCAATACAAGCTGTGAATTTACAAGTAAAAAACTACTAGACAACACACATACATAGCAGCAGGTTCTCCAAGTCTTCCACATAGATTTGGAGGCATCAAAGCATCTTGTTCAACATTCATTTCTTAAACTTCGTCTAAGGTAAACCTTTTCAGCAGATCTTTAGCATACTTAGTTTGATGTAGAAGGATCAGACCATCTGCTTGCTTGATTTGAAGACACCTAAGAAGAATCTTAGTTCTCCCATCATACTCATCTCAAACTCATTCTATATAAGGCTAGAAAACTTCTTAAAGAGAAGATCATTAGTAGCACCAACGATAATATCATCAAGAAAAAATTGTACTATAATGAATTAATTTTAATGATCTTTGCGAAATGTGGAAATGTCTATTTTCCATCTTTTAAAACCATATTCTACTATAATACAACTTGTTAGTACCTTTATCTAATTAAACTTATAGTTTTGTCATCATAAAAAGGGGGAACATTATTATGATGTTAGATGATTTAGTCACTGTCAGACGGTCTAATACCCCATTAAACGGTTTTATGAGGATAAGTAATTTTACGAGGTTTTGATGATAACTAACTATTGAAATCAAGTGTGTTCAAAGCTTTGAAGAATCCAAATCGTTGAGTTTGATGGAAGGCTGGAGTTGCTTGAAGTTGTTGATGTGCTTTATAGTAGGATCTGGGTAGTTTATCTTTGTAATCCACTCTTTGCTAAATCTAAAGCTTAAGTGTTTTCAAATCTTTTATGTTTAAAGTGTTTTTCAAACTAAGTGAAAAACAACCTGTTGTTTTGTCGAAACAACTGATTGTGTTTATACTTAGGTGTTTTTGAAAAAAGTTTGAAAATTGTTTTGGATGGTTGACTTGCTGTCAAACCAAAACAACCGATTGATTCGCTCTTTCAACCAATTGTTTGTTTGAAATCCTAACAGAAACAGTTTTATTAGTTAAGTGAGTTTTAAATGATTTTATAACTGAATACTCTCCTGCTTTAAATGCTTTGACCAAGATTTGAATGCTATAAATAGTTTGTTAATGTTTTATAACAAACAACAAGAAAGAAAAACAGATTTGAGTTTTTCAAAGAGCTTTTCAAAGATTTGAGTTTTCACTTTGAGCTTTGGTTATTCAAGAGAGAAGTGGAATAGGATTACATCTGTATTGATTTCAGTTCATTTTGTAACAAGTGTAATTCGTTCTGAAAAGTTTGTACATTCTGGTGTTGTAAAGCCAAGAAGGGTTGTATACTCTTGAGGTTGTCAAGATTAACATTCTTGGTGTGTGTGCTGAGCCAAAGGAAGTGTGTTTCTTGAGGGGATGAAGGTCACTTCTTTGGTGGTGTGTGTATGTAATCTGGTTTTGATGACTTAGTGGATCCCTAGTGGTTTCTGGGAAACTGGATGTAGCTCTTAGTTTAAGAGTGAACCAGTATAAACTGTTTGTGCATCTCTTTCTTCCTTAAACTCTTTAAATTCATTTGTTGTTATTTTTGCTGGTATAAACAACCGATTGTTTCTACGAAACAACCAATTGTTTTTCTGGTGCTTTACGTGTTTTGAGCTTTGTTTCTTGGCTAACTGAATTCCTAATCTGGTTTCTTACAAAGAATTTCATTCTAGCTTAAAAAGTTTGCTAAAACCCCCTTTAAACAATTCACCCCCCTCTAGTTTAAAGCCATACATTTTAACAATTGCCATCAAGAGCTTGGTACTTGAAAAATACTCAAGTTTGATCCCAAAATCTTTTTTCAATGGCTGAAAAACTACCTTTTGGAGAGGGTGCTTCAATCAACAAACCACCTCTTTTTTGTGGTTTGAATTATCAATTCTGGAAAGTTAGAATGAAAATCTTTGTTGAATCTCTTGACAAGGGAATTTGGGATGCAATTGAAAATGACCATTTTATTCCAAATTTGAAAAAGATGGATCTTCCATCGAAAAACCTTGGTCTCAATGGACTGATTCTGAAAACAAGAAGGCCAAATTTGATTATATTGCTAAGAACATCATAACATCTGCCTTGAATTCGGATGAATTTTTCAGGATTTCTCAATGCTCATCGGCCAAGGAGATGTGGGACACTTTGGAGGTGACTCATGAAGGAACCAATGATGT
>Ga0123341_1004433_pt1 | contig 12322 bp, 12 predicted proteins | sample Turbeapinknodule_FD_89959 | JGI IMG/M metagenome (GOLD analysis project Ga0123341, IMG submission 89959) | Root nodule microbial communities of legume samples collected from Mexico - Turtle bean Mexico pink nodule | ecosystem: Host-associated > Plants > Roots > Nodule | place: Mexico: Nepantla... | reverse complement strand
CGACGCGGCCGCGTCGGCTCCATCGCAATACAGATAGGGTGTGGCGGTTTATTGTTTAAGAGGGCTCGGATCGCGGCGAAGTCCGCAGAGTGGCGATCGACATTCGCGAGGCGGGTTCTGATAGTGCTTCTGGCCGTCAGCCTATTGCCGGCCGTTGCCGGCTCCGTCGAGGCCAAAGATCCGCTGCTTGCCTATGGCGCGCGTATCGTCGGCGACGATGCAAGGAGCCGCATCGTCATAGATTTCGATCGCGAACCCCGCTTCTCCGTCCACTATATCGCCAATCCGGAACGCATCGTCATCGACCTGCCGGCGACCGCCTTCGGTTTTCCGGCCAAGGATCTCGCCGCCCGCGGCCTGTTCAAGGATATCCGTTACGGCAAGATGGACGAGGAAAGCGCCCGCATCGTCCTGACGACCGCAGGGCCGGTGAAGCTGGCGCTCGCCAAGGTGCAGGCCGACGAGTCCGGCAAGGGGCATCGTCTGGTGCTTGATGCCGAGATGATCGACAAGCAGGCCTTTGCCGAACTGGTCAAGACGCAATCCTGGAGTGACCAGAGTGAGGCGGCCCAAACGACGAGCGCCATTCCGGCTCCTGAGAAAACCGCCCCCGGCGATTTCGTCATCGCCGTCGACGCCGGCCATGGCGGCATCGATACCGGCGCGATCGGGGTCGACACCAAGACCGAGGAAAAGCAGGTGACGCTTGCCTTCGCCAAGGCCCTGACCGAGCGGCTGAACAAGGAGCCGGGCATTAAGGCTTTCCTGACGCGCGAAGATGACGAGTTCCTGTCGCTTTCGCAGCGGGTGCTGATCGCCCGCCAGAACCACGCAGGCCTGTTCATTTCGCTGCATGCCGACACATTGAAGCAGAAGGATATCCGCGGCGCCACCGTCTACACGATCTCCGACAAGGCATCCGACAAGCTCGCCGCCGATCTGGCCGAACGTGAAAACCTCTCCGACCAGATTGCCGGCAAGGAGACGGTCGCCGAGCCGCCCGAGGTCGCCGATATCCTGCTCGATCTGACCCGGCGCGAGACCCAGGCCTTCTCGATCTCGCTGGCCGAGAGCGTGCTGAATTCCTTCAAGGATCAGGTCGGCACCATCAACAATCCACACCGTCATGCCGGTTTCCGCGTGCTGCAGGCCCCTGACGTGCCGTCGATCCTTCTCGAGCTCGGCTTTCTCTCGAATGCCGAGGACGAGAAATTGCTGCTCGACGAGACCTGGCGCGGCAAGATCGTCGGTCTTTTGACCGAGGCGGTGAAGCGCTACCGCGCCGCCGTCATCGCCAATGGCGGCTAGTGCCTGCGCCCCTAAATCCATCGTGGTTGAGGTTGGCAGAATCCATGAAAACAAAGACTTAACGTGCGTTGCGTGACTCAAATTCTGAGCAGGATTCCTCGGATTGGCGGCGGGGACGGGCGTTGCTTGGATGTGACAGTGCTGATGAAACGCGCCCGCAGCGGTGAATGCGGCGGGCAGAGCCCTATTTTCCTCACAATCGCGCCGTTACTCCGGCTTATGTTTCGTAAGCCTTGAGCGCGGAATCGGCTTGTGGCGGTAACGCTCATGGAGTAAGCCGCGCAACGTGCAAATTGCCTTGATCCGTGCAATCGTGGCGTTCTGCGCCGATTGAAGATCGAAGAGACCGGTAGCTGAAAATATGGTTAGACTTTTTGGATATTTCTTCGGAATGGCCTGCGTCCTGTTTCTGGTCGCGGCGGCGGGGGTTGCCATCTACCTCGCCAACGTCGCGAAGGATCTCCCGGACTATGCCGTTCTGAACAGCTATGCGCCGCCGGTGACCACCCGTGTCCACGCCGGCAACGGCGCTCTAATGGCCGAATACGCCAAGGAAAAGCGCCTCTTCCTGCCGATCCAGGCCGTCCCCGACCGCGTCAAGGCGGCCTTCCTGTCGGCCGAAGATAAGAATTTCTACAATCATCCGGGCGTCGATCTCACCGGTCTCGGCCGCGCCATCCTCGTCAACCTGCAGAATTTCGGTTCCGGCCGCCGCCCCGTCGGCGCTTCCACGATCACCCAGCAGGTGGCCAAAAACTTCCTTTTGAGCTCTGACCAGACGATCGACCGCAAGATCAAGGAAGCGATCCTGTCCTTCCGGATCGAGCAGGCCTACAGCAAGGACAAGATCCTCGAACTCTACCTGAACGAGATCTTCTTCGGCATGAATTCCTACGGCATCGCCGGCGCCGCGCTTACCTATTTCAACAAATCGGTCACCGAATTGACCGTCGCCGAGGCCGCCTATCTCGCCTCGCTGCCGAAGGGGCCTGCCAACTACCATCCTTTCCGCCATCCCGAGGCAGCCCTCGAGCGCCGCAACTGGGTGATCGACCGCATGGTCGAGAACGGCTATGTCAGCCAGAGCGACGGCGAGGACGCCAAGAAGCAGCCGCTCGGCGTCACCGCCCGCTCGACCGGCCCGTCGCTCTTTGCTTCGGATTATTTCGCCGAAGCCGTGCGCCGCCAGCTGATCGACCAATATGGTGAAAAGGTTCTCTATGAGGGCGGCCTTTCGGTGCGCACCTCGCTCGATCCGCAGATGCAGCTCGCTGCCCGCAAAGCGCTGCAGGACGGTCTGGTGACCTATGACGAGCGCCGCGGTTTCCATGGGCCCATCAAGCAGATCGATGCAAGCGGTGACTGGGGCAAGGCGCTTGCCGATATTCCCACCCTCTCCGACGTGCCGGAATGGCGGCTTGCCGTCGTGCTTGCGGTCTCCGACAGCAATGTCGATATCGGCCTGCAGCCGCCCAAGGATGGCAGCGGCAAGGTTTCAGCCGACCGTCAACGCGGCACCATCGACGCCAAGAACATGCAATGGGCCTTCCGGTCGTCCGACGGCGCCCGCAAGACGACGAAATCGCCGGTCGGCGCAGTCGCCCCCGGTGACGTCGTCTATGTCGCAAAGCTCGGCGACGATGCGTCGACCTCTTATCGGCTGCAGCAACCGCCGAAGGTGCAGGGTGGTCTGGTCGCCATGGACCCGAAGACCGGCCGCGTGCTCGCCATGGTCGGCGGCTTTTCCTATTCGCAGTCGGAATTCAACCGCGCCACCCAGGCGATGCGCCAGCCGGGCTCCTCGTTCAAGCCCTTCGTCTACGCCGCGGCGATGGACAATGGCTACACGCCGGCTTCCGTCATCATGGATGCGCCGATCGAGATCGTCTCCGGCGGCCAGGTCTGGAAGCCGGAAAACTACGGCGGCGAAGTCGGCGGCCCGTCGACGCTGCGCTCGGGCATCGAGCATTCGCGCAATCTGATGACGGTGCGCCTCGCCAACGATCTCGGCATGAACATCGTCGCCGAATATGCCGAGCGCTTCGGCATCTACGATCACATGCTGCCGGTTCTCTCCATGTCGCTCGGCGCCGGCGATACCACGGTGCTGCGCATGGTCTCGGCCTATTCGGTCATCGCCAATGGCGGCAAGCAGATCAAGCCGACTTTGATCGACCGCATCCAGGACCGCTACGGCAAGACGATCTTCAAGCACGAGGAGCGTCTCTGTGAAGGCTGCAATGCCGGCGACTGGCAGAACCAGGAAGAACCCAACGTCGTCGACAACCGTGAAACCGTTCTCGACCCGATGACCGCCTATCAGATCACCTCGATGATGCAGGGCGTCATCCAGCGCGGCACCGCAGCCGGCAAAATCGATCTCGGCGGCCGCGACGTCGCCGGCAAGACCGGCACTACCAACGACGAGAAGGACGCTTGGTTCGTCGGCTTCACCCCGGATCTGGTCGCCGGCCTCTATATGGGCTTCGATACGCCGGCCCCGCTCGGCCGCGGCGGCACCGGCGGCGGTCTCTCCGCCCCAATCTTCAACGAATTCATGCAGGCTGCGGTCAAGGATTCGCCGGAATCGAAATTCGTCATCCCGCCGGGCATGAACCTGATTTCGATCGACCGCAAGACCGGCATGGCCGCCGTCGACGGCGATCCGAACACCATCATCGAGGCCTTCAAGCCCGGCACCGGCCCGGCCGACAGTTTCTCCGTCATCGGCATGGACAGCACAATGGCGCCGGAAGAGATCCTGAAGACTTCGCCGCAGGCAAACCAGGCCGTCCAGACCGGCACGCCCGGCCTGTTCTGACCGCCGCCTGATTTTTGAACGCCCGCGCGGCCTTTACATCCGCGGCGGGCGTCTCTATGTCCACCAGCACCGGAAGAACCAGACAGAGAAGCAGGAATATGCGAGCCGAAATCGAAAACGTTGTCGATGAAACCAAGCAGGCTATCACCCTGCTGAGGAGGCATCTTTGACTGGGACCAGGCGATAAGACGGCTGGACTGGTTGAACAACAAGGCAGAGGATCCGAACCTCTGGAACGACGCTACCGAAGCGCAGAAGCTGATGCGCGAGCGTCAGCAGCTCGATGACGGCATCAGTGGCGTCAAGCAGCTGGAACAGCAGCTGAATGACAATATCGAGCTGATCGAACTCGGCGAGGAAGAGGGCGATGAAGGCGTCGTCAAGGAAGCCGAGGACACGCTGAAGGCCTTAAAAGCCGAGGCTGCGCGCCGCCAGGTGGAGGCGATGCTCTCCGGCGAGGCCGACGGCAACGACACCTATCTCGAAGTCCATTCCGGCGCCGGTGGCACTGAAAGCCAGGACTGGGCGAACATGCTGCTGCGCATGTACACTCGCTGGGCCGAACGCCAGCGTTTTAAGGTCGAGCTTCTCGAAGTTCATGACGGCGAAGAGGCGGGCATCAAATCCGCAACCCTGCTCGTCAAGGGCCACAATGCCTATGGCTGGCTGAAGACGGAATCGGGCGTGCACCGGTTGGTGCGCATCTCGCCTTACGATAGCAACGCGCGTCGCCACACCTCCTTCTCGTCGATCTGGGTCTATCCCGTGGTAGACGACTCGATCCAGATCGAGATCAACGAAGGTGATTGCCGCATCGACACCTATCGTTCGTCGGGCGCCGGCGGCCAGCACGTCAACACGACAGACTCGGCCGTGCGCATCACCCATATGCCGACCGGCATCGTCGTTCAGTGCCAGCAGGAGCGTTCGCAGCACAAGAACCGCGCCAAGGCCTGGGACATGCTGCGCGCCCGCATGTACGAAGCCGAGCTGAAGAAGCGTGAGGACGCCGCCGGCGCCGAAGCCGCCTCCAAGACGGATATCGGCTGGGGCCACCAGATCCGCTCCTACGTGCTGCAGCCCTACCAGCTGGTCAAGGACCTGCGCACCGGCGTCGCCAGCACCGCGCCGGATGACGTGCTGGACGGCGAGCTCAACGAGTTCATGGAAGCGGCCCTTGCCCACCGCATCAGCGGCGCCGCCGACGCAGTCGTCGACGATGTGGACTGATGGACAAAACCAGGATGGAGACGAGAAAGCCCCGGAGACGGGGCTTTTTTATGCTCAGGCGATCGCTTCGACGGTGCTGTCCTGGAACAGCGCTGCCGACAGATCGGCAATCTCGTCATGAATGGCTGCGCGCTCGACGCCCGGGGGATCGGTAAAGAGCTCTGCGGCAAAGGCGAGGCCGAGTGCGGTGCCCTCCGGCACGAAGACATAATGTCCAAGCCCGCCGCCGAAGATGCTAAGAGAACCGCGCCGGAGCCGCGCATGCAGCCATGCCGAACATTCCTCGGCCGGCGCCGCCCTGTCGGCATCGCCGACGAGAATGAGGGCGGGCGCGTCGACGGCTTTCAGGCTTTCCTCGCTGAAACCGAGAACGGACCGGCCCGGCGCGCACAGGAGCGCAGCCTTGATTCTGTCGTCCCGGTAGGACTTCGACATCCGCGACCATGAATCGCGAAACACATCGCTGCTGCGAAGCAAGGTGGGGATATGGTCGGCAAGATCGGGAAATTCCCTTGGTCCGCGCGCCCCACCCGACTTCATCCTTGATGGTTCGAATTGCGAAAACTGGGCGACAGCGCCAAGAAGCAGCATCACGCTATAGGCGCCGGCCGAAAATCCGGCGGCGAACACGCGGGTCATATCGATAGAACAGGAGAGATCACCGAGCCAGTCATCGCTGTGGTCGAGCATAAAGCTTAGATCCGGCGCCCGCTCCCAAAGGCAGGCGAAGCCTTCGGCGCGATAGGGCTCGTTGCCGGTATTGCCGTGATGGTTGACGCCGAGCGCTGCAAATCCGCGCTCGGCGAGCCGTCGCGCCAGCCACTCCAGTCCGGCCGCGGATCCGCCGGTGCCATGTGACAACAGGACGAGGGGATGGGGCAGGAGATCCGGCCGGATGGGTGCGTTGCGGGCGATGGCGGCCTTCTTGAACCAGCTTCTTTCCGTTGCATCGCTTTCCCGCGCCTCATCGGCAGCGGGATACCACAGCGACCAGCTGATGGGTCTGGGACCGTTTGCGTCCCAGTTCGACCTGTTTTTGTCGTAAAGCACGCCATCGCGGAAGCCGAGTTTCATCTCTTCCACTCTTTCCCGAACGCTTCCCCGTGGTTCAATTCGTCGCTTTCTCGACGGTGATGTCGCCGAATTCATCGATCAGCACGGTCCAGCCATCCGGCTCGGCCTGGGGATCGGTCTTCAGATAGATCGTCGCGAATAGCCCCGGCTCCTTGATGATGCCGTTCGAATTTTCCGGGCGTATATCGGTAATGTAAGGCTTGAGGTCGCTGATCTCCTGCAGTTCGACGGTAGAAGCGATCGCCGGACCGGTCTCGGTCTGGGCGACCTGCTGCAGATAGACCTTCGAGGTCCTGTCTGGCTGTCTTACGGCAAAGAGCTTGTAGTAGCCGTGGCGCTGCGTGCGCTTTCCTTCGGGGTTGGCAACGGGCTCGGCGCCTGTCGGCGCCCGCTCGACATCAGGGGCGTTGCCGTCATCCTCCCAATAGCCGGTGCTGGTCGCGAAAATCACCGATGCCGGCAGGATGTCATCGTGCGCGGGAAAGGCTGCGGCCGACCATCCGATGAAAAAAACCGTGGTCATCAATATCCGTCGCACGGCCATCGTCTCAATCCTTGAACTGCTCGGCGAGAATACGGTCGGACCAGGAACGGTCGGGATCGGAAAGAATGCGTGCCGTCATATGTTCCGACTGGGCAATGCGGACATGCAGCACCGATTTGACCTCGGTATTGTCGGCCACCGCATTTACCGGCCGCTTCACCGGCTCGAGCACATCGATGTCGACGGTCACCTTGTTCGGCAGCAGAGCGCCCCGCCAGCGCCGCGGCCGGAAAGCGCTGACCGGCGTCATGGCGAGCAGCGGCGCCTCGAGCGGCAGGATCGGGCCATGGGCGGAAAGATTATAGGCCGTCGACCCGGCAGGGGTCGCCACCATCAGCCCGTCGCAGATCAGCTCCTCCAGGCGCACGCGTCCGTCCACCGTCACCTTCAGGTTCGCCGCCTGATAGGACTGGCGGAAAAGATAGACCTCATTGATGGCGAGCGCCGTCGAGTTGGTGCCGTCGGCATTGGCCGTCGTCATCTGCAATGGCCGGAAGACGTTTTCGACGGCGAGGCAGATGCGCTCCTGAAGCTGTTCGCTGCGATAGTCGTTCATCAGGAAGCCGACCGAGCCGCGGTTCATGCCGTAGACCAGCTTGCCGGAATTCATGGTGTTGTGCAGCGTCTGCAGCATGAAACCATCGCCGCCGAGCGCGACGATGACATCGGCATCGTCAGCCGGCACATCGCCATAGATACGAATCAACTCCTCGCGCGCGGCGAGCGCCTCCGTCGTCGGTGAGGCGATAAAGGAAAGAGTCTGAAATGAACGGCCCATGCAATGCCCTTTGTGAAGCTGCTCTAGCTAACGGATAAAGTGCTGGTGCGACAAGGACGTTTTCTCCAACCAAGCGTTTGAGCGGCAGCCGACCCGTCCGCACAGACACGAATTTTCCTTTACAGAATCATAGAATCTGCTAGTTGGGCACCTATTGCCCTTGTAGCTCAGTTGGTAGAGCACCTGATTTGTAATCAGGGGGTCGCGGGTTCGAACCCTGCCGGGGGCACCATTTTTTCCGCGCGGTACCGCTCGTCCAGACCATGATCTCGATTCGATGCGCTCGATCGCGCCGGCAGATCTTTCCAGCCATCACGTATCGTTTGATGAACCTTGTCTGAAGGGCTGCTTCAGCGCCAATTCAGCCGTGCGAACTTATCTTCGCCTCATCATCAATGAGGAAACTGCCATGAGGCTCGCACATCTCTTTCTCGCCGCAACCCTTTCTGCCGGTGCGGCTTTCGCGTCCGTCGCACCGGCCGCCGCCATGCCGGCCGACCGGCCTGCGGTCTCGGCGCAGGGCGATATCATTCAAATCCGCGATGGCTGGCGCCATGATCGCGACCGGGACTATCGTGACGACCGTGGCTGGCGTGACGACCGTGGCTGGCGCGACGAGGGCGATTGGCGCCGGTCCGACTGGCGCGACGATGACCGCCGCTGGCGGCGGTGGCGTGCAGAGCGTTGGCAGGAACGGCGCGAGTGGCGCCATCGCAATCGCGATATGCCTTTCTGGCTCTATCGCAGCTGATCGTAGCTGAGAGGAACGGCCCGGATCATCCGGGCCATTTTTCAATGAGCGACGGGCTCGTTGACGCTCGCCTCGATCCTGCTGCCATTGCCGGTCTGGCCGGCGCCGGAGGGCGATAGGATTGCGATGCTGAGCACGGAAACGACCATGAAGGCGACGACGGCAATCATTATGCGCATAGGCGTTCAATCCTCATTCAGTGGGGATTAACGCGCGATTGCCGCCGGCGTTCCTATCAGCCTATTGCACCGTTCCCGGCGTCGCGGGGCCGGGCGCCGTCGGCGACAGGGGATCGGGCTGGTGGATGGGATGAGACGTGTCCACCCAGATGATGCTGAGAATGATCCCGACGAAGACCGCGATGAAGAGGATACCGAAAATCAGCGGTCGAATAGCCATGATGGGGATCGTTCCTTCTTGCTTCCGACCGGTCGTTGCGATCGGTCATCGCCCGATCATAATGCTCCAGGAGGTCTTTCCAAGGCAAAATCGAATTTCTCCGGCATCCGTCGTGCCTTGCGCGGCTATCGCCGGCATTCGTTTTCCATCTGTCGCACCGGCTTGAACTGTGTCAGGGATGCCTGAAACAATTGGGGACGGACGCGATGAAACGGACGGTTATAACATCGGTCATTGTCGCGGCATTCGTCTGCGTCGCCGGAGCCTCTTCAGACCCAGCAGCTTTCGACAAGCCGATAAAAGTGGATGTCGTCACTCTGCCGAAGGATGAGCTCAATCCCGATGCAAAGCCGAAGATCACCTGCAGCCGCTATCCCGCCTTCATGGTCAAGGAGGTCGATCTCGGTGAGGTCGGCGCCGAAAAACTGGCGCTGCTTGCAGCCGAAGCGCCCTGTGAGCGCGCCGGCGGGCGCGAGCGGGTGATCGAGGACGATACCGCCGGCTATCTCATGGGCGTCAGCGGTGGTTTCGTCTTTTTCCGTGCCGCGGATGGATGGAACGGCGGGCTGCCCTTCGTCGTCTACGATGCGGCGACGGGCGAGCGGCTGCTTGACGATTCGTTTGAGGGCGAGGACTTTGCCGTGATCAGCAGCGGGAAGGGGGAGCTGACCGTTCATTTTCGTCGCGTCTACACGGCATCCTGCTCGCTCTACCTGAAGGAGGCCGACTGCGCGAAGGCGATTACCGCCGATACCGGCCTGTCACTGACCCAACTGCCTGATTGCGCCGCAGCCTATAAGGCGGAAATCAAACGCAGCCCCGATCACGCAAGCGAAATTGAGAAACTGCCGAGCGTTATCGTCTACCCCATCGAATTGGCCTACGCGGCTGGCGATACGACGCGCCGGCCGATGGATGGCCCGACCACTTGCGGGAGGCCCGACTGACGGAGAATCAGCGACGCACGAGCGAAAGCGGCTTGCCGCCTTCCTGCTTCGATTTGTCGAAATTGCCGTCCGCGCGCATGTCGAAGCTAAGGGATGAACCGTCACCGCCCATCAGCGTCAGCCCGAAACCCTCGATATGCCAGACCGCAAGCTTGAGCTTGGCGACATTGGCGGCGCAGTCACCGGAAAGTGACAATGGCGCATTGCCGTCCGTCCCGACATTGCTGCCGAGCGTTACGCCGCAAAGCCTTTCGCCGTCCGGCCGTTGCATTGTCCACGGCCCGGCAAGGCTGTTGACGGTCGGCAGGTGATCGACGCCGTCGGGTGCCGCGCTCAGCAGGAACAGCTTGCCGTCCTCAGTCTTCATCGGCGAGCCTTCGTTTTCGACGAAACGGGCGATCACTTTGCGCGTCGGATCGATCAGGATGAGGCCGCCATTGCCGTCGAAATTCCACGAAGAGGCTTCCGCGAGGGCCGGCAACGGCTTGGCGCAGGCGTCCTGCCCGGAAATCGAATAACCGCCGATCGCCATGTCGGTTTCGAGCGTCATCCTGCATCCCGTGCGCCCGTCTTCGGGCGCGACGAGATAGGTTCCTGCCTGCGCTTTGAGGATATCGGGATCGATATCCTGTCCGTACGCCAGACCGCAGGCGAGCAGGGCGGCTGCGGTAGCCGCGAGCCGAAAGACGAAACGGATCATGACAGTTCCCCTTTGTCGCGGCCCGCCTGCGGACCAGCCTATGCCTTCAGGTAAAGCCGCGCCGCATAAAGCGCGATCGCCGCCGCATTCGAGACGTTCAGCGATTTGATCGCGCCCGGCATGTCGAGACGGGCAAGTGCGTTGACGGTTTCCCGCGTCTTCTGGCGAAGACCCTTGCCCTCGGAGCCGAGCACCAGCGCCACTTTCTTGCCCGAAAACGTGCCTTCGAGCGCCGCAGGCCCCTCCGAATCGAGGCCGATGGTGGAGAAGCCGAGCTTGTGCAGTTCACCGAGTGCATCGGCGAGATTGGTCACCTGTATATAAGGTATCAGTTCCAGCGCGCCGGAGGCGGACTTGGCGAGGACGCCTGACTCGGTTGGGCTATGTCTCTGAGTAGTGATAACGGCGCCGCAATTGAAGGCGACGGCCGAGCGCATGATCGCGCCGACATTGTGGGGATCGGTGACCTGGTCGAGGACGAGCAGGAGAGGGCTGTCCTTCAGTGCTTCGAGACGGCGCACCGGCAGCGGTCGCGTTTCCAGCATGACGCCCTGATGGATCGCCTCGGGGCCGAGCACCTTGTCGATATCCTGCGGCGAGACAATCTCGAAGGGGATTCCGAGCGTTTCGGCGTCGACTTCGAGCCGCGCCAGGGCGTTCTGCGTCACGAAGAGCTTGATCTTCTTGCGCTCGGGATTGTCGAGGGCGGCGCGCACCGTATGCAGGCCGTAGAGATGCACCTGGTCAGGCGCCAGCGCCGGCGGTTTCCAGTCCTCAGCCCCGCGCCTGCGTTTCTGCGGCTGAGGTGTCGGAATTTCGCCGCGTTCGCGCTTGGCGTCGCGATGCGCGCGCCGCAGCGTGGCGTAATGCGTGTCCTTGGCCGATGGGTCTGTCGCGGCCTTGCCGCCGGGTTTTTTGTCTTTGCTCATGCGGCTTTATAGCCATGGCGCTCGCCGCCGCATAGGCTTTCTTTCATATGCCGGCTTTCGGCGGAGAATGAAATTTTTCGTGTTTTTTCCGTTGTTGTCGTGTTGACAGACTGAAATGCTCCGGTCATATACGCGGCGCAGACGACGGGCGGCAACGCTTCAAAGTCTGACAAACTTGGTCTTCTAGATCCGGACGAAAAACTGGAGAGATGCCCGAGTGGTTAAAGGGGACGGACTGTAAATCCGTTGGCTCAGCCTACGTTGGTTCAAATCCAACTCTCTCCACCATTCGTCATCGGATCGGACCACCCCGCGGGTATAGCTCAATGGTAGAGCAGCAGCCTTCCAAGCTGAATACGCGGGTTCGATTCCCGCTACCCGCTCCAGTTCTCCGAAGCCCGTTTATGCGCCCGACGCTGCCGCGATAATTCCGCAGGTCGATGTTTCGCAAGCGGCTCTCGACTGACGGAAGAGTGCGTTCCAGCCCTGGCCGCCCGTGCCTCATCTCTCGCAGTCCACGCGATTTTCTCCAAGGATTTCAGTGATTTTCCCCCGCATGCCGGCGAATCGCCTTGCAGCCGGCGAATTGTCCCCCATATGCGCTGTCACACCAAGATTGGCGTCTGCAATTAAGTCTTGCGCAATTTCGCCGAAAGCCTTAAACGGCGGCACTAAACCGGTTCGCCGGGGCCCACAATTTCGTTCACAGGAAGCATTCAAATGGCAAAGAGTAAGTTTGAGCGCAACAAGCCGCACGTCAACATCGGCACGATCGGCCACGTTGACCACGGCAAGACGTCTCTGACGGCAGCGATCACGAAGTACTTCGGTGAGTTCAAGG